>Ga0315909_10001007_pt1 | contig 37998 bp, 51 predicted proteins | sample LakEriMetagenome_11_FD_203527 | JGI IMG/M metagenome (GOLD analysis project Ga0315909, IMG submission 203527) | Freshwater fungal communities from buoy surface, Lake Erie, Ohio, United States - Buoy 2 MA125 | ecosystem: Environmental > Aquatic > Freshwater > Lake | place: USA: Lake Erie, Ohio... | reverse complement strand
GTAGGGTACCATGGTCCGATCGCCACCAGATCGTTCTCCCATTCCTCCAGGTTGCTGTACACTATGAGTGGCATCAAAGACCACTGGATACCCGGTGCTTGCCATAATAGGCAAACTACGCATATCCACAACAAGATTGTTATATCCATGGGTGTATCCTCTTTCACATAACATAATGTGATCGTTCCCGGTAGATGCTATTTTTTCTGCGACATTTTTCATATCGTGTGGTGCTAAGAATTGTCCTTTCTTAACATTAACAGCCTTGCCGGTACTGCCTGCTGCTAGTAGCAGGTCAGTTTGTCTGCATAAAAAAGCTGGTATCTGTAACACATCTGTGCCAGCACTGGCAACTAACTCTGCCTGCCAGCACTCATGAATGTCAGTCAATATAGGCATACCAAAAAGATGTTTAACAGAATTTAATATTTGTAGACCCTTTTCTAATCCAACACCTCTTTTAGTGGTTATACTGGATCTGTTAGCTTTATCGAAACTGCTTTTATAGACCAAACCGATATTAAGATCATCGCAGATTTCTTTAATTGATCCTGCTGTCTGATGAGCATGATCTTGACTTTCTATTTGACAAGGACCAGCGATTAAAAATATTTTATTCTTATTGCTGATCTCTACGTGGTTGATTGAAAATGTATGCATATTATTATTTACCAGTGTCTAATGACATTGGCAATAATGAACAGACAAGTAACTACGTGGATAACTACCCAAAACGTTTTTAGAAACAAAGCTATTCTAGCCTCTCGAATAGTGAGGATAGGCACATCTGGCCTATCCTCATCAGTACTGCCCATTAAATGGCCAGTAGCTCTGGCCCAGATTTTTTCTAAACTGTTCATCCCTCGTACACTGCCGAGTTTCCTGCGTGTTCAAATACTTCAGCGGATTTTAGTCTAACACCTGTACCTACTGGATAACGTGCTTCAAAAACACGACCGTCCGGATGTGTCCAACCGCGACCTTCTTGATAAGCAGTTAGAATTTCATTCATAGTTTTGTAAACTAGTTCAGCAAACTTCTCACAGCCAACACCGTCTACAATACGTAGATCGATGATGCCCATGTTTTTAAAACCGCCTTGGATTTTGTTTAGTTCTACGAATGTGCCGCGTTCTGGATCGTCTTTGCCAATGACCATAGTATGATCGAACTGCCATTCGCTCCATTCTTTAAAAGCTTTAAGTCCGCCAAAGTCCATGACCCAATTACGATCATCTAAGGTTTCAGATTCAAAGATTAGTTTGATGCCAATGGAATAACCATGTAGCAGTGAGCAATGGCTGTGTGTTGAACGCCATTGTCTAAAACAGCATGACAGGCCCCTGTCGTTACCGTAAGTTTTTGTTGAAAGATATTTCGCCATCTCTTGCCTCCTATAAAATGCATAAGCGAGTAAGTTTGATGACACGCAGAGTATTTAAAGAGGGGTGAGCGTCATAGAAGTCCTCTATATGTATATTACACGATATTTAGTTGAAGTGCAAGACCTTGATCGATATTCTTGAAATTCTCTATCTCCATAAAAGAAACATTGTCTAAAATCCACTCTTTAGGCATTTTCCAATCTTTATAATTGACAATGATATATTTTTTATGGCTATGATGTTTGAACGTTTCGGATATTTGATAGATCCAAAAACTAGGATCTACTGGTAAAGAATCGGTACTGTTATAATTTTTTGTACCTTTATAGATATTATTAAATTTGTTATTAGTCGAATAAAGATCAAAACCTATGAGATAGATTTGATCATGATCTAATAAACTGGCTACTAGTATTGCATACGGACCGCTGCCCCAATGTTCGGGATTATCTCTTTTGATATTGCCATTTGTAGGCACTGCAGGAAGTTGATATATATTTTTATTTTTTTGTATCTTTTTGAAAGATTTATAAAATCTTTCTCTTACATATATTTTTGTTGATAGATTGTTTTTATTTTCTAATGACTCAAAGACCATTCGATGATCGCAACAAATTAGATGATCGACGGTAATATCTCTGTGTATAGCGTTGCAACCTACTATCGGATATATCTTCTTGAGATTGTCGATATCAACGGCTGACCTGCTTTCGCCGTTGCCTAAAACTATTACCGAGTTCACAGTGTAGGTTTAATATCACCAAATGGTAACCATATTCCGGGTGCGCCTGCAGAAATACAGACCCAGCCAATATAAGATCCGGGTCTTGGTTCAGTGTTCCAGACTACGTCTCCTTTATTGTAATTGCCGCTGCTAGGAAATCTTTCTCCGTATTGATGTAATCTGTCGTCAAACTTTATAGATCCCTGAACGTGTAATGCAGCACGATCGTCGGGATTTTTAGCACCGATAGATAATTTGCCATGAACAAAAACTTTACTTGGAAATTGATTTTGATTACCAAGAATTATATCGCCGTTTGGTTGTACAGTAATTCTAGCTGTGTTATCAGTGACGATGTCGAAAGGTAAACTTGCGTAAGTTCCTACGATACCTCTGGTCTGATCTTTAGTGCCTAACAATACTTCAACACCATCTTCCATTACAGATAAAGCAGCATTGGGTTCTTCGGTGCCTAGACCTAACCTATTACTATTAGAACTATAAACAATATACTGATCGATTATTACATCACCGTCTACTATTAAACCTTTTAATCTTCCTAGCTCTCGGAGAGAACTTTTAGTCACTGAGTTACCTAATTCATTAGGAGTCAATACAGGAACTCCATTAATAGCGTAATGTTTGTCTTTGTGGATATCGATTATTTCTGTACTGAAGAATCTATCAGGATATGGTTTGTAAACAAATTGTTTAGCATAGCCTTCACCTATCCACCAAAGTCCTTTATTTTCTAAAGACTCAGTTTCAGTTTTTTTAAACTCTAAAGAAGCAGACCTTTCTATTCTAGTATCTGATAGAATTTCAGTTACTTCAATAGTTGCTGCTTTGAGATGCCCACTGATAGTTAGATTTTTGGCTGTTACATTCTCGGAAACATTGAGGTTTCCTTGTAATGTGCCTACACTTAAAACGTCGATTTTAATACCGTCGTTGCCTATTACTAGCTTAGTAGAAGTAGCATCATCTTTAATACCTAGGCTAGAAAATGCAGTTATTGTTCCGCCCGTTATATGATCTCCGCTTAGGCCTCTTTTCGGTATCGATTTAACGATATCGTTAAAATCAAAAACAGGTTTGGTATTATTGGCCAGGTCTTTTAGAGCTGTGCCAAGGTATGCGATTGCTTTATCTAGGTTGTTTTGGTCTGTCATAGTCTAGTATTTATTTAGAACTATGACAGATCAAGAATCGAATTACAAAGTTTTGAGTAGAATTGTATCTTCGTTGATGCGACCGTTGAGCTTGATATCTACTGCTTTAATGTCCTCTAAGAACTTACGCAGAGCTACTTTACCTGCCGCTTTGAACTCTTTGAGTTGCTCTTCGGGCTTGCGCAAGGTCTTCTGCACAGATCGATTTTCGTCAAAACCCGTGATAGAAGTACCCTTAACTCCGAGCTCACCAAATTCGCTGGTAACGTATTTGCCTAACTTACGTGTCTTGATATTGAAGATCCATAGTTCTTTGGCACCCACGATATCTGCAGGGCTAATAGAAACCAGTTTGAGCTTATCATCTTGTTTCAAATATTTGAGCTTTTCGACGATCTTCTCTACGGGTTTAGACTTCTTAGCACGTGGCTTACGATTAACTTTGGCTTCCTGCATCAGCATATCGCAGGCCGACAGTATTTCTTGATAGAAGGTTACGATTTTTTTGACCTGTGCTTTGCTTAGGTGACGATAGGCTTCTTTGAGCTGTTCGCATTTACCTTCTTGAAGCTCTAGATATTCGTTATATTGACGCTGATAATAATCTTTAATGATGCGAGCGTGAGCAGCCTTAGTCTGTTTTCCACGCAGAAGATTAAGTACCTTAAATGCTTTAGGATCAAAAGCTTCGGGATCTTGACTAAATGATTCGATAGTGTCCTCGATCTCTTCGGTCATTACAAAGGTAGCTTCGCGAACACGGTCCTGGATAGTTATCTGAGGTACAGCAGCCTTTTCCTCAGTAACTTCTGGTTCGTAGTCGTCTTTGCCTTCTTCGATAATTTTAGAAATCTGTGCCCCTAGCCATTGAGCGGTATTTCTGCCTTCATTAAAGTCTGCTCGAACTGGAGGCATTCCTCTTAGAAGATTAGCAGCTATGGCTCCCATAGTCCCGCCGCAGCGAAAGTCTTTGGTATCTTTAAAGGCTTTAACTTGGTCCTTAGTATAACCATTAACGCTCATCCAATTGATTACTTTAGGTTTGAGATCTCGCCCACTAAACTCTACACGATAATAATCCATTGATCGACGAAAGTGCATATAAAACTCGTCCGTGGACATAGTTTCGTATCCGTCCCATTTTGGACTTAGATCGCGCTTTGAATTTGCACGATGCGCCGCTACGTCTTTAGCGGTAACACGAGTCTTAGTAGAGAGTTTGGCCATCAATTGCTCCTAGTGTTTAACAGTATGTATATATTATAATGCCAATCTGTCATGCTGTCAACCGTTCGATTTCTTCATAGTCGCCGTCGGCAGTTTCTCTAAATACTTTGGAAACTTCTGCACCTTCATTAATGGCTTTTTTGGCTAATTGAATAGCCTCTTTACGACTTTTGGTTGTGTCAATAAGTTCTTCGTGTCCGTCAACTTCGGACCAGACCTCATAAAGTTCCCAGGTCATTTTAGTTTACTTTTCTCCTATTAGGTTAAACAAATTTAAGCCAATCTCCATCGGGCGCCACCGCCCAACCAAGACGTTGGAGATCATTCCGGATCTCGTCGGTTATCTTGCCTTCCGGCACATACCTATCAACTATTTCGATTCTAGCCATTTGTTCTTCGGTGAGTTCTCTCGGCTCTTCGTCTGCTGGAGGATATATACCGATATCTCGAATACCAGAACAGTACCAATCAATGTAATCGCCTTTTTGTTGCATATCTGCGATTATACCGCCCGCCGATCTCCAAGAGCAACCCCATTCTTCTTCTTTAAGAATAGGAATGATATCCATTTTAATAAAACCGTTGTTACACATAGCCGCATATAAGTTCTGTGCATAGGCATCGTCGGCACGAACTTTTTCCAAAATCCAATCAGTGGTTAGGAGATCGTATTCCATATTGTTGATTCTGCTTTTGGGATCGTCGAACTTACGCTTATGATCGTCGATTATTTTTTCAAACCAATCGAGATAATCTTCGTTAATGGGTTCACCTTTTTCTGCCTGACGGTTGACATAGCCTTCTTTTTGGAAGCTGTGTCGTTCAGGGCTTTTTGAAATCTTTGACATCTTTAATTGCTAATTTTAAAGTTTCTGCATAGTTTAGAGCAGACTGCTCATTCATTGTTAATACGGTTTGATGTTCAAGATAGCCTTTGACAAGTAAAGTCCAGATCTGTTTAAAACGATTCATAGACCACCAAGGTGATTTCACTGTGGCATAGATTGTAACAGTAATACCAACATCTTCGGCTTCGATCCAAAGATCGTGAGTGTGATCTTCTGAGCCGCAGTCACATACCACATGATATGTTTTGGCATCACCCCAATCGTTCTTTTTAAGAATACCCTCTGCCGGTGTCTGTAATTTCATATTAATCATTAAACGTTTTAACTTGATCTCGTTGGTCGTAAATGCTTTTGACCATTCGTTGATAATCTTCTTCACTCATACAGGTTCTATAAAGACTCAAAGCCTGTATAGCCATTATACCTGCTATTTCCATAGCATCATATTCTTCTAACATCACACCGGTGAATTGGAGATATTTTGCATACAGGTCTTCTGTACTGTGTTTATAATTATCAAGCAAGCTCATTATTATGTCCAGAGTGATTCACGAATTTTAATAAGACGAACCATCATTTCTTCATCTTCTTTGTTGTATGCTTCTTCGATCTCACGACTCTTGTCTAATGCAGTCTTACACATTTCTGCTTCTTCTGAAGTTTTATCTTCCATATCAAGGAGGTGATAACCTTTTTCACGACGCATTTCACAGTAGGCACTCCAGCCGCTGGCATCGTAGACATCTGGGCGTTTTGGATAGACTTCTTTCCACCAAGTGTAGAGTTCTAGGATTTCTTTGGCGGCTTTGGCTTGATAGGTAGGCTCAGCTAGATGCTTTTCACCTTCATCTAAAAATTCTTCATTAGTCAAAGCCATAGCCCATTTTAGATAGTCAATACCTGCTTCTGGACAGCGCCAGTTGCGGTACCAGCGACGCCACCAAGGATAACTGTACTTCTTACGAGTTTCATCGTCCCAAAGGCAGTGATGCCAAGCCTGTTCTATTTCAACAAAGTCAACAAGCTCATTAAAAAGACATGGAAGAAAACGGTTGCCAACATCACGCCACTCGCCGCGAGGAATATCGCTTGGGTGAGCAGTAAGAGCGTGGGCTTTAGTGACCCAGCGATTGTTGACATAATAGCGTACATCGTTGATTCTTTCGGGAATATAGCACCAAACGTCTTGAAGTTTGTCTAAGCCTTCTTCAGCCAGCCACCAACGGAATGGATAGCGGACCTTAGCAGCCTCTTCCCATTCACGCCATTCTTTACCAGTACCACACTTTATTTTGGTAGTACCGCGGATCCAATCCGCAAATTTTGAACAAGTCCAATAGTTTCTCATAATATATTCTTTCTGTCGAACACTTTAATTATACGAGATTTTTAAAAACCTGTCAAGATGATCCAAAAATGAATCAATTTGATTTTGATACTGAGAAGTTGCCAAAATGATCTAAAATTTCTTTATGAGAAACGAATTCATTAGTTTGAACGTGTGGTGGAGTTGTTAATATGTAGGGCACATAATAATCTTTCATGAGATCATAGTATTTGGTCAAGTCTACTAATCTCAATCCGTGTAATACCTGCATCCAACTTCTGTCAGAAAACATACTGAAATCGATATCGGGACTTTTTCCAGAATGCAACTGATCTAATATAATTTTTAATCTTTCAGGTGGGGGATAATTTTTTTGAAAATCTTGCCAAAACTGAGAATCAGTTCTTTTAGTCATATAATGTAAATAAACGAATTCCAATATATTGGTATTTCTTGTCAAACATCTATCATTAAAACTATCAATAAAGTCTTTTTCTTTTCTATTTAGACCGTCACAGTTTAAAAAATCTATGACATTCAAAGCACTTACCCAAATATTTGTAGCTTCTAATGGTTCTAAAAATCCCTGAGAAAGACCCACAGCCATCGAATTCCCGACTGCTGTTTTTTCAAAAGTCCCTGCTTCAAATTTAAAAACTTTAGGATAAGTTAATTTCATTCCAAAAAATTCTTCTGCTTCTGCAAGAGCTTCTTCTTCTGTGCAGTATTTAGAATTGTAAACGTACCCGCAACCGTATCTGCCTAAAACCGGAATTCTCCATATCCAGCCATTTTTCATACAAAATGCATCTGTAACTGGAGAAATATTATTATCGTGATCTATAAAAAATGGCATAGCTCTGTCTAGCCCGCAGGTATTCATATAACTACGCCATTTGACATTGTGATGTTTTCCAATTATTAATCTAGCGAAACCAGAGCAATCAAAGACATAATCACAATCAATTTTTGTGTCATCTTCTAAAACGATCGACGTTATAATTTCCTGTCCTTGGAATTCTTTTACCTTGGCATCAATTCTGTTAATTCCTCTTTTCTGGGCAAGATCGGCCAAATAGACAGCAAAAAGTCTCGCATCAAAATGCAACGAAAATTGTCCGTGGTGATTCAGCGGAAGAGAATCTAATGAAGAATCTTGGTCGCTCCAGGTAAAAGGAACAACATTCTCTTTTGCCATTTTTTCATATACAGAAATCTCTTCTGGTTCTTTTCCGTTCGCTATCGAAACTTGCAACGCAAGAAGCTTATCGATCAACGATTGATCTACTGGTATAGGATTATGGATTTCGTCTTTGTAAATGAAACTATGAAAGTATGCCTTTCCGTCGCCGTTCCAATTTACAAAATTAATACCTAATTTAAATGTAGCTTTGCATTCTCTTATTAGGTCTGGAATAGGGATATCTAGCATATCCAATACATTGGTTAAGAAAGGAACTGATCCCTCCCCTGCTCCTAGAATTCCAATTTCAGAGCTTTCTATTAGCGTTACATTATGATCTGGGTGAAATTTTTTCACTAACAATGCAGTAAACCACCCAGCCGTTCCTCCACCTATCACATAAATGTTTTTCATTTTTATCCTACAAGATGTTGTGCTAGTACCATACAACTAATCCAAGCCCAAAGTGTATTAAACCCTACCAGTGTAGGTAATAGTTTTTTATTACTTGCCCAAATTAATGTAAGACTAGTTATTAAAGTTAAAAAGAACAGCCACCAAACCTGTATACCAAAAATTAATCCAGGTACAATAATTATAGCTTTAGTTAACCAGCTAGCAGCTTCTACAATGTTATAGTCTGTCCAATATGCTCTTGTAAACCACATACCATAACAGTCACGAATCTTGTCCCAGTGGCTGTGACTGTAAACAATTGCTGTTAAGATTGCCCAAACTACTGTTGCTATAATCATCTGTTCTAATGTCATTAAAATTTCCTTTGATATCCTGACATATTTAACATTATTGAGTACTGTTCATAGGCTTTTTGGACAGCAGGATTGGTTTGGCGATAGAAAGATTCTTCACGTTCTTTTTCCATAAGCATTTGAAACATATCTATTTCGCCTTGACTATGTCGTTGCCATTTGAAAAATCTTCTTTCTAGTTCAACCAAGGCACGAAGTCTGCCTTCCGGTATTTCTAAGGTAAAGACTTTTTCAGTTTCGTACTCTACGACATCATTTCGTATGATATCAGCACGTTCGGGCTCTGTGAAAAATCGAGGAGGATGATATCGTGCCCTACGTTTTTGATCGTTTAGAACACGGACCTCGTAGTTCTCACAGAAACTTTTTAGTTCTTCAGACATTGGCTGTTAATCGTTTTAAATCATCAGGAGTATTAATCTCGGCAGCATAGCCAGCTTCGGTAATACCTATAGTGTAACCATTTTGAATCCAGCGAAGTTGTTCTAGACTTTCAATTGACTCTTCTGGATAAACTTTTAAATCTCTGTAACATTTTAACGCAGGAGTGCGATACGCATAAATCCCATAATGCCAATCACCGTATTTCAACGGCGCACGACAAAACCAATGTGCTTCATCCCCACTAGAGATTACTTTGACAGTGTTCGGATCGTATTGTTGTTCGGCAGTCATTGGATGTTTCAGTGTAGCAACATCGTGCATATCTAACAATGCTGGCAGTTTAAGAACATCTTCTACAGGAACAACGACCATATCACCTTGTACATTAATAATACAATCGTAATGTGGCATTTGTTTGTAGGCTTCTGCGATACGTGCAGTACCATTTTCACAGTCATAGGCAAAGATAGCATTGTCTACTTGGTCAGCAATCTCCTGGCTGTCCGTAGCAACGTAAACATCAAACCCTGTTTTCAAACACTGGTCATATACTCTGCGTATAAGAGTTTGACCTCCAACATCGCAGAGCATTTTATTAGGAAATCTTGTGCTGTCTAACCTTGCAGGAATGACTACAGCAGTTTTCATTTTGTCACTAGACTTTCAGTCATCGGAAAGATTGCAGCAATAGCTTTGGCACAAGCCAGTGCTACTAACTGATGTTCTTTCTGTGTACCATTGGCTGATCGCAATTCGATAAAATGTACCCATGAACGAAGTGTGCCGTTCATATAAAGTTTACTTTCTATATTGCCTTCTGGAAGAACACTTCGAGCCTGTTCTTTGGCTAGGCCGTTCGACACAGCCCAAGTGTAGGCTTCTCGAGCGGCTCTAATAACAGCCTGTTGTTTTTCTTCCCATAGACGTGCAAGCTCTCTCTGCTCAGGGTCTGCCATGTCCAATTCGACAGAATTTTGTCTGTTTCTGGTGTCCTGCAACCTTGCTTCTCTAGTGATGAAGTTAAGATCTTTTGTAGGATCAGCGTATCGTTGACTAAACTCTTGGAAGGAAAAACTTCTGTGTCGTAGAATCTGTCGGGCAATGTCTCTGGTGGTGGTGATTTCAACACAGGCCGAAACCATCTCCAAGGGACTCCAGTGTGCGTGTTTAACAAGATATCGAATAAGCTTCTCTGATGTCTCTGTATTGAGCTGGTTGCTGGGATTGCTGACACGGGCGCAATACGCAATGAGTTCTTGTGCATCGTCGACACCCAATCCGGCAAATTCTGCTGTGGGTTGTGAATAGGATACCAGTTTAACATTCATCTTTCTCTTCTTTCTCGTCTGGGAAACACAATGATTCCATTGTTTTATAATGTTCGTAGGCTTTTTTGAGAGCTTCGAACTTTTCAAGTTTTTCTGGATCAGGAACCAGGATAGCTAATCTTTGCTCCATCTTTGAGATAAAATCTTTAAGACTAACATTACCAATTTTAAGATCGCCACCTTCTTTTATATTAACACCATCAGTGTCTATGTTTACGGTAGGTGCAGCATAATTTTGAGTCCAAGTGTAACCACTAGTCCCGTTTGTTGTGTACACTCCTCCGCCACCGCCACCAATTGTATAGGTTGAGGATGGTAAAGTTATAGTCGATGAAGTCATATTTAAATCATCCAAGGTGATAGTTTGTACACCATCCAGTTCCAGAGCTGCACCGACAGCGCCCATGTCAAGATCCAAAGTTATTGTATCAGTGACTGTGATGCTGTCAGTTCCGCTACCGCTAAGGATGTAATTATCCTTATCGTCCATATTAGGCCTTTGTTACTTTTGCTTCTTTGCGAGCGTTCTTCTCTGCAGTGATTTCGTTACGGCGAGCCTTTACACTCTTTGCTACTTCTTGTAGGGCTTTACGAGCACGAGTACCTGCTGCCGAGTTACCTGCTGTAAACTTTGCATCTTCTGCTAAAAATGTTTCGAAGTCTGCTTTTAGTTGTTCTACTGTATTTGACATAATTGTTTCCTTTAAGTTATGTTATTCTACTTATTCTAGAATTTGGTGTGGTCGGTAGGTTTCGAACCTACAAAGGCTGCGAGTTATACTCAGCGCCCCGTCCCCATTCTCGACTATGAGTCGAGCGGGAGGTCTGCCTATTCCACTCACGACCACAAGTATATTATATAACCTTAATCTTAAAAATACAATATATGATAGGTTAAATAATAGCAGTTTATGACACACGACTTTCAAAAAATACCCTTTCAAAATATAATTAAATTTGGACAGAGAACTATGTTAGAAAGACCTTTGTTCTCTGTAAGTTGGATATTAGGAAGATTTTGTAATTATAATTGTTCTTACTGTTGGCCTTATGCAAGATCAGATAGGATTGATTATCAGACCTTTGAAACATATAAGAATACCGTAGACCAAATTAAAAGCCAAGCTAGAAGTAACGGGTTCACACAGTTTCATTGGAGCTTCAGTGGCGGCGAACCCACTGCCTTTAAACAATTACCAGATTTGATTAGATATTTAGATGACGGAAGTGACACTCCTTATCAAAGTATACATATGACTACTAATCTCAGTCCCGGATCTAAGTGGTGGAAAAATTGGGCGAACATCACTTCTAATCTGCAGAGAAGAAGTATAACTGCAAGTTATCACTCAGAGTTCGCTAAAGAACAAGAATTTGGCGATAAATGTCTTCAATTAATGTACGATACTGTTCATGTAACTGTTAACCAGGTAATGGTTCCGGAAAAATTTTATGAACTCTATGAACGCTGCGAACGGTTACACAAACGAGGTATTAATATAACACTGAAACCTCAAAGTGATCCCACAGCCAGTCAGGTGGTAGAAGGATATACAGAGGAGATGATTCATCTAATGCAAATAGGTTTTCCTCAGCAGGCCGACGGAGAAGAAATATATCAAATATCTCTCTATGATCACAATAATCAAGAATATCTGTTTGATCAAGCAGAACGATTTAATGCGTTCGACTTTAATAAGTTTAAAGGTTGGCATTGTAATTCCGGATACCAAAGTGTTATAATACGTAGTGATGAAGTAAAAAGAAGTTACAGCTGTCATGATCTACCATTAGGAACATTGACTAACGGGTTTGATTTATTTAAAGAAGCTAAACCTTGTATAACACCCAGTTGTGTAAGTTCAGCAGATAGCAAAATACCTAAAATAAAATGCAAAACATAATAAGGTTTAGTCGTGTCTGAAAAAACAAAAAAATTTATAGAAATCATTGAGCAAAAAACTGGATCTAAAACATTCTGTATTTTACCTTGGATCCACGTAGCCACTCGTCCAAATGGAGATGCTCGACTTTGCTGCGGTTCTAATGCTAGTCAGGCCACTAACGGAATAATGGATGCTGGCTTGGTAAAAAAAGAAAATGGTATGCCGGCTAACTTCGGAAAAGAATCTCTACAAAGTGCCTGGAATAACAAGTATATGCGAGATGTTAGAAAAACTATGCTGGAAGGAAAAATTCCGTTAAGCTGTTTTAAATGTTTCGAAGAAGAATCTAAAGGTATTGTCAGCAAAAGGATTTGGGAAACATATTATTGGAATGAAGAAAAATTAGAAATAGATCAATTGGTAAAAGAAACAACTCAGGATGGAGAGGTTCCTCCTACAATCAGATACCTAGATCTACGATTAGGTCATACCTGTAATTTAAAATGTGTTATGTGTAGTCCGCACGACAGTAGTAGATGGGTACAAGATCACGATCAATTGATAAAATCTACAGAGAGTAAAATTGTTTTGCACCAGATGTCTTGGGATAAGAACTCGTTTGACAATTATTGGTACGAAAAACCAGAACTATGGGAAGAAATATTCGATCAAATTCCTAACATTCGCCAACTGTATTTTGCAGGCGGTGAACCTTTGATGATTAAAGAACACAAGAATTTTTTAGAAGAGATCATTCGTCGAGGATATGCCGACAACATCACGGTTCGATACAATTCAAACGGTGTATTAGTAGATGATAATATTATTGACATTTGGTCAAAATTCAAAGAAGTTAGATTCGCATTTAGCATAGATGCTCTCGAAGATCGAAATCATTATATTAGATATCCGGTGAGTTGGCAGGAAACTGAATCTGCTCTAATAAAATTAGATAATACCCCAGATAATATCAAAGTAGGTATTGCCTGTGCAGTTCAAATATTCAACATCAAACATATTATAGATTTCGCTAAATGGAAGATATTGAAAAAATTTAAGAAGATAAATTTATTCGAAGTGTTTGATATTGAAGCAGGAGGTGGGATACTGAATATGCATATGTTATATATTCCCACTTTTCTCTCTGCACGAATTCTCCCTAAAGCCGATAAAGAACAGTTACGAAAAGATTTTATAGAATTTAAACAATGGTTATGGGATAACTATCGCCAGGATGATGACTTCTGGAAACATAATCCCAATGGATGGAATCGTTGGGAAAGTATTCTAAAGTTTGTAGAAGCAGAAGATCATAGCCATCTAGTTCCAGACTTTAAAGAATATGTTAAAAATTTAGACTCGATTCGTAATACAGACGCTAAAAGAATTTTTCCAGAATTGGATCATTTGCTATGAAACAGCTGATAGAAATAAAAAACAGCGGATCAAAGACTTTAAAGATTCAGTACGAGCTCAGCAATATTTGTAATTACAAATGTTGGTATTGTTTTCCGGGATGTAATGATGGAGATTCTCCTTGGCCAGAACTAGATATAGTGAAGAAAAATTTATCTAGGATAATAGAATTTTATTTTGAAAACGGCATAGATAGCATTCAATTAAATTATCTAGGTGGCGAACCTACATTGTGGAAGCATCTAGGAGAACTAACACAGTATCTCTGTGAGAATACTAAGTTTGATAGAAAAAAGAAAAAACTCAATATCACTGTACAAACCAACGGTTCTAGAACTGTCAGATGGTGGAAAGAATATGGTCACTATTTTAGTATGGTTAGCATAAGTGTTCATCACGAAAGAGTAGACTTAGATCATGTTCAAAAAGTAGCTGAAATTTTATTAGATAAGAATGTTTTAGTAATCACAACAGTATTAATGGATCGTAATGCTTGGGACAAATGTCGGTCGATGATCGATAAACTCACTTCAACGAAGAAGAAGTTTACGGTAATGGCTAAGCCAATAAACATCGATGGTGTTGTAGATTATGATGAAGAACAATTAAAATATTTAAAAACTACTCGTAAACGATTGCCCTCGTTGAAGCATATTATAAAATATCTTATCGAGTTTGCTATGTTGCCCACATACACAGCAATTTTCGACGACGGTACAAAAGAAAAAACAAGAACTGATCAATATTTTATTTTAAGAAAATTAAACAAATTTCTCGGTTGGAAATGTACTATCGGGATCAATTGGATTTCTATTAATAGAAAAGGAGAGATTACAGGAACCTGTAAAGCTAAACTCTATGGTATTGACAATTACTTTAACATCAATGATCCGGATCTTCCAGAGAAATTTAATCCCGTATTACAGCCAGTAATCTGTGAAAGGAATATATGTTCTTGTGCCGGAGAAGCGGTGTTAACAAAATGGAAAGAAGCTCCAAAAAAAATTATACCTATATATGAAAATTGATACAGAACATTTACACTATTGGATGTGTGCTATAAGAGAAAGTTCGGATCCAAAAAGAACCCTTGATGCGTTTTGGCAAGGCCAGATGAACAGCAAAGAGTGGTTGATAGATCATCTTAAAAATTATGTACATTTCGAAAGCAGTTTTGATATCTACGGCGGTTGGGTAGGGGTTCTAGCCAGTATGTTGTTTCAAAGCGATATACCAGTTACTACTATTCGTAGTATTGACATTGATCCTTCCTGCGAATCTATCGCAGCAACTATGAATAAAAAAGAAGAGATACAAGGTCGATTTAATGCTGTGACTGCTGATATGTGTAACGAAAAAAGTCAAGCTGATGTTGTTATCAATACGAGTTGTGAACATATCACCCAAGAACAATACGATTTATGGTTGGCAAGCGTTCCCGATGATTCTTTGATAGTGTTACAAAGTAATAATTATAATATCGCTGAACACGTAAGAATATCTAACAACCTTGAAGAATTTAAACAACAAAGTGGTTTAAATTATATATTATATGCGGGAGAATTAGATTTTCCGCTATATAAAAGATTCATGATCATAGGCTATGTTTCAATTTAAAGAACTCAACACAGTACATTTAGAAATCAGTAACAGATGTCAGGCATCTTGTCCAATGTGTCCTCGCAAGTATCATGGCGGCATAACCAATGAAAATTTGAAAATTGCTGATTGGACTTTTGACGATTTTGAAAAAATATTTGATACAGAAACATTATCACAGATACGATTAGTGTATTTTTGTGGTAACTTCGGTGATCCTATAATGAACAATGACCTTCTTCGTATGTGTTCATTTATTAAAGATAATGCACCAAACATTGAAGTAAGAATTCATACAAATGGTGGCGCCAGAACAACTTCTTGGTGGAAGGAATTGTTTCATTGCCTACCGATAAATCATACAGTTGTCTTTGCCATTGACGGGTTAGAAGATACCCATCACATATATAGAATAGGCACAACCTACGAGAACGTTATAAACAATGCCAGAGCATTTATTGAGGAAGGTGGGATCGCCGACTGGGCATTTATTAAATTTAAACACAATGAACATCAAGCATCGGAAGCAGAGATGCGCAGTAAAAAAATAGGATTCAAAAGATTCACAGTAAAAAATACGACCAGATTCGTCGGCAGCGATCGATTCAATGTAGTTGATGAAAAAGGAGATACCATTTATTATCTCGAACCTCCAACAGATAATAAAGTTTCTTTAATAAACGCAGACAGTATAATTAATTACGAAAAAATTTTAAAGCAAAGCGAAATAAATTGTTATGTTTTAGATGCAAAAGAAATTTATATCGATGCTCATAAGAACGTATTTCCTTGCTGTTTTCTAGCTTCGGCACCCTATAATTATTCACCAAAGAATACCCATTTAGATATTGTACAGACTTATGTTAATAATTTTTATGACAAAACTTTAGAACAATACTACGATTTAACAAATGCATTGGGTGGTATAGAAAGATTGTCAGCTTTAAAATATTCTATAAAAGAAATTATAAATGATGATAGATGGCAACGTATCTGGGAAGAATATTGGTCTTCGAAAAAATTATACACCTGTGCTCGGGTGTGTGGAAAGACTGGATTTTCAAAACCAAAAGATCAATTTATACTTAGAGTAAACAATGACTAAATTCTTTTCAATAAAACCCGTCAACCAAGATTCATTTGTAATAACTTGGGATATGGGGCGCAGGTGTAATTATGATTGTAGTTATTGCCCTAGTCACCGGCACGACAATTTTAGTCCTCATGCAAGTTTAGATAGTTTGAAAAGTAATGCAGATTTTGTTTTTGAATATATCAATCTTCTATCTCAATACAAAGTTAATAAACAATATCATTTAAGTTTCACAGGAGGCGAGCCGACTGTAAACCCACACTTTTTAGAATTTTCAGAATATATTAATTTTAAAAAAATAGAAAAACTTGATAAGGATATCGATCTTTGGTTAGATGTTACGACCAACGGTGCAATGTCTTCTAAGATAGCAGATGGAATAATTAAGAACTACGATCACGTAACAATAAGTTATCACGCCGAAGTAGATTCTAAACTCAAAAAACAGGTAAAAGAACGGATTATACAATTTAAAAACAGTGGAATTAAAATGAAAGTCAATGTTATGTTTCATTTTAATTTTTTTGATGAGTGTAAAGATCTATGTGATTGGTTAAAAGAAAATAATGTTAATTTCATTCCTAGATTAATAGGAGAAAATCCCACCAGTCCGTTCAGTCAGGGACATCTATATACTCAAGAACAAAAAGATTGGCTCAAAGATTTTTGGAATATCGACGTCGGGCCGTTACACAGACCGTGTTGCGGCGGAAGAAGCTTCAAGATTTGTAATGGTGACACAGAAGAAATAACTAAATCAGTTAATTACAGAAACTTCAAAGGATGGAGTTGTGCAGTGAATTGGTATTTTTTACATATCGATCAACAGAATGAATTGATATATCATCATCAAACCTGTCAGGCCAAACTAGACAGTACCAGAGGTTCTATAGGAAAAACTTCAGACTGGGAGTCTGTGATAACAGATCTTCGAGACAGATTAGTAAGCAAACAAATGCCTATAATACAATGCCCTAACGATCTTTGTGGCTGCGGTCTATGCATACCTAAAAGTAAAGAAAGGCATGATCTATTACAAACCATGCCTTATTTTATTAAAGATATGTCAGTGTTTAATGTAAGTTAACCCAGTTACTGCCGTCATACACCTGAACTACATTTGTGGCTGCCGGAGTTGTCCCGCTCTGCATAAAGATTAACATTCCTGCAGACGGAGATGCTACTAACGCTGTACGAGCTGTGTCATCTGCAACTACTGGAAGTTTAGGAGGTACTGCAAATTCTACTGCCGAACTCTTAATAGTTAGTTTAGTAGCTTCTGTTCCTGTGCTGTTAGTGACGCTGAACGCAATTCTCGATGGTATAGTAGCTGTGCTTACTGCACCGTCTACATAACATATAATTCTACTAGATGTTGAAAAGTTAGATCCGTCGTGACCGGTAAAGACAAAATGTCCTAATTCGTCGTTGTTTTGAACAGCGGAAGGAGATATCAAAGTACCTCTGCTTCGTGTTAGTGATACTTCGCCTGTGCCTGCTGCAGATCCATGACCGCTATAGATATTAACAAAAGGATCACCGCCAGCACTATATGATTCTGTAAGAAAATTATTCAATGACGTTAACACAGTCATTGTGGTACCAAATAGCAGACCGGTGCCTTCTAAATTTATCTGTGCTAATGTAGCGGTCTTTGATGTTGTATTAAGAACGGTAGCACCGGAAGAAGTAATGGAATTTCCAGTTACAGGTCCCACAATTCTACCAGAAACACCATCTACTAACATAGTTGAATCGTCTGCGACCACAGAGCCCCTCACATCACCTGTGTGATAACCTGTGGTATTTCCTTGAACGTTTCCTACTAGATCTCCGGTAACATCTCCAAAAAATCCACCGGCCGCAGTTACTTGTTTAGCACTACCATTGAGCATTAAACTAGCATCAGTAGCGAATACGCTGCCAGTTATATTGGATCCTGCAGTACCGGTAATTACTCCGCTGATATTTCCAGTAACGTTACCTGTTAAATTGCCTGTGAACCCACCGGCTGCTGTTACAGATCTGTTCGTTGCATTGACGATTAATGTACTATCGTCGCCTACGATATTAATATTGTAGTTCATTCCAGCAACAACGCCGTCGCCAGTTCCGCCTGATCCAATAGCAACTCCGCCCACTGTTGATCCTGCTGGCAAATTAATTGCAGATCCTGTGGCTGTAATTACCGCATTACCTACATATAAACTAGATCCGCTTAGATAAAGATCCTTAAAACGCTTTGACGCACTACCTAGATCATAAGTAGAATCTACGTAAGGAATTACATTACTTCTAATAGTATTATCAAGATTTATAGCCCCTAGCACAGCGTCTACTAGAACTGTACTTGTATCATCTGTAAATACGGAACCCTTGATATCTAAAACGACTACTCCGCCGCCAACTGTAGCTGAAATCCTGTTCGATGCATCGTCGTAGGAAAATGATATTCCAGTATGGGTTCCAGCGTTAAAAAGATCTCTAATAGCATCTTGAGCATCCTCAATTCCAAAGGATGATACTGTATTTCCTCCAAGGGTACCTGTAATTCCGCCGTCTGTGCTATCACCTACAAAAACCTGCTTTAAAGTACTGTCGTAGATCAACTCGCCTATAACGGGCCTAATTGATGTTCTTTCCGCTGTGGTTCCTCTGCGAATTTGTAAAGGCATAGTAGTCGACTCCTGGTGCTATCTCTTATTGTATTATTTATGCCAGATAAAGTAATCTAGGCTCAGGGTAAACGAGCCCATTGATCAATACTAATACTGTGTATATTTAGATGTTTTTTGAGATTTTTTGGATCATACCATACGCAAAATTGGAAACAATCCTTACATAAATTAGGGCAACATTGGTAGAGCTTATCGTCGTAAATTAAATTATAGTTTGTTTTTTCTAGTAAAAATTGACAGAATTTTTGAAATTTTTTCCAGGTAATCTCAGCATTGTCATATTGAACTCCTCGGGAAATAAACAATATGTCTTTGCCCCAATTTTCATAATTGTCCAAAACATATTTTATATTTTTGTAAGTTATTTCCAGCCCCTGTCCCAATTTTCTGAAATGAGGATTTATATAGGCTCGATTACAAAATCTGGCCACATTGTTGGGCCATCGACCATTATTGTAAATACCGTGAAATGCAGCAGGAGTTCCGTCTCTAACGTTCACAATCATGTGATCGTAAGTTTCTAAATTAAAATCCTGATAATTTTCCCATAGCAAATGATCTTTATCTTGCTTGGCTGTGTCTCTTAAATGTTGCCAATCTAAGTCAAAATTATCGACAGTTTTGTAAGTATCTATCATTTTATGGATTCTGCTAACAATCTTTTATATTCTTGAATTAGTTGTTCTTTTCTATGAGAATATTTCTTAATATCTAATTCAGACCATTTTAATTTTTTAAGTTCTTCGAAACTATTCAGACCGTAACTCAGCATTAAAAATAAGTACCAAGAATTAATTGTTCCTACTGAGCTGGCTTCTTTACTAAATCTCAATGCTATTTCCTCAGCCTTTTTCCTATCCATTAAAGGACTTTTCCAATAACCTATTTCTTCACCTAAAACATATCCATATTTTTCATAATTTTTATCTATTTCGCTGAGATAAAAATTGCTAGGAGTAATAGCCAATGGCATCCATATTGAATTAATTCCTACGCTTTGTATCCATTTAAAACTTTCTTCAACTTCTTCTGCTGTTTCGTACGGAAGCCCTACTATAAAAGAGCAAATTACTGATATTTCTTCGTTCCAATAATCGTAATAAAGTTTAGGCAAAAAATCTTTGACTTTATCTTCTGCTAATCCCTTACCGATAAATTTAGCAGTTTTTGGTTTTAGACTTTCTATACCGAAACCAGCCGATCCTAAACCCATTTCTTTTAATAGTTGTATTTGTTCTTGATGAGCATACAATAAATCTAATCTCAGGTAAGACACAAATTTTATTTTAAAAGGCAACGACGTAAAAACTTTATGTAACTGTTCTAATTTGTACGTACTATCATTAAAAGTATCGTCACTGAACATATAATTTGTAGTGCCGAACATTTCATAATTTCTGATCATCTCATCTTTAATATATTCGGGATCTCGCAGATAATCAAATTTCTTTTTTCCGTTAAGGGGATAAGAACAAAATCGACAGTTGAAAATACAACCTCTTGAAATTTCTATAGGCAGAGTTTCTCCCGGAATGATGCAATCGTTAATTGCCCAATGATGTTCCATATGCTGAATATCAGGCAGATTTTTATCACCATTGATCAAATCAATATTTTTATATCTTGTGTAGATTCTTTTTTGTTTATTTTTTAAAGAATCAATGTAATCGAGAATTGCATTTTCTCCGTATCCTGTTATAACTGTGTCAAATAGTGTGTCTTCCTTATACCAAAAAACGTTGGCTCCACCACCAACTATTTTTACCGAAGGATGTCGATCTCGATAAGTTTCAATTATAGATCGAGTAGCAGGAGAAACTTGTCTTAATTTCTTATAAGTTGAATCTACAATGATGTCTTTCGTGACAGTTTTTAAAAAACTAGTGCTCACACATAAAGCTAATGTATTGCTTCCTGTGACTTGATCTAAGATGTTTGCCAATTCGTCAAGATCAAAATAGTCTATGAAATCGATAACCTGAACAGAATAACCGTGTTGTCTTAGGTGGGCAGCTATTCGATAAGCTCCAATGGCTCTTTGAAATTCGAATCCCGATATCCCGGTAAGAATAATAATATCAAAGGTCATTTTACCTCATTAAGAACCAAATGAATTCTCGGCTCCCAACCACCGTTATACACTGTATGATTACGTGTTGTATCAACTCTATAAAAAAATCCGTCAGCTGGAATATGATAGCCCCTGGTCGCTGTTTCGATATCCGGAACGCAATCTAAAAAATAACAATTCGGATTAGTTTTTAATACTAAATGATATCGAGATTCAAAATCATGATGAACACTGAGACCTGTTTTAGGTAAAAGCCTCATATAACGAATTCTTCCAAATTTAATTCGCATCATATCAGATAGCTGTTCAATTACTGATTTTGTATATTTTTCAATCGGATTCCATTCTGTAAAATCTTGCTCAGTTCCTGTAAAATGTTTCTGTTCTTTATCATACAGACTCCCGCTAGCATCGAACCAGGGAAATTTAGCATTAGGTCTATAGGTAAGACCTATTTGATTAGCATGATATACTCGACCGTTATCTTTTAAAGATGACTCTGGCCAATCTATTTTTTTTAAAACAGTGTCAAGGTCTCCGAGAATTAAATTAAGATCAACTTCTAAAGATATTTTTTCTATAAATTTCATACAGGACTTAGGGTATAAATTTTAACAGGCTTCTGATCTTGATCTAAAGTCCAATCGAATTTGGAAATTTTTGTAGTCCCAGACCAGTGATGTTTCCAATGATGATCGTTAAATTCGTTGGTTATTCTTCGATAATGATATCTAACCGGAACCTCATCTAATTTAGGCATATTCATATTTTTATAAGCATCTCTGGTTATTACTTGGTGAACAAAATTAGTTATAGGGCCGTCGTAGAATTGACACCAAGGGCCTGTGGCCAGCTCTTCCATGTCAATATTTGTTACATCTGGCCACTGGATAAGTCTTAATTTTACATCTCCCCATTCCATCATAACGTGATAGGGATTATCATCATACACACCGAAATTTACTTCATCGCCTAATAAAGATTTTACTTTTTTAACCAGATCGCTTAGATAACTTCTATGTTTATCTAGGCTACGACCAATAAAACTACCGCACCTAATTCTATAATGATTTATGCTTGATGATTTTATTTTTTGTATTTCCTCTAATATTTCAGGAACATCGTCTAAACTTTCGATAGTATATCCTACATAACCTAAGTTGTATCCTACTTCGATTAAATTACTCAACCCTTTTAATTGTTTTGTATGAACTCGTTTACCTTGATAGCTGTGATGATTTAGTCCGAAACACAGTTGATTAAGTCCAGCCCCAAAGCATTTTTTAGTAAAATCTATATCTGCGAATTTCACTCCATTCGATATCAACGAAAATTCTTCGAAGTCTAGATCGTTTATTTTTTTACATAATTCAATAAAATCCTTTCGAAGAGTTGCTTCAGCTCCTGCAAACATTGGCATACAATCTTTGGGAAAAGTTTTAACCTGTTCTATTACAAAATCTAAAGGTGAATCTTTAATTTTGTTATCCGGAAGATGATAGCAATGAGGACAATTCAATTGACATCTATCAGTAACTTCGAACAATACTTGATTGAAAGTAGTAAAATCTTTTTTATGATCTAAACCGTAATAAAATTCTGGATCTGTTTCTACTACGCTGTGCATTATTCCGTGTTCGGGACAATTTTTAGCCATAAGTATCTGACCATTGTCTTCGTAGACATTTGCTGGTATGTGGCGATAACAATGATCGCAAAGACTAACTGTTTTGTGTATTAATAACATTATACTATTCTGTACATTAATCCGGCGTTTAAACCTATAACTACTCTAGGATCATCGCTGGGATTTTTTTGTGTTTTGTGATATAACCACCCGGGAAACAAAACTAATTTTCCTGGTTTTGGTTCAACTATATGATCGAAGAAGTACCTACCCTGCTTACTTTCATTTGAATCATAATGAGGTAGTCGTCCTCTTATCATTTCGTTCGGGTCAACTAAAACAAGGCATCCACGATCTGGACTGGCATCTACATAAAATGAACCTGCTATTTCGTAAGGGCTATGATTGTGCTGTATTATATTACCGCCTTTCGGAGTTAGGTTACTCCACATATGAACGATTTCAGGTTTCACAAATCTAGTGTAATTGAGAGCTTGCCAGTATTTTTCGACTTCGCCCTGTATCCAAGTCATTAGTTCTGGATAATCTAGTTTCTTATGCAGATCTCGATACATACCAGGTTCGGTTCCTTCAAGACTGTAAGACTGATTAAATAGTCTGTGTTTTGAATACAGCTCTAAGTTTTGATTGAATAGAGTCATAACGTCTGACAAAAGATCGTCTTTAATTATTTCATAATTCGGAAAATCTGCTTCATATATTTGGACTGGAAAGATGTCTTTAAGCATTCAGTAATCTCTTTATCTAGGTAGACAAATATTTATAGACTGTCTGATAGTTGATAAGTACATCGTGAAAATAGCAATTACTGGCCACACTAAAGGAATTGGGCAAGCCCTATATCATGAGCTTGTTCAAAAAGGACACGATGTCTACGGATATTCTAGATCCAACGGATACGATATCTGCAAAGAAATTGATATAGATCGTATTTTAATGGAAACAAATGATTTCGATGTTTTTATTAATAATGCGTATTATCCTAACTCACAACTTTATCTGTTGAAAAATAAAGTACAACAGTGGGATAATCAAAAAAAATTAATAATAAATGTTGCCAGCAAAGCTGTCTACACAGAAGTTGTTCCTGAATTTATGAAAGATTACATACGTGACAAAAAGTCTCAGATAGATTTCATTATGCAAAGAAAGCTTAAAGCATCTCCGCAGATACTGAATTTAGTTGTGGGATTAGTCGATACTGAGATGTCAAAATCATTGTCGGCGAAAAAATTAAAAACGCAGGATATCGCTGAGTTATTATGTAATCTAATAACTTTTAAAGATAGAATTTACGTACAAGATTTGATGATAGATGTACCGTATCAAGATTGGACAGAAATACGTCCTGCGAACCAATAAATATGCATAGAGAGACAGATCATGTGGAATAATTTAGAAGAATTCGCAGAGTGGTACAAACAAAACGGCTTTCCGATCAGACCCCCGTTTGAGGATCCTGTTTATGTCACTGACATAAGTTACAGCTATGTGCTGTTTAGGGAAGGGCAGTATCAGGCAGAACTTTATCTGGTACGGCCTAATACCAGCAGCCCTGAGCATAGTCATCCTGGTGTAGAAAATATTATTATGGTATGGGGCGGAAATGTACATACTATTCAGAACGGCCAACTTTTTGATTATTCCGATCACTATAGAGAACCTAGTAAAACCGGTACAAACAAACTATTTGGAATGTGCAGTGAGAAATTAACAGACGAGCAAACTCACGCCCTGATAGCAGGAGACAAAGGAGGCGCCTTTCTTAGTCTAGAAAAATGGCCGGAAGGAGTAACGCCTAACTCTGTAACTATTAATTGGGCAGGAGATCCTGTAGATCCTAGCCACGGTAAAATAATTAAAACATTGGAAAAATAATATGTGGAATAATTTAGATGAATTTACAGCTTGGTATAAAGACAATGGGTATCCGATCAGACCGCCCGCTAAAGATCCCATATATGTAACAGATCATACCTATAGTGCTATAGTTTTTAGAGAAGGTAGGTATCAAGCTGAAATGTATATGTTGGCTCCTAATTGGGAGACTCCTCAGCACGGACATCCCGGAGTAGATGCCAGAATCATATATCTATCAGGAACTTTATCAGGTAGTTGTAATGGTGTAAGACTACTAGATTCAACACCGGTGTGTGAAGTAGAAAAAGAAGACGGCACTAATGTTTATATGGGCGCAGAACATCCCTTCGACGGATCAGACGTTCATTCCGTCTGGGCAGGGCACAAAGGTGCGTTAGTGATAATAACACAACATTGGGAAGAAGGTCTTGAAATGACTAGTCAGAGTGTTCACTACGATGGAGATCCTATCGGTCCTGTACACGCTCCAAATGTAAAATATCAATAATGCAAGAAACATTAAGTTTATTTCCTACTTTAGTATATAAGAATTATTATTCAGAGTTCTCGAATTTAAAAACAAATTTGTTTTCTAAATTAGAATCAGTATTTGAAGAAACAAAAAATAATAACAATGTCTTTATGCGAGAAGGAACATTATGCTCATATCATACTGCTGATGATTTGCACAAATTATTTCCTGATCAAACAAAAGATGCAGTAGACTTTGTCGAATCTTGTGCTAAAAATTATTGGAAAGAATGCGGATACTTTGAGGGATTAACTCCTTTTGTATTTCAAGTATGGGCTAATAAAACGCCAAAGGGTGGATACATAGATTCGCATCTGCACGGAAATATGCCTTTCACCGCAGTTATGTACATTGATGCTAGTCCGGAGCAAGGAAATTTGTTTTTAGAAAATCCCTTAGAAACAGTGTTAATGACACAACCGATAAGTCCGAATATCAAATATCCTATAGGACAAGAAATATCTGTTCGTTCAGGAGACCTAATTATGTTTCCTGGGTATCTTCGACATAGCGTAAAAGCAAATTTATCAGAGACTCCTAGATTAATATTAGGCTTTAATATCGGGTGCAAAGGGTCTTATTGGGCCGGACAATATGATCGATCGTAGGACAAAAATCATACTTATAAATATTAAGTTATCTTTGGTTAACTTCATATGAAAAAAATAAAAATATTCAGTTCGAATTGTCTTAGCATATGGTCTCAGAAAATCTGCTATGTGTCCCCTATTAACTGGATGCTGAAGCTTCATCACGTAAAATTTTCAGCTTCTAAGGACGAATATCAATGGACTGATCCTTATTTTTTAGTCAGCCCGGAAGAATTCGATCTAGAAAAAACATACAATATGTTGTTGGAAGAAGAGATAGATGTAGTTGCATTTAGTGTCTATATATGGAATAAAAAAGAATTTTTTGAGATGGCAGAATTCTTTAAAAAGAAAAATCCTAATCTTACGATTATTGTCGGCGGTCCGGAATTAGATGCGCATAGAGATAAAGAATTTTTTAGAAAATATGATTTTATTGATTGGGTAATATACGGAGAAGCTGAGATAGCCTTTTCGAGACTACTAGATCATTTAGCTGGTCATGAAGTAAATCTGTTAAACGTGATTTCAAAACAGGGATTTATTAGTGAACACGAGCCGGTGAATAAGAAAGACGATATTTTAAAATATAGTATATACATTGAATTTGAAAATGAAATTACAAAATTTTTAAAGGGATTGAGAGACAGAGGTGTTTTTTATGCCCTATGCTGGGAAACAACAAAAGGTTGCCCATTCTTATGTTCTTTCTGCGATTGGAGTTCAGGTCTCCATCATAAGGTAAGAATTTGGGGTAAAGATGAGTTAATTCCGAATTGGAAAAAAGAGTTAAATCTATTCAGTAAAATAGGAGTTCCTAGTATATACTGGACAAATCCTAATGTAGGTTTAACACCCCAAGATACAGAAATAGTAGACTATATTTGTGATTTAAAACAATCAAAAAAACACACACCTATTTTTATAAGCACACAATTTTCTAAGACAAAGAAAGAACATTCTTATTCTCTGTTGGATAAGATGTTAACCTATCAGGTTACCGCAGGCTTAAAATTTGATCTTCAAGACTTAGATCCTGTTGTATTAGATCTTATTGATCGTCCTGAAATAGAATGGGAATATCATAAAACATTGATTAAAAACATCTTGGACAAACACAGCAAAGTGAAGGTTTGGGGAGAAAGAACTAATCCTGTTTGGTGTAATTTTATTTGGGGAATGCCTGGTCAAACATTATCTCACATCAGAAAGAACATGATAGAAAGCGGTTCATTAGGAATGTTTCCTACGCATCATATATTTGAACTATTACCAAATTCTCCTGCGGCCGAACCTGCATATCAAGAAAAATATCAAATGAAGATTAAAAGAGTTTATTTGAATGTGGCAGATGGTGTAGATATGCATCCAGGTCCTATTTCTAGTCATTGGGCTAATGCTGTTGTAGAAAATTTTACTCTATCAAACAAAGATTGGTTTACTGGAGTATTTCTTTTCAACCTATACGGTGCGTTGACTGATTACAATGGAGTACAATCAGACCATAGACAAGCTGGGCTAGGAAATGAAGAAAATTACTTTGATAACAGTCTGGTAATTTTAAATAAAGTTATAAACGACAGTTATATTCATTTTCTTGAAACAGATAGGATTGAAGTTTTCTTTAAAGATCGAGCATATGGATTTCAAAATTGGGTAGGGTCTCGACGTCATTTTTTAAATGACCTGTTTGGTAATGACGAAGACAAATTGTTTAACATCAGGGTGTCACTAGATATTCCGCCCGATATACAGGACAATTTTCAGCACACAACAAAATACGGGCTTACACCAGAAAATCTGCAAAATTTTGTACTAGAAAAATCCTAGTAAATCCATACAAATCAACGTTGACACAAAAAAGATAAATACTGTACGGGGACAAATATGCTAGCTTTTCAAAGATCAATATATCAAGTACAGTTGAAAAATAAACTCGAATTTTGGAGTGATCCTCAAAATAGGAAATCCTATTTTGCAAACTTACCTACGAATGCTAATATTAAAGATTTTGGGATTTTTAGAGATGAAAATGGTTACATCTACGTCAGAGACGATTTTGTTGCATACTACAATTTAAGAAATGGATTAATTGTAAGAATTAGAAAAGACTGGTTTAAAAATGATTGGTCTTGCTATCAAGAATTATATAATAAATCTCAAGAACTAAAAACATTTAGAATTGATATTCCTAAATATAGAGAAGAATTGTCAATGTTCGATGGGTCTGTCTGGGAATATTCAGAACTACAATCACCAGGAAGTAATTATGGCCTCAGCGTTCTTGATACAATATTTGATAACGGAATTACACATTCTGAGGGAGTATACCTTCCGGAGGAAGTAGTATCGGGAAGTATCGAAGATCTAGTTGGATATATTTCACAATATGCAACTACTGACACAAAGGATAACACAAAAAAATTCTTTGTAGATTATATAGATAATTTTTTAATTCTATTAAAAGAATCATCTGCAATTGCAGAAAAATACAAATGTGGGTTGCCTTTGAATTTAGGTGATCCGTCTATGATGTACGAAGATCCACAAGGATATTTTTGGTCCGATGTAGATAAAATGCCTTGGATGTATAGCAAATTAGAAATCGTATCCAATGCTCATCAGATATTACACAACTCATTAAACTATCTAAGTTTATTGGGACACATTGATAAAGAAAGAATCGATCAATGTTTAGATTATGCGAGAACACAATGGACAACGATCTAAATCATTTTTTTTACAAAATTAAGATATCTGAGAATGGTAAAGAAATACATACTTTAGTTTCTCCTAAATCGGGTTTACTTGAACTAGTTCTCAAATTGATCAATTTGAAAGATAGTTACACAGTAAGAATTTATGATCATGAAGAAAAATTAAGAATGGATTTTTCTTTGTTTGACAGAATTTCTGCTAACCCTAGCACTGTCGCTCCTGAACTATATTAACCCATATCTGTATAATAGACCCGGCCAAAACATCCGTAGTTTATTGCCATTAATATTCTATCTTCTTTAGAAGTATTTTCTCTACTAAAGTGTTTCATCCAACCCGGAAACATAACTAATCTACCATTTTTTACTTCGACTTCGTGATGAAATCTTTTCGGTGTGCCTTTTACTTTATTATAAGGCGCTCTAGACAGCACTAACTCCGAAGGATCTTCAAGCACTAGATTTCCTTTCTCTTCAGCATCTACATAAAATGCAGCGGATATGGGTATTCCGGCATGATTGTGCGAAGCTGTAAAGCCACCTGGTCCTTGATACAGTCCCCACATCTGTAATATATATGGGTGCAAGAGTTTATTATAACCTAATTCTTCCCAATACATTTTACATTGTTCGTTCATCCAATCGTGCAACTTTCTTAGATCTGGGTTTTTAATATTGTCGGGGCTATCAGGGTTGTCGAAATTAATTACGTCGTACATAATTCCGTACTCACCTCCTCTACAGGGATGATCATGCACCCTATCATAAATGTCAACTTTATCAGAATCCATCTGAATATCTATTCCTAGATATTTTTTTATTTCTAACTTAATAGATTCTTGTATATCTCCAAAATCGGGATAATCTGCTACACAAATAGTATGAGGGAAAATTTGTTGATAATTGATCATTTTAATTCCTTAATATGGTTTAGATTTATATGTCCAGGATAATCCATAATTAAATCCCAAAACTATCCTATTAGTTGTTGATCGATTTGATCTAACGTGATGCATAAGATATCCAGGAAACATTACAATTTTACCTGCTTCTACTTGAATTTCTTCCGTATAAACATAAGGTTTTTTTTGCCAGTTGTAAGGAAGTCTTTCCTTTACCATATGTGTTGGATCTTCTAGATGTATATTTCCTTTTAATGGATCAGCATCGAGATACATAACTCCTCCTATCGCAATAGGAGTATGATTATGAGAAGCAGTGAATCCTCCAGGAGGTACATCGTTAGCCCATAATTGAAGAATGTAAGGTTCCTCTTGTGTAGTAAGATCAAGAGAATCCCAATATGCTTTTCCGTGAAAATCTAATACTTCTAATACATCTTTAAATTCTGGTCGTAGGTGGAGATTAGGCAAAGTTCTTTTAAAGATGTCGTTGCCATCTTTATCGAAGTAATCATTTCCCGGAGCTAGGTTATTTTCAAAACTGGCTAATGCTCTGTCTATTAAAGATTGTTGTACATTTTCGAAGTTGTCATACTGAGCTTCGTAAATTAGTGTAGGAAATATTGATCTAACAATACCTTTTTTATACATTGTCTTTCCTTGTCCAGACGCATCTATAACCCAATGTGTCATCTTGATTATCGTCTATCCATTTTACCACAGTATGTTCGTATCTATGCATTTTAGGATTCGATTTAAACTCGTCGCTGATTTCTTCTACGATATTTTTATCTTTAAGTTTTCTAATATCAACTATCAGTTTTCCGTTCGGCTTCAAACGCTGTTTAATCCTATCCCAATAAACATCTTTAGGATAGTGCATACACCAAGAAAAATAAGATGTAACACAATCAACTTCTTCAGGCCATTCGTCCTGGGGATCTAGCATAGTTATTTTTTCTTTAATACCCGGAGTTGACTCTAGACAATCAATTGTTGGTACCCAAGAATTATAGAAAAAATAATTTTCTGAAAAATATACACCTGGTCTGTTATTTAATTCTTGCCTGTCAACTAGAAATATTTTTGGGTCTTTTAAAAATTTCGCTAGTAATAAATCCATAATCCCGATACCAGAACCTATGTCAACTATTACAGCAGAATCAGGCAAGTCAAAACCTCCTAATGATTCTGTTAGGGACCAAAGATTTTGATAAAATTTAGGAAATACTTCGAAAAAAACTTGTTTAGAAAAAGGACGATTTTGCCCAAATAGTCCGGATTGAAGAGTAGTATATTTTGCAAGTTCTTCTACATCGGTCCATTTTAAATCTAAGGGTCCCCTATTCGAATTGATCGTTAATTCGTAAAAGTTCCAGTCGTTGGAGAACTTATCCATTCCTGGTCCACATAAATCTTCCTCCGACTGGTATTCCTTTTTCGGGAGCAGGAAGATTGTCGATGTGTTCTGGTAATTTTATATCGAACCAATGAGCCACAGGCTCTGATTTCATATCTTCAGAAATTTCAGCAACTACATCTCTACCGGGCAAAGTACGTACATCCATTATTAACTTTCCGCCAATTTTAAGATTGGCCATGACTTGTTCCCAATATGTTTCTTTTGGGTAGTGCCAGCCCCAAGAAAGATATGAAGTTATACAATCTACATTTTCGGGAAATTTTTCTTCCGGCGATTGCATTACAAATCTTGAAGGATCTAGACCTGTTGCATTGATGCAATCTTTAACTGGCTCCCAGGAATTATATTCGGGATACTCTTTGTCGTAATACACGCCTTTTCTAAAATTAAAACCCTGCTTGTCTATAAGATAAAATTTACTCTGAGGTAGGTACAAGGATAATAACAGATCGATTACAGCTACTCCTGACCCTATGTCAACAATGACAGAGTCGTTTGGTAAATTAAAAAGACCTTGTTTATATCTAGCATTCCAAAATAATTGATACCATCTAGGAAAATGTTCGTAAAACGTTTGCAGAGAATTCTTATCTTGTAGATAAAGCCCTGCCTGAATGTTAGACCATAGTGCTAAATTATTAGCGTCGTTCCATTTTAAAGTTAACACTCCTCTGTCTGTATCTATTTTTAGAGAATACTTATTCCAATCTTCCGTAAAATCAGTTAATGCGGGCATGATAAATCCTTTAGGATATTTATAGAAGAAGGAAGAACGCTAAGAAAAAATTGATAAACATCATCACCGAAGGCGCGAGCATCATGAACAACGCTCGTGTCTATAAGATAAATTCTGCCCGACTCTATATTATTAAATTTCACAAGGGTGCCTGATCCGTTATCATATCTTAGGTCTAGACTCTCTGCATTTGTCGTGCCCCAGAGTCGTAGCCACGGGCTAGGAATAACTGTGTCAATATGAGGTTTAAATTCTGATCCGTTGTGCCATTTTAAAATATTTGATCTACACCAATGATGATTGAAAACTTTTAAAGGAGACAGCGATTCTATTTTTAAAACTTCAGTTGGAATGACACAATCAGATTCTATAATAGGATTGTTAGGATTCTTAAAATTCCATTCATACAACGATCCGTTTATAGGATCATTTTTCTTTAGAATACCATCTTGATTAACGACAGCTAGCCCAAACCTAGGAAGATGATTATGCTGAGAACCCCATCGTTCAAAATACTCAGAAAATCGTGTTACTTCATTGATGAATAAATCACAGTCAATCTTAAGATCGATCGGTGTTAAAAAATTTTTATGCAGAGTTTTATATTCATCTTCGTAGATGTACGATTTGATTTTTTTAAATTTTTCTTTTTGTTTGTTAGATTGATTAAAAACTTGAATCGTATCGTTTATTATTTTTTCTTTGTCGATTAGCATAGTATGTATTTTTGTATCCGATTAGCTACTTGTTCAAAACTTTCTTCAAAAATGGAAATTTTTAACATAATTCTTTCGTGTTGATTGTTAACTACTCTATGAGGAACTGTAGTATCTAGTAGAACAGATTCGTAAAAATATTCTTTATTACCAAATATTATCGGACTTGCATTTTCTGTTAAGACAAAATTTAGACTGCATAGTGTACCGTTATCTACGTGCTCAGGTATTACTGCATATGGCTTTAGATAATAAAATCTAGGCCTGCCTTTTACTTTAAAGTCTTGGATGATATTTTCTATGTATTCAGTCGTTCCACGACCAATCAACCAATTATCTAATTTTAATTCTGGATATCTAGAATCTGTGTATGATACTGCTTGATTTCGAAATAATTCGGCTTCTTCTAATAATCGTTTTTTATCTACAGTATAGTTTAAATGAATTAACGTGTCCATAGCTGTATTTAAATGTATAGAAATTTTAGTCAAAAAAATAGGCCCCAAAGGGCCTATTTTACATTGTAGGTCCGTTGCCGTTCCTAAAGCCAACACTTCCACCTTCTGCTTCGATACGCTTGATTACGTCTTCGAATAAGATAGGAGCGAAGTCTGGGGTTTGTTCTACGCACACACAATGATACCTAGTGTCGATCTCATCGCTGTATAACACTTCCCCTGTTCTAGCATCTACACCACGAGCTTTTTTCACACGATTTGCGTGTAAATGTCCGTGTATGTTTACACCAAAACGACCTAAACTTGCTTCGTGTACTGGAATATGACTCAATATCATACCGTTCATAACGTGGTATGCACGTAACTCACGAAAGTATTCAGCGTACTCAGTATCACGAAAGATATCGTGGTTACCACGAATCAAGACCTTGTCTCCGTTTAATCTTGCTAATGTTTTCATAGCCTTACGGTTAATGACAACATCGCCTAAGTGGTAGACCTTATCGGTAGGCTTGACTCTTTCGTTCCAAGCCTTGACCATAGCTTCGTCCATTTCGTCTGGATCTGTCCAGGGACGCAACTTTGTAACTCCATCATCTCGAGTGAAACGGCACACGCCAGCGTGGCCGAAGTGCGTATCACTGACTAAAAATACGCTAGGCATAGTGCTCTCCTTTCTAAGTTAATGTGTTATTATACTACGGTGTACTCAAAATGTCAACTACACGATCCTTTTGATGTTGCTGAAAAGCCACACCTTTACTGAGCCATTCTTTAACTAGCGTAGAATTACCCCAACTACCGTATGGAGCATTGTCAAGTAGCCATTGGACAGTGCCGGGTAACATTTTTTTATTCCATGGATCTGCGTATAATACAGCACCGACTAGATCATTGGACAATACCGCCATACCAAAACTACCAGGTTCGAAACCATAATCAAAATATCGCTGGAATGCTTCTTGCATATCTACAGTCATTTCGTATTCTTCGCCCATCATTTATCCTTTTTTTATGCTATTGCTCTGCGAAAAATTAATTCTTGTTTTGAAAATGCTTCTACTTCCCAAGGACAGTTTAGATACTTTGTCCTTTTATTATAGCATTTACCATTCCAATAATTTACACCTTTTTCGGTTTTAAGAATTCCTCTAGCTAACTGTTTAACATGAACCATTTCGTGAGCTAGTGTAATTCCCATACGTTCTAAAGATTGAGGCTTTATTATAACGATAAGACCACCTACTTGTCTAATGTAAGTAGTTTGACCATCAGTATCTTCGTCTACATCACTTCTACTAACCTTTACAAATAGAGCTTTGCGACTCTTTGTTAGGCCTAATTGTTTTATCATTGAAGGTAATATTCCTTCAATGAATTGTTTAGTTCTTTTATTTCGTGCGTGAACTAGATACTGCATTAAATATCACCTTCTCTTTCTCTGCGAGCTCTACGCTCTGCGGCCAGTGTAAAAACTTTTTCGTTGTCGTTGGTCCATTCCACAGTCTTAGGAAGAATGATTCCGAATTCAGTTGTTTGACCGTTAATGGTGTGAGGCTCATTTTCGTCATAGGTCCAACCTAATGCCTTCATCATACGATGTTTTACCAGTAGGTTAGGGCTACGAAAAGCTTCAGTATCACGGAAGCCTAGCATAACACCGATCTCACAAACAGCACCAGAGCGACAAACGCCTGCGTGGCAATGAACAACAACGTTCATACGCTGTTCAAATGCGTGTTGTAGCAAGCGAACAAGCTCGTTGGCCTGCTCTTGTGAACATCGCATTGCCTCATCTAAGACATAATCTTTTTCCTCAACATCCAAAAATTGGAATTGATGAACTTCTCGGAACTGGTATTTCGGGGTTGGAAAGTCCCCGGGAGGATCGCAGATCTGTATCAACATAGAATTGATACCTGCATCAATATGGAAACCTTTACGTATATCGCTGAGTGCTACGTTTTGTATCCAAGGTGCCATAGCACTCTCCTTTTACAATCTATATGTTACACGACCTTTGGTAAGATCGTAGGCACTTACTTCTATTTTAACTTTATCACCTAAAATTATTTTAATCTTGTGTTGCTTTAATTTACCACCGGTATAACAAAGTATAGGATTAGGCATTTGCTCTAATTTAACTCGATACATACTACCGGGAAGAACTTCTTCTACAACTCCAACTAATTCTATTAAGTCAGATTTTGACATAGGTATTTTTAATCATTTTGTGATTCTCCGTTTATTATATTATAATATCTTTTTGATTATATGTCAATTGGAGCGGGTAGCGAGAATCGAACTCGCAAATCAACTTTGGCAAAGTTGTAGGTTACCATTACATCATACCCGCATTAATAATATTCGACATCTGCTGCTAGTATAAATCTATATTTGTTGCTTTGAACTATACCAGGTCTGTGCCATTTATCACCAGGATAAATTAACCAACTATACTCCGAAGGGCTAACAAAAAATTTATTGTCAGACTCTAATCCGTCAGGAGCGAATTCTGTTCCGCAGTAGTCTAAGTCTTTGACATCATCTGGTATATGTAGATAAAATATTCCGCTCATTATTTTACCTTCGGGCTTCTGTGGATGCCAGTGATGGTGCCATAATTTTTCACGGTTTTCGGCACTTTCAAGATTCGTCATGAACGACCAGGCCATCATATTAGATACTTTTACTTCTCGACCCAAATACATAAACACAGAAAATAAAAAGCTCATCCTGTATTTTAACCAAACTGGTTCTGGACGAGCGAAGATGTTTTCTTTAGTTTGATATTTGGGACTATTGGTAAAATAATTACCGTCTGAAATAATGTTCTTGATTGTGCCTACAGCTGATTTATTATCGTCTGCAGTGATTACAGAGCTAAAATCAAATTTTCGGAAGATATCGTTTTGATCTATGACTTGCATTTTGTATGGAGCGGGTAGGGAGAGTCGAACTCCGCATTGTCAGCTTGGAAGGCTGCTGGACGCCCCTTGTCCTATCTACCCGCATATAACTATTTACACTGTGGCCTCGCCACCAGGAATCGAACCTGGATTTAATTCTTAGGAGGAACTCGTTCTATCCATTGAACTACAGCGAGTTAATCTTCATCCGGTGGATTGGCCAACGGACTTGTGGATGGTTTTTTCTTTGACCAAGATGAATAACTTTCACCTTCAACTCTCCCACTTTGATTTGGTTTGAGTTGTTGCACTACTCCGCCCTTAGCGAAAAATTCTTCTAGTGCTCGATCCAATGCTGCTTTTTCTTCTTCTTTAGTCATATCGCCTTTTATAAAAATGGTCGGAGTACAAGGATTCGAACCTTGGACCCCCTGGTCCCAAACCAGGTGCGCTAGCCAGACTGCGCCACACTCCGAATAAATTGGTTGCGGGACCTGGAATCGAACCAAGGACTAGAGCTTATGAGACTCTCGAGATACCCCTTCTCCATCCCGCGATAACTTTAGTTGATAGTACTCGCCGTCTATGACAACGTGTCTATTTAGGAGTCCGGTGCTTCCGTTCCACAGCATCTAACAACAGTTATTTCAGACCTAGTAACATGCCATACTATGTCGCGTAGTATATGCGTCCATATACGATACCTGTCGAGTGCTATCAACTAAAGTGTCTAGCCACGGTTCCCTGTCCGCCCTAAACTGAGTTGTTACCCTGTCCACTGTATTTTGCTTCTGGTGCCGTTACAGTTCGTACCTAGGATTTCTCAAGTCGCTCCTAAAGAGAGCCTTGCGGTAGATCCTACACACCGTACCTTCTATCGCTTGGTAATGGCGCACTTTCTTCCTGAAAAGTGTAACAGGGGTCTGTTACAGTAAGCCTTCTGCCTGAAGGGTAGCTACTGTGTCATCAGCCAGAGGAATCTCTGTCTTGATGTTAAGCTCAAGAACCTCATCGTTGATCTTTTGCTTGGACTTCTTCAAGCTAAGGATTTCTCCTTTGGCCTGATCGATCTGTTCTTTACTGACCACAGTAGTACTCACTGTGTCACCGTAGCCGTAGATACGACTACGAGCTTCGTCCTTGAGACTTTTGATTTTCTCAAGTTTACCTTTAATCACTTCGAGGTCAGTAAAGGGTTTTAGATCAGACAACTGTTCTAGTTGACCGATACGTTTATCAATAAATGCTGCCTTGGCCAGTGCAGTATCAATGCCGCTGGCCGCATTAGCTGTACCAACTAAGGCTCGAATGTTGTACAGAGCCATTGTTAGTTTTTGACGACGAGCATCTGCAGCGAACAGTGCTTCGTTGGCTTTGGTTAGTTCAACTCCGGGATCCTGGAACTCGTTGAGTTCGACTGTGGTATCGAACTTGATATTCTTTACTGCATCGTTGATGCTGTTCTGGATGGCGTTGGCTTTCCTCAGAGTGATATTCATTCCCATTTCGATTTTTCCTTTTTCTTCAATTTAGTTAGATATTCTGATTTGGTATACTTGCCTTGTTCAATCTCTCTTAGAGCTGTAATAGTAGGTGATGCATCTTTTCCATCTACTCGTTGAATTGATCCGTTCTTTAATTCTCTAGCTCTCTGACTGGCAACTAAGACTAGATCGAATCTATTACCAATTTGATTTACTGCTTCTTCTGATGAAATTCTTGCCATCTTGTTTCCTTATATTATACTGACGGGTCAACGAAAGGTCAAGTAATAGACCGGACAAATGACAAGACCTATTGTGTGATATCGTCGGTCTGGACAATGTGCAATAGACAGGCTACAGAGGCCTGAATATTTCCGATCAGCAACTGACAGTCTAATTAAAGATATTTGGGATCGGCTCACTCAAGCACGGAGACGTTTCAAGCGTCTTTGCCAGATTAAGTCATGCGGCATGAAGCCACACGGTGTCTATCCTCATCTACCTTTCATCTCACCGGTTGCGTATTGCTACACAACAAAACTATTATAAAACAAAAATGACCTGTTGTCAAGTCATTTTGAGTATCTTGGTGCCGCTTGATGGAATCGAACCAACGATTGATGCTTACAAGGCAACTGTTATACCATTTAACTAAAGCGGCAAATTTTGGTGGAGGATAACAGAATCGAACTGTTAATCTCGGCTTGCAAAGCCGATGTTATCCCATTTAACTAATCCCCCAAATACTGATAACTACTTATTCTGTTGATGGTTCTTTACGGCTTTTTTCTCTCTTTGGTTGAATAGCGGCAGCAAGTTCTGCACTAATCATAGCCCGCTTCCAATCATGGCGCTGTTGCTGACTAGAGAATCTACTTAGTGCTAGGCTAGTTTTTAGAGGTTTGCTCATTCGATAATTTGGACCCGGTTTC
>Ga0315909_10001006_pt1 | contig 38017 bp, 62 predicted proteins | sample LakEriMetagenome_11_FD_203527 | JGI IMG/M metagenome (GOLD analysis project Ga0315909, IMG submission 203527) | Freshwater fungal communities from buoy surface, Lake Erie, Ohio, United States - Buoy 2 MA125 | ecosystem: Environmental > Aquatic > Freshwater > Lake | place: USA: Lake Erie, Ohio... | reverse complement strand
GGTGTCATCCCAGGTTATTTTGCCTTTGACCTTAATTTGCTCAAGGTCAGGCATACCATTGGGTGTAGCCTTGGTGAAGAAGTGCTTGACCGCTTGACCATCTTGGCGAAGGAAGATAACACTTTGGCTTTTGTCATCTTTTTTGACGATGGCGGGTGAAATCTCAACGTTGATGTCGAGGTTTACGTTTGGTAGTGCCTTGAGAAAAGATGTCGCATACCCACTTGAGTAGTTCATCTCGAACTGGTATACTTGGTCATTGGCCGGTGATTTGACCTTAACCACCCAAAACTTACCATACTCACTCTCCTTAGTTGTCACTTCTTTGATGTGACCAATGAGTGAGGTGTAAAATAGTTCGTGTACAGTCTTACCGACTTTGTTGACTCGTGACACTGCGTTTGGTGTGCCTTCGTCAACTCTACGAACGAACTTACCATTGCTAACGGATAGGAATGTAATCCCTCCATTTTGTGTTTGACTTTCTTGTAGTCCCATTTTGTTTATTTATTATAGTTAAGAAAAAAATAACGCTTACGATATGTTTCAAGGAGCATTGCAACCGCCTCGTGGTAGGCTTTGTGTTCGACTATTTGAGAATACTTATCTTCAAAGGAGTATATCTCGTGCATTACCTTATCGCTTGACTCTTTAGTCATTTGGAAGATCTCCAAACAAATGCGATTGTAATCGGAGTAGAAGATGCGCGGGATGTCATAACCGCTTAATTTTTCTGTTTCGATTGGTTCGTATTCTGCGAATAAGTACAACCCAATGATAATACTAAGCAGCAGTAGGAGTATTAGTATGTACATCATAGTTAGTAAGTGTTTCGATGATTGTGCGATAAGTGATTAGTCTGATGTTACCGTGGTTCTCGGCTTTATTAATAGTTGCCGTAGTAAGACCCGTTAATTGAGCCAATTTCTCTTGGGTTAGTCCCTTCTCTTGTCTAAGTTTTTTAATCTCTACCATTTCTTGATGAATTTTATAATTGAATTAATAATGCGTGATAGGGGGGATTGGTTGTAATCCATATGCCACTCGGTGGGATAGTAATTGGTTGGTTTGATGTAGTACATCCCAACTCTAAATTCGCGTATCCATTCTTGTTCGGTAAGTTCTCTTTTCATATAGGTTTGTTGATATGCAAATGTACAATAACAAAACTACAATAAACAAATATTTTTATAGATTTATTTATAGATTAAGTGTAGTTAGGTACATAAAGAAAGAAAGCCCCTCGTAGAAACGAAGGGCGTAATCAACCGCCTATATAAGAAAACCCGACCTAATTACTTCCATCTTGTAGGGGCATATTCTCGTGATCTTCCACCCTACGATATGATTCACGCCAAAGCGTATTGGTAAGTATTACGGATTGTTTTATGACCTCCTCCTCCTCAAGTTGAGGCAATATGATATGTAGACACTCGTGAAGCAAAATTTCAAGGTGTTTGCGACCTTTGAGGCGTTCATCAATCTCAATGTAGTCACGCCCGTGGGCAATGCCCCACGCCTTTTGCTTACCCAATTTGGCGTATTTGACTTTAATGTATTTTGCCATTGATAATTTGATAATTTTTAACACTAAAATTACCATCATCGTTCACTACGATATGGGCAAATCCGTGCTGGTAATTACTTACCAGGGGGTTGTAGTCAGGCTTGAGTTCACAAAGGGAGCCAGTAGACCAACACCCAAATGACTCGCCATCTAAGTTAACCTCAACGTGGTTACTCACCTTATGAACGTGACCTATTATGACACTTTGCTTAGCCTTCATCCACGCTCCACGAGCGGAGTTCACGGGTGAGAAAAAACCCTTCATTATATGATGGCCGTGCGTGATGGATAACTTACCCGCCTTGACAAGCACGTTGTCCGGTATTATTTGGATATTTTCCTCGCTAATCTTTAGCCTGGTGTGTAGGTGATAATACTCATCATCAAAAATCTCATACACCTTGGTCATTAGCCACTTTTGGTAGCGTATGTCGTGATTGCCCAATAGCCAATAAATAGCGGCCTTTGGGAATGTTTTACGCAAAGATTGTAGGAATTGCTTGGTGAACACAAACTCCTCCCTTACGGAGCGTTTGCGTGGGTCTTTCTCAAAGCGTGATAAGTTGTGAAAATCCATCAAATCGCCATTGATGATGATTGTATTGATGCCATTTTTCACCCCATACTCAAAAGCAATAGTAATTGCATCGACATTGTGGTAGGGGATGTGTAAATCAGAGATAAGAAGGATGTTATTACACTTCTTGTCAAGTTCAAATGGCTCACGTTCCTCACTATACGATTGAGGAATGTTGTAGGGGTTTGTTGGTCTGTTCGGCATATTGGTTATGGGTTTGTAACGTGTTGACATACCTTTACCCTCCAATCGCATTATTCCAAGTCTTACGGCCTCAAGATTAGGGAAAAGAATACTATTCTCTTTATAGACAATTCGAGCAAGTTTTTTAGTCGGGATTTCCCACCCATACTTTTGACGATATTGGGTGAGTAGTTCTTTTTTAGTCATCTACGTTTTATTGCAATAATTACTAAAATTAATAGTCCAATCCACCCCCAAGTAAGGAGTGCGCCCTTTTGCCACCAACGTTTATTTTCTTCTAATTTTTTTAATTTTTGTTCAGCCTCGTGGAACTGGTCTTTGTATAGTTCCGTATAAACAACTTTGTTTATTTTTACTATTGAGTCAGCACAAGGTTGCAATACCTTACGCACACGCTCGTACTCTACTATTGTGGTGTCGTATATCCACGAATAAATGCTATCTGTGATGCGATCAACCACTATCTTATCCTTTTGGATGATGGTTGTGTCGTGTATCTCTCTATCGATGTATTTGGTTATTAATCGCTCGGTGGTGCAAGAGGATAGGAATATAAGTATAATTAGGTATTTCATACGAAGACTTTTGTTTTGCTAATCCTATCCGCTAACCCATTAGTCCCACCATTAACTCGCTTGGTGACCGCCACTATGGTTGGCTCATCCACCCCTTGATCGCATATCTTCCAAAGTCCTTTCTTGTGGAAGAACCAAGCCGCAGAGGTTAGTGGGTACTTTGTAGCCACCAGGTCGGGATTGGTAAGTAAGTCAACCCCTATAAATTCACCAAACGCCTTATAATTTACAAGGCCGGTCAACTGCAAAAAACCTCGGCCACGAAATTTCCATCCATCACCAGTGTTCCTATTCCCATTGCCCAAGCGACATTCATACACAATGTTGGCTATTTGCTCTGGCTTACGAGCGTATAACTTAGCCGTGTTCTTATCAAAATACTTTGGGAATACATTGAGTAGTCCTTGCTCGGAGTAGTTTAGATTTTCTCTAACGTGTTTAAAGTTACCACTCTCGTGGGCGCATTGAGCAAGGAAGTGCGCCATACGAAATGGGTTGGTGATGTCGAACTCACGCGCGACATCAACCAACTCATCATACACTTGTATGGGTAACTTATGCTTTACTTTCGTCAGCATTGGATTGCTGCATTGCCTCACCGATTTTTTGGTTTACTTCGGCAAGTTGTTTTTGCAAATACTCGATGTTTGCAAGTAGATCATAGGCTTGTGCCTTTAGTTCCTTAATGTCCATAGTTTTAAGTTTTTACGAATTTAGGAAATAATTACGAGATTTAGTTTACCCGCAACAAATGAATAAGCCGCGTCATTTGAACCATCCCATCCGAGATAATCATCCCCACTCATAGCGCAGTTGCCATCGGCTACCATTTGAGAGGACTCATTTTCTCCATCAACAACGGAGGAGATGAGTTGATAGTAAAAATTAGCGTTTGTTGCTAAGTCATCATTGATAAGAATAAGGGAGAATTTGTTTGCTTGTTTTTCTTCTCCGTTTTTCCATACTTGTACTGGTTGAATACTCTTTGACATTTTTATTTGTTTTTGTTATTAAGCTAATAATCCTGCGTTTCTAAGTGCTTTTACTATTTGTGGAATTGTATAACCATCAAAGGTGTCAAGGTCAGTAACTGTTGTACCCGCACCACCTATGTATGTTGCACTTGTAACACCCGTTGTCTGTTGGTAGAGTTTAATTATTCCTCCATTCTCCGTTCTAAAGTGAGGAGCAGCGTTACCAGCGGTGATGTCGGCGGAGTATAATTGGAAGGCATCGGCAGGACTTGTAGAAGGAGCAGTACCACTATTTACTGATATTGTCTTTGTAGCACTTGTTCCAAAAGCACTATGTCCAATTCCTAAATTACCCCCAGTCATAGTGTACGAACCACCTACACTCAACCCTGCAAAGCCATTATTATCTATGGTTACTGCGTTTGCACTATCCATTGCAATACTACCAAGCAATGTACCTCCCGTTTGTACGAATACGCAACCTTTTAAGTTAGGGAAGCGTAGGTTATCATCAAAATATGATGTTCCGTTGACACGAAGTTTATAACCAGTATCTGATGTTGTATTTATAAGTAAATTACCACTACCAGAAATTCTTGCTCTTTCAACAGATGTAGTTTGAAATATAAGTGTCCCATCGGTAGCCGTTGGTGCGTTAAATATCACCCCTGCATCATTTGTACCACTTATTGCACTTGTACCTATGGTTAATCCCCTACCAGCTACATTACCAAATCGTGCTTGAATGCTATTAGCAGAGCCTTGAACATCAAGTCTTTGAGCAGGTGTTCCACCTATACCAAGATTGCCCGATGCGTCTAAACGCATACGTTCGGTAAGTGAAGCAGTACCAGTTTTAAAAGCAAGATAACTTCTACCACCTAATGTCAAACCAGCACTTGTTCCACCATCTGCATAAATATCATTGTTTGCATTTCTTGTGAAATACACTTCTGCACCTGAATCATAAACCTGAAAATCACCAACTGTTCCACCAATATCCAATCTTCTTGTTGGACTTGATTTGTTAATTGCAACCCTGTTTGATGCAACATCTATTGAAAATGCTTGTGTGCCAACAAATAAATTACCATTAGCCGTCACACTACTCGAGAACGTGGCAGCACCAGTTGCTCCAAATGTACCATTGACATCTAATTTATAAGATGGTGTAAAAGTTCCTATTCCAATATTTGCAGCCGATGTTATATAAAAAACATTTGTGCCAATAGTACCAGCCGTTGCATTTTGATATATACCAAATTCATTTGCTGATGCTGCCCATAATGCGACTGCACCCGCACCACTTGACTGCAATTCTATAAAAGCATTACCACCACTATTCCTAAAGTTAGCAACTCTTTGGTTAGCTCCTCCTAAATTACCACCAAACAAACCAGTTTGAGCCGTCACACTACTTGAGAACGTGGCTGCACCCGTTATCTTCGCAGTGCCAGTGACTTGGAGCTTCTCTCCGCTATCGGTTGTAGAGCCGATGGCAATATTACCAGTAGAGAATATTCTTGAACGCTCAGAGCCATCTGTCCAAAAGGACATAAATTCATTATTGTTACTATAAACTATTCTACCTTTATATGCAACTGATTCATCTGTAAATACTATTCCAGCATCCGCATCAAAAGCACCTACCAAAGTTAAATAGCTGCTATTACCACTTGAACTGTTTTGTCCGATTAGTGTAGTACCAGTTATACCATTTGAAGCATTACCATTTAATAAAGTATGTAACCTTGCTCTTGGACTTGTCGTTCCTATTCCTAAATTCCCACTCGCATCAAGTGTCATTGCTTGGGTGAAGGTGATAGCGTTTCCAGCAGTGCCAGATGCAGCAACACCCCAAATATGACTTCCAGTATTTGTTTGTCCATATACCCCTGCTGGTCCATTTTTTATATATATATCGGCTGCAGTGCTATTGCTAAAAACGTTATTTCCGATAAAAGTTCCGTCAGCTACATTATAAACAGATGATGTTGTCCCAACTTGAAATGCTTTAGCTGCACTTCTCCACGCACTCGGAGTCACACCCAGACCGAGATTGCCAGATGCGTCAAGACGCATACGTTCGGTTCCATTAGTAGCAAATAATAATGGATAAGCACCTTGCCCCCAAATTAATCTTGCATAACCAGTTGTTCCGCTAATTGCACCACCACCTGCACTATCAACTCCAACATAAAATGCACCGCTTGTATTTTGATAATAAGAAGAAGCTGCTGAAGTACCAGCACTATTTACTACACCGTGTGCATAATTTGAACTTGTAGTTATTATTAATCTACCTCCAACATCAGTTTGCCCAGTCACCTTCATTGTCCCCGTCACTTGTAGCTTCTCGCCCGAATCAGTTGTGCTGCCGATGAGGAGGTTACCAGTTGTATTTAAACGCATTAATATAGTAGGAGTTAAATCACTACCTATTGCAGTATTAACCGCAGCAGTATTTACAAAATCAAAGTATCCTTGATTGATGTCAAGCAATGCTCTTCTTGCACTAAAATTATCAAATGTAGATATGTAACCATCTGCACCACTTTTAGCCTTTGCACCATATCCTAATAATAATGCACCACTTCCTTGTCTTGCACTTATAACACCAAGCACTTGGTCGCCTACATAAATCTGCTCAATAGTTGTTGCTCCATTTGTTGCAACCGCACTACCCAATCTTGACACACCATTTACTCTTGCATTTCCAACAATGTCTAATTTATACGTTGATGTAGTTGTAGTTCCAATAAATAAACCGCCATTGATATAGTTGTTGGCAGTGCCTTGACCATACAACCCCCATCCACTATTGTTTGTCCACGTTATAGACCTCCAATCAGCAGCAGCAGTCAATGTAGGGTTAACAGATAAACCATAAGTAATGCCATTTGCACCACCAGTTTGGTTAATTGTAGGTGCAATATTTGCAAATACTCTAAATGCAGTTCCACTTGTTGGATTAAATGTTTCATTTATTGTAAATGTACTTCCGCCAACAAGTTGGTTAGATGGGTTGTTTAGCAATATAGAAACACCAGTAGTGCCTTGACCGTGAATAAAATTAAACCCAGCCCTATTTGAGCTATCCCAAACACCATTAATAACTCCTCTTTGTGAAGCGGCAGTATTTTCATACCATATTATTGGTATGCTTGTTCCAGCATTATTATTTGCAGTTACTTGCGTAAATCTTAATGATGCTTCAGTTTGTGCATTTCTTATGGTTGAAATAGCTTGACCATCATTCCTAAATGTGTAAATGTTTACACCAGCACTATCTTGTATTACTAATCCATTTGTCCCACTTGTTGCTCCACTACCTTTTATATAAGCATCACCAACAACTTGTAACTTCTGCCCCGAATCACTCGCACCAGTGCCGATACCGAAGTTGCCAGTATTAAATAATCGCATTCTTTCGGTACTCGCAGCAGTAAACCATCTATGATAAGTAGAAGATGCAGTGTCTTTTACAATTTGATAGTCTGTTGATACAAATGCACCAGCAGAACTTCTTGTTGCTATATTAAAATTACCAGCGTTATTAGTAATCTCAGTTATATTAAAAGTAGATGTTGCATCCGTATCTTCTAAATATAATTGCCCACCACCAGTTGATGCTAATTTTAATCTTTTATTAGTTGTATCCCAAGTAAGACCAGCTTCCCCCGCTTGTGTAGTCGAACCAGTGAAGTATGCAACTTGACCAGCAGAGCCACTACCCGTAATACCAGCATCGCTATCGTTCACCCAAGATGTGCCATTGTACTTTAATACTTGACCATTTGAAGGGCTGCTAATCGCTAATGGGAACGTATAGAGCGACCCATCACCACGAATAATCTGCGTAGTCGCACCACTCGCTATGAACTTTTGAAACTTCGTATTCCCCGTTCCATTACCTATATAAAGGTCAAAGGTGTCCGTAGTGAACAAAGGCTCACCCAACGCAGCCGTTGGTATCCCTGCTAATAAACCCCTTTTGAATTTTAATGTATTTGCCATATTACCAAGTTCCAAAGTTTATAGAAGAGGTCTTTGTCCATAAGCCTGTAGAAGAGACATACTGAAGTACATCTCCATCCGCAGGATTTGGGCATAAAACCCCATGTAATTCGTCAAGCTCATATCCATTCTGTATCCTTACCTCAATAACACCAAAGTTCGGATGCGACCTAATAACATACCCAATAAAGACCGCATGAGCAGGCTCTGCTGGTGGTGTAGTTTGTACAAACCCTGCCGTAGTTGATAGCCATAATAAATCCCCTTCGTTATATGCAGAAGTATCAATATTCTGTAGCTCTCCTACAGTTACTACATATCCTGTCTGATTGTTGTTTATTGATGCCTCAGTAACCCCAAAAGTTTTACTTGATGAGATTTCTCCTGACGCACTAGCTAAAGTTATTGTTGGTTTATTACCTGTAGCCCCACTAATATAAACAACCCTAAAAGCTGGGATAGTCGCACCTGTCTGATTCCTTACTAACGTTACAAGATTAGTAACATCATTATTGATATTAATACCCGTAGAGCTAGTAATCTCAACTACTTGTTGAGTTACATTTACATCTATTGGGTTCTGAGTAACGTTAACATCTACTTGTTGCTCAGTTACCGTTAGGTCTATTACTTGCTCTGTATAAGTTATCTCTACACTCATGGCTTAGATTCGTACACTACAAAGTTACCCCAGATATATGTCTTTACTACCCCTGTTGTATAGGTTACCTTCAACACATACTCATAGTTTCCAGCATCTAGATTAACTAGCTTGCTTAAACTTATTTGATTATTGCTGGCTCCTGTTATGGTTATGCCATCCCCTGCGGTAGCACTCCATAAAACTGTAGTAGAGCATCCTTGCGTTATCTCTATCTCAACATTCTGTGAGGTTAGGTTGATAGGTGTACTATTGAGGCTTAAAGCAAAAACCTCTACCCAATAGTCTCCCTTTACTATTTCTATATCTAATTCGGCTGGTTTAAAATCGCTATTCATGGTATTTGACATCTATTATTAAGTGATGGAAGAGTCAGCGTAGCATCTATTCGAACTCCTGCTAGGAAGTCAGGCTCTGCTTCTCTAAAAAACGTTACAGCTATGTTATCATCTGTTACCCAAGTATTAGAAGGAGTACGCAGTCTTGCTACAATATCCTCAGCTACTAGGCTCATATCACTTAACACCTCTAAAGCATCCGTTTCTTGCAGATGCCTGTCTAATAGATAAATGTTAAAAGTGTAGGATAATTGCTTAGAAAGGAAGTTAGCACTTTGCAAATCAATAAACATAGCAGGATAAGTTACATCCTCATCATCTAGCTTATCGGAAAACTCCCCAAATAAAACGTAGTTAATTTGAGGATGACTTGTTCCGTAGCTTTTTATCTGCGATATGATTTGATTTAATGTCATTCTTTTTACTTAGATAAACTTTTAGTTTCTCTTGGTTTTTAAGGTTTGCTTTCTTACTCATAGTTTAATCATAACAACAGGGGGGATTCGAGCCCTGATAGAGGTCTCTAAATATCTTTTCTCCTTTACAGCAGAATGGGTCATCCAGCCATATAGAAGCAGTATATCCATCGTTCTCTGGTTTTATGGCATCGTAGCCAGCACCAAAGTTTAAGTAGTCTGGGTATAGAGTAGAGTTCTGCTTCAGGTATTTGATTAACCTCTGCTTGTAAAACTCTGCTCTAGCCTTGTATCTGTTAGCTATATCTATAAGGTCTTGCATAGAAGGAAGCTCTGTATTATCTGAGCTTTTTCTAACTAAACCTTTGTTATAAAACTGATAAGACAATCCTTGGGGAAGTTCGCTTAAGACATAGTTAGTCAAGCAGTCCACTACATAATCATCTAAAAGGGTTTTCTCATCACAGTTCAAATTACCGCACTCTACACCCTCTTGTAATCTATTGTAAAGAGCCGTTCCTAACGCTGGGAGAATGTACATATCCTGAGCTGTTTTAATCTCAGGCATAATTAGTTTCTCATCTACGTTATTATGCAGACCTGTCCTGTCTTTTATGGTCTCTACTGATATAAATAATATATTAAGGCTCATCTTATTTTATTTTCTAGTTACTACGTTGCTCTTCCACTCGTGCCTACAAAAAGGAGTAGTCCTATCTGTATCTGGGTTTGTGTACCAGCCACCTCTTCTATCCCAAACAGAATATCCTAGTCTTGCACTCATCTGCTCAATATCACTTCTAGAATAAAACTTATTCTCTTTTAGTAAGTATTTACAAAACTCTCTAGATGTGCCAATATCGGCTTGACTAAATCCTGCTCTCCACTCATAACTATATCTAATCAAAAACTCCGTAGTCTTTGGCTTTATTTTTTCTACGATATCTTTTAAAGGCTCTGTTAGTTGTCTTTCTATAATGATATTTTTATCATCTCCTTTTCCTATACTCGTCTCAGATACCTTTAAAAAACCTTTATCTTCTAGGACTTTAAATATCCTTTTAATAACTCCTATATCCTCTTTAAGTGTTTCGGCTACTACCTCTGGAGTAATTCTTTTGTCCTTAGATATTAAATCAAGTACATTAGATTGTAGCTGGGTAACATCAGCGAATAACTCTACATCCTCAAAATAACTCTTCTGCTTCCATACCTCGTAGTTATCCTTGCTTTCTCCGTACTCCGAAAAAAAAGAATAATCTTCAGAGAATTGACTAGGTTGCTCCTTAACGTATTTAGTTAAATCAATACCAGCCTTCTCGAGTAAGTATTCTCTTGGTGCTATTTGTAAAAGTGTAGCCTCGCTTAACTCTATTCCGATAGGCTCTGTAGGTATAATTCTATACTCCCCAGCATAACCAAAATAAGCAGACATCATATCTACAAAACTCTCAAGGAACATTTGCTTACCATTAACGTAAGTATTCTTGAAAATCTCATATCCATCCCTCATTTCTGTCCTAGTGCCTAGCTGACCAGCTACCGCAATACCGAAAATACTAGGAGTAGTAACTTGATGTCCAGAGAAGATGTTAGTTTGAATAAGCGTATCCACCCTACCGAAATCTTCCTTAGTTAAATCCGACTGCCCTAAATCGTCTATAATAGGCTTTCTAGTCGAGTCATTAACAAAAGATAGCATATACTTAATGCCATCCGCACCTGTATAGGTATTCTTAAATTTCCTATGAATCTCGTTCTGCTCTTCCCTTGAAGGTACTCCATCTGGAAGAGTGATTAACTTACTAGCAGAGAAGCCTGTCTTTGCATTGCCTAGAACGTGCTTAGAAACCTCTACATCGCTCTCAATATAATTAAGAGCACCAAAGTACACAGGAAGAGAATAAACCCCGCCATTAGGTCTATATTCCTTCAGATAGTATATCTGCTTGCCCTGTTTGTTATTCGGGTTAAACGAAGGGTAAACCGTGTAATCTTTTTTCTTTAAATCCTTCCAATCCTCCTTATACCAAAACTGAGTATTGTCTTTATTAGTCCTGATTTTAGTATAATCGATATGCCACATCTCAGCTACCCTATCTAAACCCCATATAACCTCAATATAAGCCCCACCAAAGAGCTCAATATCCAAAGATATCTTTCTAGTCAACTCGTTTAAATCCTCGCTTCTATTAGGCTTAGAAATAAACTGCTCGTTACCGCTCCACCCATTACCGCAGATATAGTGCACTTTATTTCTTACTATAGCGTTATGTTTAGCCGACTTGTTAAAAAGGTCAACTAAATAATTAGGATAGTCATTCTTATCCCCATATTGCATATATCCTTCACCCTTTTTCTCACGATACTCTGGCTGCTTAGCCTCTGCAAACTGTACTAGTATAAATGAATCTGCGTTAATCATTGTCTAATTTTATAGGTATCCGTAGTCTGATATTCAGTATATACTACCTCTTCATCGTTTAGCCACATTATCCCACTCTCTAGCTCCGTTAATCCTGTTACATCTGTGTTAGATGTTGAGCTCTGCTGATAAACATTATATATATATTGTCCTCTCGGCTTAGAGCTAAAGTACTTATTTACGTTAAGGCTAAACTTATTGTATCTATCTTTATAGGATGATACATCCGCTGCATACAATAGTACGAATTTTACCTCTAAATTAGTGCTCCTATTTTTGAACACAAATAAATAGTTAGGAGTAGCTAAGGTCTGCTTCTCCGTTAGCGTTAGATATATATACTGCGTCTGACCTTTAGTAAGCTGTATCATCTCTAATAAATGCCAGAAAGAGCGTTTATTATCAAAAAAAATGCCCTCGCTCTTGCGAAGGCATTTCTTAAAAATCAACTGCTAGTTTAACTAGTCAAGCCAGCAATCACACCAGAAGCAACCTCTGGAGCAAGAGAAGGCTCTTTCGCAGTAAATGTCAAACTATATCCGCTTCTATCACCCATAGCAGCACCGCTCTGAGCAGAACCACCAGAAATATCTAAACCTCTAGTTTGTCCGAGATACCAGTACTTACCATTGTTATCACCAACTACAGCTACTAAAAGATTCTTAGCAAGGAGCAGAATTTCATTCCTAGTATTAGCCTGAAGTTTATTCAGGATAACAGTCAACTCCTGCTGATAAAAGATACTTCCGTTCTCTACAGAAGCATTAACGTTCTCTACAAAAGATGATGTCTCTTTTACGAGTTCATACTTGTAGAAACGCTTTCCAGCATCTTTAGTAAGTGCAGTGATAACACCAGAAGCCTCTGTCGTAGAAGCTACATCCTGTAGTGCCATAAAGTACACTTCGGTTATACCACCGAGAGAGTCTTTACAGTCCAGAACATATCCTTGAGTTAGTGCACACGGCATATTAATTAATTTACAAGTTTAAAAAAGTAGGGGGATATTTCACCCCCTATTATATTAAGAAAGGACAAACTTAACTACTTCGTCAGGGAAGGCAAAGTTTACACCCATCTTGAACTCAGAAACAAAACGTACTTGGTCTGCTTCTTTTGCGTAGAAGATTTCAAATTTCTCTTCTTCGTTCAAAAGGTCAGTACCCAAGAACAAGTTAGAAAGACGAGCTGCGTAAATCTTGCTAGTTCCGTTCAAACCTTGTACAGCGATAACTTTAACGCTAGTACCTGGCAAGTAGAATTCGGAGTCAGCTTTACCATCAAATTGATAGTGGAACATATTAGCGTTCTTCAGAGCGATAGTATAAGTACGGAATACATCCATACCGCAGAAGATAGTTACATCATCTTCAGAAACAATCTGAGCAGGGATAGCCCTGTAAACACCATCAAAGATAGCGATTACGTTAGCAGCAGTAATACCTGTTGCAGAAGAGATAGGAGCACCAGAAACGTAAGCAGATACGTTAGCATCTACTACACCAGAAGCAGCTCCGATAAGCTTAACCAAGCCATCGAACTTATTTAGGTTAACGTTACCAGAAGCAGTATCACCTTGCCACAAAGCGGTCTCAAGTTGAGCTGCGATTTTCTTAGCTTTCTTATCGGTAAACTCTTGCTCGAAAGGAATCGCATCGTACATAGAGCCAGTAGGAAGTGCCTTCTGGAGATACTTAGATTCCAAGTCTTTAGGGCAGAGAGCCTCATTTACTTTAATCTTTCCGATAGTAACAGTACGCTGAGTAAAGCTAGTTGAACCTGAAGCGTTAAAGCCACAAGAACCACCGCTCTGGAAGATAGCGTCTGTATCCATGATATTGATGGTTTCAGCAGACTTAACTCCTACCATCACGTTACCTGCACTCTTAATCAGAGATGCAGTTTTTGCACCCAAAACAGAACTAGTAACCAGCAGAGCTTCATTCTGCTCGGTATAGTTTGCAAGTGCTGATACGTCAAATGCCATTTTTCTTAGTTTTTATTGTTTAGAATTGCGTTGCGATATCTATTAAGTCTTTCGAACTTAATGTCTTTTGAAGATTCAAACTTAAAGCTAGGCTTCTCAATAGGGTCAGCCTGTGGTACTTTAGTCAACTCTTCGATTAGTTCAATTACTTGAGAAAACCCCACTACTGATTTCCTTTCGATTTCAGCGAGTTTGTTTTTCAAGATTTGATTCTCTTCAGTTAGAATGTCGAGCTTAGCTTGAAACTCAGCAGCCATCTCTTGAATCTTCTCATCCTTTACAGCTTCAATTTCTACCTCTACTGATGGCTCTTCAGCTGGCTTAATTTCTTTAATCAAACCACCTTCGGTTACAATCTTCTGCCCATCAGCAAGTTCATGCTCTCCATCAGGAGCAGCAGAACCATCTTCAAGCTTAACCTCACCGCCTACTTCAAGAGCACTAATCATTACTTTAGTGCCATCAGCCAGAGAGTATTCAGCCATTTCGACTTTCTGCTCTGGCTCTTGGGGCATATCTTCAAAGAGTGCCCTTATTTTCAAAATTGCATCTTTTGGATTCATAATACTAAATGTTTAATTATAAATATAGTTACCACTTAACCTCTGATAAGATTTTCTTTACTTCAGCTAGTATCTGCTCATCCCTTCTTGGTTTCTTAGAATACTCAAAGATTCCTTCTACTGAAAACCCATTTAAATTACCAGCCTTAGCCTCACTCCAAGCGTAGTCGTTATCTACTTTCATAGAACCAAACCAGCTGCCATCAGGAGCATCCTCAAAACCCTTCATCGGTAATATGCCTCTAGATTTATCTGATATAAAGGATTCAAACATATAAACATCCTCTAAGACCATATCTTGCCTGTGGTTAATGTTTACATTAAACTGATACTTTTTCTTAAAGTACCTCTGAACAATCTGGAAAATAGTATCCTTAGAGAATATAACATAATACTCGCCATGACTATCATCCCTGCGATATATTGGAGTATCTGCCAGCATAATAGCACCAGAAATAATACGCTTCTCTTCATTGGCTATACTAAATTTAACTTTATCGTTAAACGCTTGCCAGTTCTTCTGAATAGCTGGTCTCTCTACTAATGATACGAAATTCACCTCAGCATTATCGCTCAGGTCTTCGCTTATCATTAGCTCGTAAATAGGAAGTTCCATAACTATAAATGTTTGTAATGTTTATTTTTATCGCTTACCCGAACCTAGCTCTTTGTTTAATAGCTGCTATCCTCTGCTGGCTAGCCGTTATATCTGTCTCTACTACATAGGCTCTAATAGCACTATTTCCTAATGCGTTAATGCTAGCCTGATTTAATTGAGTTAAGGTGGCTTGTGGTAATGGTGGTGTAACAGGTGATAATCTTGATGTTGATGGAGCTGTTGTAGATATATTACTAGAGCTAGTTAATAAATCCTTAGCCTTTTTTATATTAGCCAAAATTCTAACTAAACCAGCAGCAAATTGTGCTGCACCAGAAGCTCCAAATGTCACTGCGTTAGTTGGGTTAGCCTCTGAATTTTTAGTTAAGCTAGCAATCGCTGCTGCTGTATCTATTCCAATTTGAGCTAATGTAAATGCACGATTTGCCTGTGTCTGTTCACTTGATAATGTAGCTAATGCACCTACTACAGCACTGGCTTCATTTAATGCGTTAATTTTTGATTGTACTCCAGCTTCGTCTAATTTTTGCTGTTCCTCTTTGTATTTTTTAAATATAGCATATTCCTTTGCTGCAAAATTTTCAGTCAATAATGCTAAATCTTCACCATTCTTTACAGCTAATTCATATTTTAATTCGTACTCTTTAGATAAAGCAAATAATTCAGCATCTTGCTTTTCTTTTAAGGTATCTGCATTAAGCTGTCTAGTTTCTACTTCTCTAGATATGTTAGTCTCCCTAATTTCCCTTTCTTTATCTAGTTTATCTTTTAGTTTATCCTCTTCTTCTTTATCATATTTAGCATTTATTTCTAGTACCTTTAATCTGTATTGCTCTTGAACTAAAGTAAAGTCAAATACACCAGCTTTGATTAATTCGCCTTTCTTTTCTTCAAATTCATCTTCTGCTTTGAGTATTTCCCTATCTCTTTCGGTTAGTGTTGCCCTATATGCTTCTATTTGTACTTTTTGTGCAGCACTTTCTCTATCTGCTTGTTCTTTTTGTAATTCTAGAATTTTCTCATTCTTTTGCTTTTCTTTTTCTAAAGCATCTTTATTATCTTTATCTCTTTTCTCTTTTTGCTTTTTACTATTTTCTTCTCTTTGTTTATCCTCTTCAGCATTCTGATTATAACCTAACTCTAAATATGAAGCATAGGCATCTTTTGTAGCTTTTTCTCTGGCACTTAAATTATCTGTAAATTTCTTTAAAGTTTCTGCATCTGAATTATCTAGAGCTTTATTATATAGTTTTCTTGCCTCTTGTTCTGCTTCAAATGCTGTTGTATAATCTCTATATGCGTTGTCTAATAATTGCTTTCTTATTTTAGCCTCGTCTGCACCTTGAGCCTTTAACCTAGCTATTTCTACTTTATTTCTTCGTGATACATCACTAGCATTTGCACTTAAAATCTCATTTTGCCTTTCTAGTTCATCATTTAATTTTTTATTTGCTTTAGTTGTTTCATCTGTAGTATCCGCCCAATCTATTAAAGCAGTTACTAGTTCACTAATAACTACTACAGCAGCTAAAATACCTGTTGCAGCTATTGCTGTTTTTAATACACGAAATGATATAGCTGTAGTTTCTGCAGCTATTCCTAAAGCTCTTAATGTTGCTGACGTTACTGCATTAGCTGCTGCATTTGCCTTTTGGAATACAGTTGTAGTTTCGATTACAGCACCAAGATTTCTAAAAGCATCAATACTTTCTCCAATACTCTGCAATCCTTGTGATAATGCTAGTGCACTTTGAACCTTTAATAATTGCTTTTCTAACTCTTTAGATTCTGCTCCAAAAAGACCTATAGCACCTTGTATTGCAGCAAAGCCTCCAGCTACCCCACTAAGAGAAGATGATAATGCTTTAAATTTTGCATCAGGATTAAAAGCTTCAGTTAAGGCTTTTGCATCTCCTATTCTATCCCTTAGCTCCGCTGCCCTCTTTGCTGCCTCAATAGCCTCTTTGCTAGTTGCTCCAAACTTATCAGAAAGCATAGATACTTCTGCCTGAGCCTCTCTTAATTGTTTTTTTAGAGAGCCTACCGATTGGTTAGCATTGCCTTCTATATTTATCTGATAATTTAACTGCTCTGCCATCTTAATCTATTTTATCTATTACTTTTAATAGCTCAACTTTTGTTAATCTATTCTGTATAGGGTTATAATCTTCAATTCTATTTAATCTAAATAAAACATTATCAATATATATATACTTAGAGAAGTCTAGATTTTGTATATCTATAGAATTTAAATATACATCACATATTAAAAGCTTACTATCCTTATCTGTGATTTCAGACATATAATCTGAATAGTTTGCATTAAAAAGATTAGTACGAGGATATGTTGTAGCAAAGAAATATATTTCTCTACAGGCACCCCAATTAATGTCTTGAGTTGGAGAAAATGGGTCATCTAAATGCCCAGCATAACCGTAAGAATTTAAACTAACTAAAGAGGTAGAACCATTTTTAATACTATATGTATTCCTTCCTGTTATTTTTTTGGCTTGCATTATTTTTATAACACTATCCATAGAATCCTCTGTAGTTCCGCTGCTAGATAGTTTATAGATTGCTGGATATATTTTGTCAGTACCATCTAATTTATATAATACTCCTGCTGAAAAAATAATCTCCGTACTATCTGTTTCTTTAACAAAATCAAATTCAGTATCGTAAATAAAATCACCGTAGCCCTCATTGAATTTCTTCCTATAGTTTTCTGCGTAGTAATCATTGTCTGGCTTATATTTAAACTGATAATATCTAGCGTTTATTTCGCTCATTGGCTTTATAGTCCAATTAGATTTATCTACTTTATCTGTCCAGTCTATAGTTTGACCAGTATAAAATTCATTAAAAGGTTTTATTATTATTTTCTTTTCTTCTACAGGGTCATCATATACATATAGATTGAACATCTTACATATAGAAATAAAAAAATCTTTCTGATAAATTCCTTTTGGTATGAGATTATTAATAGTAAGAACCTCGTTGTATATGATTGGTACATCTGAAGCTACCGCATTAGTTACAGTAAAATCTCCAGAAAATAATTGATATAAAGTAACATTAGCACTCATCTCTACAGATAATGTATTTGTTGCGTCTAGTTGTACATTTTCTGCATCTAGATTTAGGCTATATATTTGAGTGTTGCTTGTAACATATCTAACCTCTTGACTTATTATTGTGGTATTTTTATATAAGGTTATAGTTGCTGTTATTGGTATAGGTGTATTGATTTGCAGTACTGGTCTGCACTTTATATTAACTATTGTCCCGTTACTTCCTGTAAAGGTTATTGGATTACTACCAGTAAAACTACCAGCCGTTAATATAGTTATAGGCAAGTATTGGTTAGAGGTTAATTGTGTTTGAAAGTCTGCATTAAAAATTGTATTAGATACCTTACTAACTACTTTCTGATTATTAGGTATAACTAACCTTTGCATTAAGGCAGAAGATAAGAAAGTGAAATCCCAAGTATAACCAGAGCTTGCTAATATCTTTTCTAGTATTTCTTTTACATACAGGGCAGGTCGAAATGCTTTAAAATCGAAATCTATTTTATTTGTTGAAAGACCTCCGTAGTCAATTAAAGGAAAATAAATACCTGAGCCATTTATATTATCCCAGCTCGCAGTAATGTTTGTATAATTCCAAGCAGTATCGTATGCGGAGAAATCTAGGTCTTCAAGTTTTGCTTTATCGAATTTAGCATTAGAAATACTTGTTATAAATCCACCTAAATCTCCAAAGACAGAGCACTCGTAATTGACCTTTCTCTCTTGCTGTGTTATTTGTAGTATTCTGATAACGCCTTTGAATATCTGGATATTGTCTATAAAGATTCTACATTGAGCAGATACGCTAGCGTTGAAGTTTGTATATACTCTTGGAAGGTTAGGGTCGTACGGATTGGATAATGGAAGAGAGAAAGCATTACCGAATATAGCGTTATTATTTGGAGTACCTGCTATATTGATAGTCTTACTAAAGCTAGTATTCCTACTAGCAAAATCTTTAATATCGTCAATAGCATAAGAGAACTCCGTGTCTATCTCAGAGTTTAAGTCTAGCTTGTTGTTCTCTACGTATATCTCAGTCCTCATCTAAACTGGCTATTTATATTTTTAGGAATCTCTGCCTCTAGTTCTAAGTTGAATACTTTATCTACTGCCTCTGTTTTAAATTGATAGTTATCCGTTGTTATATACAAAGGAAGATACATAGATTGAACCTCTAAGTAAACTGAGCTTGAGGATACAAGCTGGGCTAGGAAGTCATAATCTATCTGTGAAACCCAATCGCTTGTTAGCTTTATCCTTTCGGTGTGCCTAATACTAAACGGAGTCTTTGTTTCATTAAATCTATTATAACTATCCCATGTTTTCATTTGTCCACTGCTTCGCTGCCATTCGCTGCGAGTGTAGAAATCCCTTTCATAATTTGCTGAGCGTCTAGTAACAAGACTAAAGGAGAAGGTGTCATATCCTCCGAGTCTGTTAAGAAAGTGTACGTTATATCTAGGGTATTTGTTGCAGTCGTGGTAGATACGTACTTTTCGGGAATTTCCAGCTCCAGATATATAAAATTCATAGGAGTAAGTATTTTCTGTTATTAATGTAGAGCCAGCCCATGTATTTATAGCAGCTGCCGATAGATTAAACATATTGAAAGAGCCTGACATATTAGCTAGAGCAGAATAAGTAGCCACTAGCGTTCCTGAGCTATCATAGGTTTTTACATACGCTGTTTCGTTTACTCCCTCATATTTTAAAAAGGAAATATAAAACCTATCTCCGTATTTTACTTTGACATTACTAATATCCCTCTCTGTTAAAAAGTTATCGTAATAGTTAGCTAGAGCGTTAGTATATACGTTCTGTACAGTTGTATTCCCAGAACCATATAGGTCAGAGAATATAGGATAGTAAAAGTTAGAAGCAGAGAAATTACCACTAGCTAGGTTTGTAGTTACCACCCCAGAAACCTCTTCGCCTATTTGCAGTTGATATGCTACGCTGTATTTGTTATTAGATGTAACTAAGATACTGCTTCCGCTAGGCTCAAAATAGTTTGTTATATAATTCCTGACTATAGGAGCTGAGTTAAAATACCCATAGGTATCAGTAGGATTAGGGAATACTTTAGAACGAGATACTAGTGTACTATTAACGAGTACATCAAATACAAATTTAAAGTTAGTAGTCCCTGCGTTAGTAGAACTAGTCGTTATCCAGATATCGTCATTAATCGACTTGTCGTTTGGTGGGTTACTTATTATCGTTATTGCCATACGTTCTAAAGTTTAAAATAATATCACCGCCTAGTGCTTCCGATACTGCGTCTTTAAAGTCTTGGGTAAAGTTTTCTTTAATAGCCTTATCAAAATAGAATGTCGCTCTTAGACCATTCTTTTTAATTCCTACGGATATCGCATAGGCTAGCCTTTTTTTATTCTCTGCATCGGATAGGACTTTAGCTAGTTTCCTTCTCTTTCTCTGTACCCCTGTTAAGTCCACCTTATCTAGCCTGATTGATTTCCGAGCAAGGTTCAGCCAAGCATAAATACCAGCAGCCATTTTACGATTAGGGTATTTATTCTTGAAGCTATATTTACCTGTATTTTTTTTAGGCTTATCACCCCCTACTCCACGTACACCCTGATTGACAAAATCGTAGTATTCAAACTGCTTAGAATTAATAGGATAGCCTACCTCTAATAAATATCCTGTAGAGGTTTCCGATACCTGCGAAGCTGCTACGTCTAATAAATCCCCAGAGCTTATAGCTTTAGATTGGGTTAGGTTCTTAACAATACTTCGGTTAAAGTCTATACCTGCCTGAATCAGAATCTGTTCTAATATAGGAAACTGAGCCTTATCGACCTTTGAGTAGCCCGATGTAAACCTATTAACAAACTGGTCTCGAACAAATTTTGCTTGTGCTTTCCTCACGCATATAAATGCGTAAAATTTAAGAGATTACCTGAGAAAATCCCTGTAAGCTTTAATATATGCTAAAGCATTTAAATACTCTAAGGCTGGTAATTGATATGCTTCGTTAAGCGAGATACGATAGTATTCTGCAACTTGTGTGGTGGTATATTGCCATCCATAATACTCAATAAATCTGCTAGAGCCTTTTCTGCCTCCGCTGTCCCCTTCGTTTCCATCTCCATTATCAAATAAGCCCTTGAAACCTCTATCCATATCCGATATACATGATAAAAAAAAACAATAGAATGATATACATCTATAAACCTAGCCTCTAGCATATCCTGAGCGTACTCTTCGTGCTTAGAAGCATCGTAGCTATCATCCTTCCATCCTATTAAGGTTTTCTTCATAGGGACTATCATACTAGCAGCTAGCTTATGTAGGTTGCCTACCAAATCGGTCTGGAAGTGTTTGGATTCGATATACCTAGCAGCGTGTAGCTTACGTACATCATAAATACATTTGTATCTTTTTTTATTTACGTTAATATACTTTACAGGTTTTCCTTCTATATCCTTATTTAAAAAGTCCAGCCGTTTAGCTTGGTCGTTATACTCCTGTACTGAGAGGCTATCTACTTGGTTAGCTGTCCATCCGTTTATAATCCCTATAAACCTATCTACCCTGTCTAGCGGATGCTCTATCTTATTAGCCTCTACTATCTGCTGGTATTGAAATACGTTCAAGTCTTTCCAATTCATTTGCTATATGTTTCGTTGTAGTATTGTTCTGCCGAATCATTATAATTTCCATAAGGTGTTACTCTTGCACAAGCATTTAAATAAGACTCTGTTATCTGTTCCTTCTCCATCTGTTTAGCTTGCAAAAACCTAGATTTTATTTTCCATAAGCTATCATTATTTTTACTTTTAAAGTAAACATTCAGCCTTTCTTCGAGCCATTCTACTGCCGTTTGTTGTGCCATATTTTGTATTTAAAAAAACCCCACCATAGAAATGGCAGGGCTTATGCTACACCTATGATAAACTTCCTTCACTTTGCTCTACTGCAAATTTTAAATCTAATCCTAGAGCGTTAAATAGTTTTGTAGCTACTGACACTCTTGGTAGGTTTCCTTTCTCAATCCTGTTTATTGCCACGAATGAGATACCAGATTTCTCTGCTAGTTGTTTCTGAGTTAGCCCTGCTTTGTTTCTTTCTTCTTTTAAAAGTTGTCCTATCATATATTTGTATTTTGTTCTAGATTATCTAACGCTTCTTTAGTTTTATAAATTTGGTAATCTAACTTTTCAATTTCATTTTTGTATTTATCTATTTGTTCTTGTAAAGAAGCTATTGAAATTTTAAAATGTAACCTTCTATTCTGTAATAGTTCTATACCATTTTTTAGAGTTTCTGATGTATGTATCATAAATCTATATTTGGTTCTATATTATCCTCTATCTTGACTCTTTCCTCTTTAGTTAGCCTATCTGTTATATCTATCTGTACTCCTGCTATATTAATATAAACCTTAGTTAAGTTTACTTCGTAGCTTGAATCATCAAAATAGTGGTATCCATGACATTCCTCTACTCGTAGGGGTTGGATGTCTGCGTTTACTTCGTATTCGACTACGCAGTCTATTAGCTCGTCTTGTGTATATGTGTGTTTCATTTTTTTCCTATTTCTGTTTCCATTAAAACGATTGGCTCAACAGGTGTATGATTCGCTACAACCTGATTGTAAAATGTTACCGCCTCTTCGAAATTAAAAGTAACTGTACTAGGGACATAGCTATTATCCTTCATAATATGATAATAAATTCTGCCTGTCTCGTCTTGCTTTTGTAATAATTGAATTTTCATAATAAGTGGTTTTTTGGTTTAAAAGTTATCTGCTAATATACAAATAATGATAATGATAAAAAAAACTTTATAAGGGTTTTTTTGGATAAATGTTTCTAGGTTGTTCATAATGTTACGCAGTTGGTAGGATGCTGCTCCCCCTTGTTTAGTTTATAATTCTTCTTTTGTCATTACGTATTCTACTGGTATTTTTTTTCTGCATTCAGAACCTATTCCTATAACCCAAGCATCATTGTATTGGCTCTTGTCATTTTTAGGATACATACAACCACCATAAATACTATTGATAAAATATTTAGGGTTTTTAATTGCTTTACCGCAGCAGGGACAATGTTCATATTTATTTGATTCTGCCATTTCCCTATTCCTTTCAAATTGTTCTTGTGAATTAAAAAAAGGGATATCTAAAATGTTTATAGGTTTCATTGTGTTGTGGTTTTATTGCAGTTGTTAGGATGCTGCACCCTTGTTTAGTTATAAACGAATTTCGTGGTTATCCCAATGGTTGCTATTTAAAGCATAGGATTCTGGGTTCTCTAATTTCTCAATCTCTTTTGAAATTAAAAAAGCAGATTTGTCTCTTTGTTGCTGGTCAAAAAATGTTTCTGGCATTACTGCGTAAATTTCCTCTAACTGATTCCTAAGTTCTGAAAGTCTCTTTTGTGTGTTCATTGTGTTGTGGTTTTGTTTATACAAATATAAACCTATTTTTAATAATAACAAAAATATCTTTAGTTTTTTTTATAAATTTTTTCTATATACCTATAGATAGAAACTATAGAAATGAGTACCTACCGCTTCCCATCTTCAGGCTGAAGTTAGAATAGGCTAGGGCTAGGGCTACTACGCAGTCATCATGGAATCCCGAAGGAGCGGAATACCTAACCCCGTTAGCCGTAAACTGATACTCGAACACCTCTAACTCGTTTACAATAACCCCATCTGGAAACCCGATAGTCCCCTGATGTATAGCGGTCTGTAGCCCGACCATCAGGTTCTGCTTGCTTTGACTCGTAAACTTTAGCCCCTGCACAGGCATATTAGCCCTTTGCAGCTCCTCAAATATCGGGTCTCCTACTCCAGTACTATCTATGAGCATAGGCTTCCTATTGAGGCTTAAAATCGCTTGTTTAGTATTATGCCAATCCCTCTGGAATCTCTCTAGGTAGCATACGCTTCCATTCTCGTCTAGCCCTATGATAACTGTCCAGTCGTAACTCTTAGCTAGGTCTATCCCATAGCATACAGGAGGAAGGGTGCTTATTGGTCGGATGCACTTACGAATAAAATCCGAGCCGAAAGGATTAGCAGAGTTCTCCATTGGGTTAGCCATGTACTCCTGCTCAAAGACTGCAGTCGGTAGCTGGCTTCTCGCCTCTTCAATCTCTTTGTGGTCTATATAAGGGTTATCGTAGGTAGTGTATTTAAAGCTAGCCCAATTAGGCTCGCCTCCCTTCATGAATAAGCTATAAAAAAAATTCTTACCTCTAGGAGTAGAGAGGAATAAAGCCCAGCCTTTGTAGTCGGTTAAGGTAGGTCGGATAGAGTTTAGCCATCCTTGTTCTAGGTCAGGAATAAAGCTAGCCTCGTCTATAATTACCCCATGAAACTTCCTACCCCGTAGGTTGTCTAGTCGTTCTCCTGTAAAGAACTCTACCATCCCTCCGTTCTGGAAATATATTTTTAAATCTTTTTTAGGGAGTGGTGCTACGCTTCCTAGCTTTTCATAAAACTGCTTAGCTAGTTTATAGGTAGGAGTGATAAAAGCTATCTGCTCTCCCTGTACTGCTTTACTGACTAGTTTAATAATGGCTAGCTCTGACTTGCCGAATCGCCTCCCACACATAAGTACGTTAAACCTTGCTGGGCTATCCAGTACTGGGTCTTGGTTAATATGTGGTTCGGGTATCTCAATCGTCATAGAATAGACTTACCTCGAACAAATACTACCTCTACTTTATTCTCTGAGTTAATATCCATCTGCTCTTTAGGTTTGCCATATACCCTAGTAAGTAAAGTTTCTATTGAGTATAGGCTGCCCTTCTCTAGGCTTTTCTTCATAGCGTTAGCAACTGTCTTTTCTAGGATAGTAGCTTTAGGATTCTCAAATACTCCTTTTAACTCCTCTAAGTCCATAGCCATCATAGTCTGGATTGTATCGTTTATTTCTGATAGCTTGTATCCTTGTTCCTTTAGTAAACTAACATACTTTCTAGGTCTGCCGTTAGGGTTACCACTTTCTCCCTTCTCCCATACTTGAAGTGCTCCACCATGCTGTTGCTCAACTATCTTTGCCATTGTTATTCCGTTGTTTTAAAGTAAGGTTTACCATTTCTTTTGATTTCTAAACTTGGGTCTAGTTTAATCATTCTGTCTAGTATTACTTGGCAGTATTTAGGGTCTAGTTCCATACCATAACATTTTCTTTTTAGTTGGTGTGCTGCTAACATTGTAGTTCCAGAACCTAAAAATATATCAACAATTATATTAGCATCTTTACAAAACTCATTAATCATTCTGCTAATTAACTTAGAAGGCTTCATTGATGGATGTTGTCTATTTCTTGCCTCGTTTGGGTCTTCTTTACTTAAAAATCCAAACCATTCAAAATCTAAGACAAATCTTTTATGTTTGTTTAATGACCAGCATAACTCAAAACAATTTCCAATTCCTCTTTGTTGTGCTTCACTACTTCTTTTATTCCAGACAAGCCAACTTCCATCTTTACCATAGTTAGGTAATAAATCTACAAAGTAATCTGCCCCCCAAATAAATATTTCTTTTGTTTTAGGGAATGAAGCAAAAATTGTGTTTATTAATTCTGGTGTAAAGTCTTCATTGTCACCTATTATTTTATCATATTTATTACCTGTTTTATTACCTTTAAATCCTATTGAATTTTCAGTACCTTTTATTTTTGAATAATCAGTATCTAAAAACATACCATAAGGCGGGTCTGTAAAAACCATGTCTGCTTTCTGTCCATTCATCAATAAAGCCACTTGGTCACTATCTGTACTATCCCCACAAAGTAACCTATGCTCACCAATCTCAAATAAATCACCTATAACTATATCTGTCTTTAACTCCTCTGGTATTTCGTAGTCATCCTCTACTGTTTCTATTTCCTCTGCTTTAAAGTCTGGTATATCTAAACCCCATTCGTTTAGTTTTTGAGTATCCCATTCGTTAGCTATTAACTCCCAGTCCCATTCTCCATAACCTACGTTGTCTTTAATGATAAACTCTCTTTGCTGCTCCTCTGTTAAATCTTCTGCTTTTATTATTGGTATATCTGTTAATCCTGCTTCTTTACAAGCCTTTAATCTCATATTACCGCCTAGAACTATCATATCTTTATTAACTACAATAGGTCTAATATCTAGCATCTGTGGAAAGTCCTTTATACTCTGTACTAGCTTTTTAAACTTATCGTCTTTAACAAGTCTTGGATTATTCGGGTTAGGCTTAATATCTTTAATTGATACTCTCGTCATAAAAAATAGTATAGTTGTTGGTTTCAGAATATAAATTGTTATAAGTTTCCCAGATAGCAGCAGCCTTGTTTAATCCTTCATCCTTCATCTTTCTGTAATCTGTCTGCTCTCCTACGTCATGCCCTATATGAGAACTTTGTAAACCTTTTATGTAGTAACTTTTAAATCCTAGTTGAGTTAGCCTTAGTCCGTAATCGCTATCCTGCATACCATAAGGGTCATATGCTTCGTTAAAATATCCTACTGTGTCTATTGCTTTTCTTGGTATTATAACATTTCCGAATGTTGCCCAAGTAGGATGCACCTCTTTGCCGTTTATTACCTCTGTAGCTGGAAGAGTCTCTACGCAGTATATCCCACACATTCCTGTTTCTGGGATAGCGTATAAATGCTCTATTGCTATTAGTAGCCAGTTGTCAGGCATTAGTATGTCATTGCCACAAAAAGCTACCGCATCATAATCTCTCGTTTTATCTATGCCCTCGTTTAATGCAGCTGCTATTCCTAGTCTATCTATCCTAAATAAATCAAACGGATAGTTACCTCTATGGAAACTATCAATAGCTTGTTGAGTATATGTATGCCTTAGATAATCAAGCAGGACTATGGCTACCTTCATTGCTTCCTATGTATTTAGCAGGATTACCTGCGTATTTAGAATATGCTTTAGTTATTAGTTTTTTGGTTACTACCGCTCCCATTCCTATCATACATCCCTCAGATATGTTCTGCCTCTGGTGTATGACTGCGTTTAGTCCTATGTTTACTTTATTATTTACAACGCAATGACCTCCGACTTTAGCCCCACAGCTTATAATAACGTCATCCCAGATGTGTGAATCATGTCCAATATGCACCCCCTTCATAAAGAAATTGTTATTTCCTATGTAGGTTATATTTTCCATCCCTCCGTCAATAGTCACTAGTCCTGTAATTACATTGTTATTACCAATGATTACAATATCATTAGTCTTGCCCCAGTTTGTTTTATGCTCTGCAGGTGCTCCGATGATACAATAAGCTCCTATATAGTTATTCTCTCCTAATACTACGTTAGGATAGATTATAGCTGTTGGATGGATGAAGTTAGTAGAACTTGCCATAGGCTTCCATAAATTCATGGTGCTTTTCTTTTAGGAAATCCATGTACTCTTTTTTATCTCCGTATTTAATATGACACTCCCTGCAAACTGCCATTAAGTTTTCTATTACGTCTTTTTCTTTACTACCTCCCATACCTCTGCAATCTATATGATGCGTATCGCAAGCTCGTCTGCCACAGACTTCGCATGAAACAAAGTCCTCCTTCCCATATCCAAAATAATCAAAATAAATCTTGGTGTGTTTTCTCATAGTGAACCATCTTGTAGCCTCTGACCTTCTTTATCGTCTATCCTTCTATACTTTTCATGCCAGAGCGTATTAGTTAAAGTTACTGATTTTTTTACTATCTCCTCCTCACTAGCCTCTGTAAACAACAAGTGCAAACACTCATGTACTAATATCTCCAAAGCCTTCTTTCCTTTTAGCCGTTCGTCAATCTCTACAAATCCAGCACTATCTGCTAAGCCCCAAGCCTGATGCTTTCCAAGTTTTTTGTATTTGACTTTAATTCTCACCTTTTAACTCTAATAAATCTGGTCTATCTATATCTATTGGTTCTATTTTATTCTTTCCTCTAACCTTTGCAAGTGCCCTCTTTATTACTTTTTCTTTCTCGTATATCTCTGTTAGCTTTTGTACTAAATAAACCTCTTGCTCTTGTACGGTCATCTTGAAAAATTTTTTAGGTATCATCTGCTAGGCATTATTAAGTGTCTTCTTTCTTTAATTGTCAGAGAACTTAATCTCTTTCTATTCGTAGCTCCGCAATTTTTACATCGGTACATCTCATAAACATTTGCAGAAGTATAATACTTTTTACCCTGCTCCTGCAACTCATCGCTTCCACAATTCGGACACCTGCTTTGCTTCTCATCTAGAATATGCAGACCTATATTTGGGTGCGGTGTTATCCAGCCCCTAATTGCTAGGTATGTTTCTTCTAGGATTCTAACATCGTTAATGTTGTATCCCTCCATTTCCGCTAAGGCTTTCTTATCTCCCTGCATACATCTCTCCCATAGCTCAAAGCCTCCTGTATCACTTTTCCTATGCAAATTTAGTATTTTGTTTACATAGTCCAGCTTATTTGATGTAAACCCAAATTTCCTACGGATGTGCTTTAATGTATCAATAGTCAGATAGGGAAGCGGTGGCTCTAGATTGTTAATAATAAACCTAGTATTAAGTTTAGGAATATCAAACTTTTCTCCGTTATGTGCGATTACTATATCCGCTTTGTTTACCAGCTCCCAGATGCCTTTAATAATTCTGCTATCGTTCTGCTCTAATACCTCTTTAGGCTGGAGCTTAGCCGAATAAACCTTATCCTCAAATAACCATTTAGCTGCCCAAGTCAAACAAAACCAATCGGATTGTATTTGATTTAAGGCTACGTTCTGTTGCCATATACCCCAAACATAAGCTCTAATAGGTGCGGTTTCTATATCTAGGATAAGTACGTTTGCTCCCGTCTGCTCTCTGAATGGTTGCTGGTTTTTAGTATCGTAATTAAGTGGCTTCATAGTTTCTTTATTTCGTAGTCCCTTTCTGCTCTTCTCTCCGTTATGTCCCCGATAATATCTAACGTAATGCCTAGCTCTTTCTAGGTCTATAAATACCTTAGGATTCTCTTTGTATATCTTGGCAGCTAAAGTATAATCCTTTAGCTCAGGATAGAGCTTTAAATAATCCAGAACTATTTGTCTCATATTAAGACGTATCCGTTCTTATCTACCTTATCTTTTTTATGTAAATCGTGTAAACTATTTATAGAGTACCCGAAAGTTTTTTGAAAATGTGGAGCATCATAGAACTTCCAATCACCGCCCCACTCCCAGCCATACTCTTTAAAAATAGTAACTACCTCCATCCAATCCGCTTTGCCATCCGCATCTATATCCGCCTTCTGGTCATAGCTTATCGTCTCAAAAATCCAGTCATTGTTTTTATCATGTAGTAAAACAATATCAACAGCTAGACCATAATTATGATAAGACCTTCCTGCTTTAGCGTTAGTTACTATCCTCCCTACCTTTGTTCTACCTATCTGATAAAGAGCATTCTGCTCTGCAAATGTCCTTAGCGTATGCGTAAACCTGCATACTACTTTATTACCTAGAGCCTTAGCTATCTCCTCATATAAATCCATAGCCTCATCCCTGAGTTTGGGATGAAGCATCTGGATACGCTCTAAAGTAATTTTATCACTTGGCATCTTTAGCAAAAATACCAATCAGAAGAATGCCTAATCCTTCTAAGGCTTTATGCCAATCTTTATTTAAGATACCTTCTACTAAAAGAGGAAGTCCTGCAACTGCACCGAATAAACTTGTCTTGATGTTTTCAAAAAGCTGTTTCATTGTTTATGTTTTAAGAGTTTCTGTGCTATTTTTTCTACTCCCCTAAGTCCCATAAATCCTAAGAGGAACGCTACGCTAAACTGATGATTTATCTTATCTATTCCGAACCAATCACATACAACAGGAGTCAAGTAATTAGCAGAGGCTACTCCACCAAACATTGATACAAGCGTACTTCTAAAGTCCTCTTTCCTGTCTATAAAAAATATCGAGCCGAAAAATCCAGCAATACTTAATCCGATATTGATTCCTAGTTCTTCTAACCTACTCACCTTTTATTTCTTTTAGTTTACGTTCTGCCCATTCAATTCCTGCTTGCCCACCCCATGCGTCTACGGCTAAGCCACCACATCCTTTAGAGTAGGGTACGTCTTTATATTGAAGATGCCTTGCAAATGCTGACATCCTAGCTATCGTATCTCTCGAAATCGGTTCTTTTCGACTGAGCTGGTAAGCTCTGGCTTTCCCTACGGCAGTCAGACAATCTCCCCAGCCATTCTTTTCAGCCCATGCTATAGCACGTTTAGCTGCATTTACAGCAGCTTGTGGATAATCGTTATAGGAGTCAGCCATAGCAACCCTAATAGCAGCCCAAGCCCTATGTGCAGCCTCTTCGGTCTGATATATGCAGGAGCCATTCCCAATTCTGTACCTACCGTTACTGCACTTTATTACGGGCATTTTATACAATTATTCTTGAATAAATGTTGAAACGCAGGGAATTTATCGCATGAAAGTTAAAATGCTTCTCGCAGTATTCATATAACTTTAGTCCACTCTCCTCTCTCATTTGTTTATCGTTCGTTAAATTTTTTATATGCTTAAACCAGTCGGTTTGTTTTCTAACATAAAAAACAGGTAGATTCAGATAAGGGTTAACTTCCGAGACTATAGCTGGGTTTTTCTTTGCTGCGGTTTCTAGGACTTTAAGATTGCTCTTCATAGAGTTAAATGTATTATTCTGTAGAGGTATTAGGCTGATATCTGAATCCGCATACGCTTCCATGTACCTAATAACCTCGTTATATCTATATATAGTATTCTCTATCCTTCTGCCTGCCGTATAGTAAAAGACCATATTATTCCAAATGTCTTTCTCAACTTCATTATACCCAGCTAAAACCATTTTAATATCTGAGCCTACAAGTCTTTTGATAGGTTCTTTTAAGATTTTTATATCGTGCTCGTGTGTTCCAGAGCCTGACCAGAATAGCCTGACCTTATTGCTTTCTATCTTATGTTCTCCAAACTGCTCCTGCCCATAGGGTAAAGCGTTAGGTAAAATATAAACATTTTTGTTTATTTTACTAACTTGGTCGGCTAATCTTTCGTGGGTAACAGTACAGGCATCGGCTATCCAGATAAAACTTTTTATTTTCTCTGGGATGTTAGAATAGGCATATCTTTCGTATAACTGATGCGTAGGTGGTAAATCCCAATAGTCATCGTTATCTACTATTATTTTAAATCCATATTTCTTTCTCCACTCTTGTAACTGCTCTACTGAGTTCGGGATAAGCCTATTAAGTACTAGGATATCAAATCCTTTCTCTAGCACCTCTTCGTTAAGTACATCAGTAATTAGGCAGTAATCCTTCTGCATATTAACTAGCGGAAGGATAACCCGATGATAGCTCACCCCTGAGTGCTTAGATGCTAGTCCTAGTATTCTCATTTTTTTGGTCTGCCCCTTTTACGTTTCGCATCTTCTATCTGTGATTCTACTTTTATCTCGGACTCAATTTGTACATGATTCTGTACAAGATTCTGTACAGATTCTTGAGGTAGAGATAGGTAGTATCCGTATAACCTTTGAAGCATTTCCATTACGCAGGAGCTACACCATTTGGTTAGCACGAATTGGCTGTCTAGATTTTCCCTGTATATGTGCTCGTACATATTTAAGAGATGGATATCTAGGTTTCTTACATAACCATTCTGGACTGTGTGATAATTGCCGATATTGGCTTCTAGATAATCTTTGTGTTCTTGTTTCATTTGGTTGCCCATTTATAGTATTTGTCTAAAAATAATTTCAATAAAGGTGCTAATACTCCGCTAGCAAACATCACCAGAGTAACCTCAGCTACCCAATCAGGAAGAAAGAATAGTCCTAAAGCTACCCATGAGGCTAGGCAAGATGCACAATTAAAAGGCTTAAAGTTTAGCTTCCATTTTCTATGGAATCCATGTATCTCTACAAAGAATAAAGCAAAAGATAAGGCTGCTGGTATTATCATTTTCTTATAGCTTTTTTTAGTCCTTTCTTAGTTTGGTTAATAGTCCTAATAATTGACATATATGGAATCCCCGTAGCCCTAGATAGCTCTCGTGCGTTTCGGTTGAACTCATAAGTGTATAGCCGAAATATCTCCTTATTATACCAATATAACTTGTCAAATATCTCGGCTAAGTTTTCTGTAGGGTCAGGTTGTTCTATGTCTGGTTTCTCAATAGGGGTATATTCTACGAAGTCCCTAAATTTCTTAAAGAACTTTTTATCTGTTGATTGCACTAAGTTAAGCATAACTCTAACTACATAAAATTTTAACTGCTTCCGCTCGTAAAGTTCAACTAGCTTTATTTCATCCATCTCTGCTAGGATTAAGAAAAGCTCTGATTTTAGCTCGTCTTGTAGTTCAATAGGGTGCATCTTGCCGATAGCCGAGTTTACCTCCTCGCTATTCCAGAACTCTACTAGGATATCGTTACGGCTTGCCAAACGGAATTAATATAGGTTGACCTTTATCATCCTTGCAAAGGTAGGCATATCCACCGCAGTTTACTACATCTTGTAGCCTCTCAATCTGCTCAGGGCTTAGTCGGTCATTCTCTGTCTTAACCTCACAAGCTACATAAATACCATCTTTAGAGTATCCTTGTAGGTCTGCCCATCCTTTCTGGACTGTTCCCTTCCTTCGCCTGACTGGGATATTGTTCACACGATTCAGCCTGCAGCCTTCCGCCTCTAGCTTTGATTTTGCCCACTTGGTTAACTCTGCTGCCGTCATATCCGCAGTGCGGACAGATATCTACTGCCCTTTTATTTTTATGTTCCGTTAACGTGTAATAACATTTACAGACCGAGCACCGCATATTTTCTTATTATTTCTACCTTCAAAAATACTTGAAGCTCATAGCCTTGAGCTTGAAAATTAAGATATTTTCCCATATTAGCAAAAACTTGTCTAGGAATCCGAAAGAACTCTCTATCAATCTGTAGGTTTACATACTCTATATCTAGCAAATTAAATAGCTCGTTTGAGAAGCCATAACTCTTAGAAACATAGTGATAGTGCCTAGCTGAGTTTCTTTTAAGCCATAGGGTTTTACTATCAAAATCATATTTAGCTATTGACTTCGGTCGCTTGCCTTTTAGTTGTAGCTTGACCTCCGCTGGCTTTCCTGTAATTAAATAGAATTTATTTCCGTATCTATCTGGGTGTTCGTATATCATAACAAATAGTTTTTACCGATTAAATCTCCTTTAGTGCTTTTAACGTAATTCATTTCAGGATAGAAGTTATCTAGGTACTTCTCTTCCCACCAGCGACCTTCGTGCTGAAAGTATTTTTTCCCGTTTCTAATCTGCCAATGCAGGTCTTTTCTTTTCTGATTACCTTCGATGTAATCTTTTACTTTGTGGACTTTTTTCATAATAAGTGGTTTATTTGATGTTCGCAGCATATCTGCCAAAGTGTTTCTCTGTACTCCCCAGCCTGCTCATCGTTAAGGTGTTTAGACCTCATCCGAAGCTCTGCCTCAAAATCTTTTACTACTTGTAAGATGTCTAGGCTATGGTTACATACATCGTACCTCCATTTGTCAAACTCATCCTCTAAGTTAAATTCAATACTCGCCTTCATTTTGTTTTATTTTAATTAAGTAAATCGCTATCTCTAAAGCTTGCTCGATTGCGTTATCTATCCCTTTAGATAATTGGTCAACGTGAGTTTGTGCTGAGTCTTCTCTAGCTCTTAATCGTCTAGCTAGCTCGTAGAGGACTGGGTCTGTGCTGTTGATTGTGATAAAATCGCTCATTGTTTTGTTTTTAATTGTTCAAAATATAATTTAACTACCATTCTTTTACATAGTATTTCTATCCTGTCCTCATCGGCTAGTATCTTTTTAGCCTCCCGTTTGTCTTTATTTTTTATAGCCTCTATAGTTAATTTATAGATTTCTGCTGCATCATACTCAAATAACTTTTTTTCGTGTATAATCTTAAAGGCTGATAACCCCATAAATATATCTTCATAGCTTACAGGGTTTTTTAAGTATATCTGATAAATATAATCAATATCTAAATCCTCCTTAGGTAGCTCTATTTGTTTAGCCTCTGGTATTATAGGAACGTAATTAGCGGTCATAAATCTGGCATAGCTTCCTAGCATTCTAGAAAGATAGAGGACTGAGAAGTTTTGATATGTTTCTGGGTTCTCGTCTAATTTATTTTTTACCATTAACTCAAAAGCAAGGTCTAGTTCTCCTATTGGAAGGTTACCATAATCCTCCTGCAACATATTTACCATATACTCCACCTCTGGCTGACTAGGTAGCCTATCTCCTTTAATACCTAAGAGCATTAATCCTTTAGCTATTATTGGGCTTATCTGATTAAAAGCTAATTCTTTTATTTTCGGTGTTGACTTGCGTTCCTGAATCTTCGTGCTTAGTGTTAAGTTCATGTAGCCAGTTTGTATATTGTGAAAGTTTAGTTTGCTTAGGTTGATTTGTTTTTATCTCGAATAAACCTTTATACTTATTAACTATTGAATGGTTAACTATTTGCCGAGCCATTTCTATATCTCCTCCAGCTAATTTATACAAGTTGTCAAAAGCCCTCTGTTCTGTTTTAGGTGATTTGTATTTATCACGATGTTCCTCTTTCTTGTATAATTTCCACTCTTCCCAAATTTGATTAAACTCTGTATTAATTGTATTTATATTTCTATTTTCATTTTCATTTTCAATTTCCATATGCTTAGGCATATGCTTAGCACTAGCATTTTTTCTTCTAGATTCTGTGAATTTAGAACGCTTTTCAGCCTCCTCATACATCCTTTTGTTTATATAATACCCATCTACTAACTCGAATTTTTCATATACTTCCGCATCATATCCCCTGCATATGCTCTGCATATCCTTTTCGGATAGCTTGCCTTTTTGGTGTTGTAGGCACAACAATCGTATATACCTACCGACCTGCTCGTCTGTCATCGTAAAAGTTCCGCTTAAAAAATCGCTAGTGTATAGAAGCACTGCTGGGTCTTTTGCCATAAAAAATAATCCCAATAGGGTCTGGAGTGTCCGCTCCTCGCCCCATTGGGAATTAATAAAGTTAATAATATGAAGTCGGACACCTTCATAGAGCTAAAATAAAGCTTTTTTTTATTCTAGAAAAATTAATTTTTTTACCTGCTCCACCTTCATTTTATAGCTCTCGTCTGTATCTATTAAATCTTTACAGGTCTTTATAGAGTGCACCACAGTAGAGTGGTCTGTATTCCCAAAAGCCATAGATATTTCTAGTAATGTCATATCGGTATGCTCTCTTAAATAATAAGACGCACAATGCCTAGCTAATACTACTCTATGTCTTCTGGATTGTTCTCGGCAGTCCGTATTGAATACATCGTTAACTGCGTTAATAATATCCTCCGCTGGACATAGTAGCTTTTTCTTTTGTACAGGTACTTCCTCTAGTAAATCCTCTAGCTTAGTAATCATCATATAATGACTTTTAATAAGGCTTTTAATTTTTTCTCTGTTCATTAGAAAGGTAGGTCATTTGGTTTCTCTTCCTTTATCATTACTGAATACATCTTATTACCAAACTTATCTAGCTTGTCCGATTCAAAACAGAGATACTTATCATAGCCCTGCTCTTTTTTAATAGACAATTCTAGATACTCTTTTCCTGACTTAGCTTTGCGTTTAGTTAAAAAGATTCCTTTAGCATAATTCGGTTTGTTCTGTTCCATCGATTATTTCATTTAAAAATTTAGCTTCCTTAATTGGGTTCTTCTCCCAGTCTTTTACTATTTCCATAATAAAGTTAAATCGCACTTCATCATACCACATATTGTGATAGAGTTTTGCAAGCAATACCATTCTTTCGGAAGGTGGTACTTTTTGGAAAGGGTTCATAAAATTTGCATTTTAGCTTTTTCAAAACTAATTATAGTACGAATGTAATCTATCTGATGCACCCCAGAGCTGTAGCATTTCTCAAAGCCTGTTTTGAGCCTAGTCCAATCCTTAGCCTTAGCCTTTATCATCATATTGAAAGTAGAAGCAGAATACTTATCCAAAAGCTCTAAGTTGACTTTACATTCGATATCGATAACCTCGTCTATTTTATATTGACATTCTACAGAGTATTCTCCTGCCCTAGTTATTAATACTCCTAGTTTTTCCATACGCTCAATTAAAGGCTCGTAATCTTTCTCTAGTGGCTTCTGTAAAAAGTCAAGCATCCTCTTGTAGTGGTCTTGGTATTTATCAATCATTTTAATGCTTTTAGAGATTTTTTAATATCGGTCTGATTGTAAGTCATGCCCATAGCTATTCTATCCTTGTCTTGAATCTTGTTAGCCTCTAGGTTATTATATGCCTTCTCCCATTCGGATTGTGTCAGTATTGATTCTATACGGATTGCTAGTTGTTCTTTCTGCCTTTCTTCGTAAGTAGTATTCTCTAACATAGATAATAGCTGAAGCCTTGCTTCTTCTCCTACCTCATCTACTCTGTTAATCGCTTTACTAACCTCGTCAGCCGATGCTATTCCTGTGTCTATTCCTAGACCAAAAAACGCACAGCACCTACCGATTGCCGAAGTTTCTGCATTTTCCAAAGCAGATGTATGATTAACATCCTTGTAGTTACTGCTTTCTATTTCTTGAGCTAAACCTGTAAAAGTCCTGACCTGCTCATCATAGATTGTTAAGGTAGCTTTAACTACCCACATTTTTCTTTCTGGAAAATACTCGTAATCGGTGTTGATTGAGTAATTGTAATTCGCTGCTAAATACTTGATTCTTTCGGATACAGGAATATAATCCTTGCCCTTGATTTTTACTGTGTTCATAATAATGTGGTTTCTGCAAATATAAACCTATTGTTTCAAATAGAAAAATTTATTTTGCAAAAAAAAGCCCAGCCTAGACAGACCGAGCTTTTAACCACATATTACCCACCAAAAATAAGACAGATAAAAGAAATAAATACTTATACTTATCCGCATCCTTTTTCAAACTATCCTTCTCTTTGTTGATAGTTCTAATCTTCTGAGCCATTTTAGACGTATCCTTAGCCGTTTTATCGAGTTGTTTATTTAGGTCTAGGATGATAGCCATATCATAGGCATAAAGGCTGTCAAATCGCCTCTTATTGCGTTTACGCTCGACCTCTAGCCTAGCTGTTGACTCTATTGTCTTAACCTCCCGAATGATAACTGTAGTATCTATATAAAAAGTATCCCTAGAGTTATAGATTACTGGAATAGTATCTATAACCCTAAGGGTATCCGTTTTAGTTTCTACTATAGGAGGATATTTCTCTAGGCAAATTTCCGCAAGTTTTCTATGCGGAAAACATCCACTAATTAGAAGAATCAGAGCTATTATTCTCATTCTGCATAGCCTCAGCTATTTTCTGATTAATTTCCGCTAATTTCTTCTGCAAGTACTCTATCTGAGCCAAGCAGTCATAAGCATCGCTTTTTAAAGATTTGATATCCATAGTTAAAAGTTTTAACAAATATACTACCAAGTTCCGAAATCACCAACACTCCAGCTCCTATCTGCCGTTAAATCAAAAACTACATCATTTATAGTTATTGTTCGGCTAGTAGGTACTGCGTTTAGTGTTGTAGTTGTAATAGCCTCCCATTGAGGAGCTGCACTACTTGTTCCATTTCCTGTCTGGGATAGAAACATTTTAGTAGTTGTCGTATTCCCAGCCCTGCGAACAGGAGCACCAGCTGCATTTGAATAAACTAAATCACCTAGAGAAGTAAAAACGTTACTCATCTTTGAGTTAAACGTACTCCAATCCGCACTTGATAAAGCACCTCTATTAGAAGCAGATGCTGTAGGTATGTTTAAAGTAATAACAGGAGTAGTAGTTCCATCTGCTACGCTCGATGTTATATCCGTTCCTGTAGTCCCAATAGTTAAAGCTGCTACACTAGTAACCGTACCTACACTCCAAGACCTATCCGCACTAAGGTCATAGGCTACGTTATTAATCTGTAACTGCCTACTAGTCGGAACACCACCTAAACCTGCTATTGTATAGTTAGGAATATTAAAAA
>Ga0315909_10001005_pt1 | contig 38025 bp, 36 predicted proteins | sample LakEriMetagenome_11_FD_203527 | JGI IMG/M metagenome (GOLD analysis project Ga0315909, IMG submission 203527) | Freshwater fungal communities from buoy surface, Lake Erie, Ohio, United States - Buoy 2 MA125 | ecosystem: Environmental > Aquatic > Freshwater > Lake | place: USA: Lake Erie, Ohio... | reverse complement strand
GGCTCGCTCGAACTGACGCATGACATCCATCCCGACCTGCGCTTCCTTGGCAGCGTAATGGTCTTCAATCTCGCGCAGCACCCGGCTGCGGATCTCGTCCTCGGAGAGGTCTTCCTCACCTTTCAGCCATTCATCCACCGCGATGTGCATGCCGAAGTCTTCGCGCAGGGTGGCGACCAGGCCTTCGATGTTCCAGTTTTCATGAAAACTCTGCGGGGCAATGTAGCCGTCGATCACCTCGTTCACCACGTCGTGGCGGATACCCTTGACGTTCTCCGAGATGTCATCGGCCTCCATCAGATCACGACGCTGCTCATAGACATGCTTGCGCTGATCATTGGCGACGTTGTCGAACTCGAGCAGCTGCTTGCGGATGTCGAAGTTGCGGCCCTCGACCTTGCGCTGTGCATTCTCGATGGCGCGGGTCACCCAAGGGTGTTCAATGGCTTCACCTTCCTGCATGCCGAGCTTCTGCATGAGACCGGCCACGCGCTCGGAGGCGAAGATCCGCATCAGGTTGTCTTCCAGCGACAGATAGAACCGACTGGAGCCCGGATCGCCCTGGCGTCCGGAACGCCCGCGGAGCTGGTTGTCGATACGGCGCGACTCGTGGCGCTCGGTACCGATGATGTGCAGGCCACCTGCGGTGAGCACCTCGTCGTGGCGCTTTTTCCAGCCCTCGACCACGGCTGCGCGGGCTGCTTCATCGGCGGCCTCGCCAAGGCCCTGCGTCTCGGCCTCCAGGCTGCCGCCCAGCACGATGTCGGTACCACGGCCCGCCATGTTGGTGGCGACCGTCACCGTGCCGGGCCGGCCGGCCTGGGCAATGATGTGCGCCTCCTTCTCGTGGAACTTGGCATTCAGCACCTGATGCTCGATGCCAGCCTTGGTGAGCAGTGAGGACAGCAGTTCGGAGCTTTCGATCGAGGCCGTACCGACCAGCACCGGCTGATGCCGCGCCAGACACTCGCGAATGTCCTCCACGATGGCATTGAATTTTTCCTTGGCGGTAAGGAACACGACATCGCCCATATCCTTGCGGACCATCGGCCGGTGGGTCGGGATGACGACGACTTCAAGGCCGTAAATCTGCTGGAACTCGTAGGCCTCGGTATCTGCAGTTCCCGTCATGCCGGAGAGCTTCTCGAACAGACGGAAGTAATTTTGGTAGGTGATCGAGGCCAGAGTCTGGTTCTCGGTCTGGATGGGCACGCCCTCCTTGGCTTCCACCGCCTGATGCAGGCCTTCCGACCACCGCCGGCCAGGCATGGTACGGCCCGTGAACTCGTCCACGATCACGACCTGTCGGTCTTTCACCACGTAATCCACATCACGTGCGAACAGTGCGTGCGCGCGCAGGGCCGCGTTGATGTGATGCATCAGCTGGATGTTGTGTACGGAGTAGAGACTGTCACCTTCGGCCAGCATGCCGTGCTCGGCAAGCAGCTGCTCGACGTGCTCGTGGCCTGCCTCGGTGAGATGCACCTGGCGGGCCTTCTCGTCCACGAAATAGTCGCCGTCGCCTTCCTCTTCCTGCTGGCGCTGGAGGCTGGGAATCAGCTGGTTGATGCGCACATAGAGTTCGCTGCGATCGTCCGTGGGGCCGGAGATGATGAGCGGCGTGCGGGCCTCATCGATGAGGATGGAATCCACCTCGTCCACGATGGCGTAGAAGAGATCACGCTGCACGCGCTGCTCCTTCGCAAAAGCCATGTTGTCGCGCAGGTAGTCAAAGCCGAATTCGTTGTTGGTGCCATAGGTGATGTCGGCAGCATAGGCACGCTGGCGCTCCTCGCCCGACATGCCGGACAGCACCACGCCGACCGAAAGACCGAGGAAGCGATAGATCCGGCCGATCCACTCCGCATCACGGCGGGCGAGATAGTCGTTGACCGTCACCACGTGCACGCCACGCCCGGCCAGCGCGTTGAGGTAGGCCGGCAAGGTTGCCACCAGGGTCTTGCCCTCGCCCGTGCGCATCTCGGCGATACGGCCCTCATGCAGCACCATGCCACCGATGAGCTGCACGTCGAAGTGGCGCATGTTCAGCACGCGCTTGCCCGCCTCACGCACCACCGCGAAAGCCTCGGGCAGCAGACTGTCGAGGCTGGCACCGTCAGCAAGCCGCTGCCGGAATTCCGCCGTGCGGCCGGCGAGGGCCTCGTCACTCAGGGTCGAGACCGACGGCTCCAATGCGTTGACCGCCTCCACCGTCTTGCGCATCTTGCGAATGAGGCGCTCGTTGCGGCTGCCGAAGAAGAAGCGCAGCACACGTCGGCTGAGGGATAATGAACTGTCGGTCATGGAATCCTCTGAAGGTTGGAGGCTTCTTGGCTGAAGGGATGCGCGGGGCCCGCCGGGAATGGACCGGCGAACCGAAGAACGGCGCATAGTGTAGCAAAGAGGCCGGCCCGGCCGACCCCACCCTTGGCTGGAACACCATGACTGATTCGGGAAAATCGCCGCGCAAACTCACCGAGGTGATGGCAAGGGACACCACCCTGAGCCTGCTGTTGCGCACGGCGCGCGAGCTGAAGGTCCTGCAGGCCCTGCTGGACGCGAGAATGGGCACAGGCTTCGCTGCCAACTGCAAGGTTGCCGCCCTGCGCGCGGACGGTACCTTGGTGCTCGTCGCGCGCTCGCCGGTATGGGCCAGTCGCCTGCGCTACCTCGGTAATGAGCTGGTGGAGTGGGCGAAACAGGTGCCCGAGCTCGCAAGCGTCAGCAGCGTGCACGTTCAGGTGGGCAAGGATCCGGTGTAGCAGGTCAGGTAGGGATCCCGGGCGGCCCGACTTGACCACCCCTCCGCAGGGACCCGCCGTCGGCCGGGCCCATCAGGGGGAGTTTCAGAGTGCCGGAATGGGTTGCATGTAGGAGATGGGAACGTCCTTGTCGGAGGAGAACGTCACCGACTCCCACGCGCCGCGGGTGGAAAGCAGCTTGCGGAGCAACTGGTTGTTCAGTTGATGCCCGGACTTGTAGCCGTGGAAGGCGCCGATGAGGCTGTGCCCCAGCAAGTAGAGATCGCCGATGGCGTCGAGAATCTTGTGTTTGACGAACTCGTCTTCGTAGCGCAGGCCATCCTCGTTGAGGATCCGGTAATCATCCACCACCACGGCATTGTCCAGGCTGCCACCCAGAGCAAGGTTCTGCCCTCGCAGCCACTCCACGTCGCGCATGAAACCGAAAGTGCGCGCGCGGCTCACTTCCTTCACGAAGGAGGTGGTGGAGAAGTCGATCTCCGCTTCCTTGCGTGCCAGCTGGAAGAACGGGTGGTCGAATTCAATCGCGAAGGACACCTTGAAGCCGTTGAACGGTTCGAAGCGCGCCCACTTGTCACCGTCCCGCACCTCGATTGCCTTCTTGATGCGCACGAAGCGCTTGGGCGCCTCCTGCTCCTGGTAGCCGGCGGACTGTATGAGGAACACGAAAGGCCCAGCGCTGCCATCCATGATGGGCACTTCGGGCGCACTGAGATCGACGATGGCGTTGTCTATACCGAGGCCGGCGAAGGCTGAAAGAAGATGCTCCACGGTGGAGATCCTGGCTCCGTTGTGGACCAGGCTGGTCGAGAGGCTGGTATCGCCGACATATTCCGCCCGGGCGGGAATCTCCACTACCGGGTCCATGTCGACCCGGCGGAAGGTGATGCCTGTGTCGGGTCCCGAAGGCTTCAGCGTGACGAAAATCTTGCGACCAGTGTGCAAACCCACGCCAGTGGCGCGGATGACGTTCTTCAGCGTTCTTTGTTTGAGCATTTATTCCCCGCTTCCCCCATCCCCCAGGCTGGGGCGACGTCGATGGTAACACACGGCCGCTGACCCAGGTAAGCCAATTGCATCAAGGCCTTACCGTCTGGCGGGGGCTTGGGCAGGTGCCCATCCCCCCGGGTCATGCGACCGTTTCGCTGGCCTGGGTCAATCCGCCTGGCGACGCAGGAATGCCGGGATATCCAGATAATCAGTCTTCGGCAGCGGCTCCGGTGGATCAATGCGGTTGCGCTTGGCAGCCGGTTTTTCGGGTTTTTCGGGTTTTTCCGGTTTTTCGGGCGCCGCGACGTATTCTGCCTCCGGCTCCGCCTTGCGGCTGATGACGGTGATGTTCTCGGCCCGAGGCGCAGGTTCCCGCACCGGTTCACGCGCGGACTCCCGCTGGCGGCTCTCCTGGTAGGTGCCGCGGCTCTCGGGGATCTTGCCCTCCCCCGGCTTGCCGAGGTCGCTGCCGATGCCGGTGGCCACCACGGTCACCCTGACCTCGCCTTCCATGTGGTCATCGATCACCGTGCCGACCACCACCGTGGCGTTGTCAGAGGCAAAACGACGGACAGTCTCACCGACTTCCTCGAACTCACCCATGGTGATGTCCGAACCTGAGGTGATGTTGACAAGGATGCCGCGGGCACCGGCGAGGTTGATGTCTTCCAGCAGAGGGCTGGAGACGGCGGCCTCGGCGGCATCACGCGCGCGTGATGGCCCCTTGCCTCGACCTGAGCCCATCATCGCCATGCCCATCTCGGACATCACGGTCCGGACGTCTGCAAAGTCGACGTTGATGAGTCCGGGACAGGTGATGAGTTCAGCAATGCCCTGTACCGCGCCGAGCAGCACGTCATTCGCCGCCTTGAATGCGTTCAACAGGCTGATGTCCCGTCCGAGTACGCTCAGAAGCTTCTCATTGGGAATGGTGATCAGGGAGTCGACGTACTGGGTCAGTTCACGGATGCCCTGGTTGGCTATCTCCATGCGCTTGCGGCCTTCAAACGGGAAAGGTCGTGTAACCACCGCGACGGTGAGCACACCCATCTCCTTGGCAATCTGCGCGACAACGGGCGCCGCGCCCGTGCCCGTGCCACCGCCCATGCCGGCGGTGATGAACACCATGTCGGCACCGTCGAGCACATCGCTGATGCGATCACGGTCCTCCAGCGCGGCCTGGCGCCCGATGTCGGGATTGGCACCCGCACCCAGGCCTTTCGTGATGTCACCCCCAAGCTGCAGCACCGTCTTGACCGAGGAGCTGCGCAGGGCCTGGGAATCGGTGTTGGCACACACGAATTCCACGCCCTCGATTTGCGCCGTGAGCATGTGCTGCACGGCATTGCCGCCACCACCGCCTATTCCGATGACTTTGATGACCGCACTCTGACCATAGGCATCCATCAACTCGAACATGAATCTAGCCCTCCGTACCGCCCCGGCGGCCCGACAGTGTCTGCCGTGCATCCCGAATCGGACTTTGTAAGTTCGTTACCAGCGTTGCAATTCGTTCGGGAGATTCCGGCACAGCCGTCTCTCCGCTCCGTCCATCACCCTTGTCCCGGGCTTGATTGTTTTTTTAAAAATGTCCTTGAAACCAGTTCTTCATGCGCTCCCACATCCCGGCTGACGTATCGACTCGCGCCTTGTGCCCGGTGCTGCGCGCAGTCTCGCTACCGAAGAGCAGCAACCCGACGCCAGTGGCGTAAATGGGATTGCGCACCACGTCCACCAGGCCCGTCACATACTGGGGTACGCCCAGTCGCACCGGCATGTTGAACACTTCCTCCGCCAGTTCGATGGCACCATCCATCTTGGAGGCACCGCCAGTGAGCACGATACCGGCGACGAGGAGGTTGTCGAATCCGCTGCGCTTCAGCTCCGCATGCACGAGATCGAACAGTTCCTCATAGCGCGGCTCGACGACCTCCGCGAGACGCTGGCGTTCCAGCCGTCGCGGTGGCCGTTCTCCCACACTGGGCACTTCTATCGTTTCTTCTGGATTCGCGAGCTGGGTAAGCGCGCAGGCGTATTTGATTTTTAGATCTTCGGCGTGGTGAGTGGGGGTACGCAGCGTGACGGCGATATCGTTGGTGACCTGATCGCCAGCGACCGGGATCACCGCCGAGTAGTGGATTGCGCCATTCACGAAAACCGCGATGTCCGTGGTACCGCCCCCGATATCACACAGACACACCCCAAGGTCCTTCTCATCCTCCGTCAGTACAGCGTAGGACGACGCCAGTTGCTGAAGGATAACATCGTCCACCTCAAGTCCACACCGTCGAACGCATTTTACGATGTTCTGGGCGGCGCTGACTGCCCCCGTCACCATGTGTACGCGGGCTTCGAGGCGCACACCGGACATGCCCACCGGCTCCCGGATCCCGTCCTCACCGTCGATGATGAATTCCTGGGGCAGGATGTGGAGGATCTTGCGGTCGGCCGGGATGGCGACGGCACGCGCCGCGTCGATCACCCGTTCCACGTCCGCGTGATTGACCTCCTTTTCCCGGATGGCGGCGCTCCCGTGGGAGTTGATGCACTCGATATGCCCGCCGGATATGCCCGCGTAGACCGAGCGGATTTCGCAGCCCGCCATGAGTTCGGCCTCTTCCACCGCGCGCTGGATGGAGTGGACGGTGGACTCGATGTTGACCACCACGCCCTTCTTCAGGCCGCGCGATGGGTGGGAGCCGATGCCAATGACCTCGATGCTCCCCTCGGGCGACACCTCGCCCACGATCGCCACCACCTTGGAAGTGCCGATATCGAGCCCGACGATCAGGTTCTTTTCCTGTTTCTTCAGCATGAGTGGCCGGCCCGCCTTGTGCCTGGATGACGCCTTGTGCCTCGCATGTTCAACCACCTCTCTGAACCGGTACTTCACCGGCCTTCTCAACTTTGCGTCCCATGACCGCGAAGCCATTGGTATATCGGAGATCCACGGATGCAACCGCGGACCACTCGTCGCGCAAACCTGCGACATAGGCGCGTTCAAAACGTGACAGACGCTCGTCAAGGCGCTCGCGACCGAGCACCAGACGGGTGCCATCGGCCAGACCGAGCGTCCACGCCCCGCGGTCCGAAAGCCCGAGGCGCGCGACCTTGAGCTCCAGAGCCTGCATCTGGCGTTCAATCCGATGGTAGGCCGAGAGGACTTCTTCTTCACTCCCCTGCGGCCCGCGCAAGCGCACCAGCCCGGGCGGGAAGCTGTCCGGGTGAGGCTTGAAAACCTCCGCCTCCGTGTTCAGGAGTGCGTCCCTGCCCCAGCGCGCGGCAGGTTGCTGCTCGGTGATCGCTACCCGCAGGACATCCGGCCAGACCCGCTCGACCGCGGCATCCTTGACCCAAGGCTCACCCATGAGGCGCACGCGCAGGGCCTGCACGTCAATCTGGAAATAACCGCCCTGCAGACCGCCCGCCACGAGCGTTTCGACATAGGCTGGCGCGAGGTGTCGGAAGTCGCCCTCCACCGCCACCTTGCGGATGGGGAAGCTGCCCGGCCGTTGCAGGGACTGGCCCACATAGCCGAGGCCTGCCAGCAGGATGAGGCTCACCCCCATGGAGATGAGACCGCGCAGGGAAACGGGAGGCTTGCGTGGCACGGCGGCCGGCGGCGGACTGCGGCGCACAGCTTGGCTCATGCGCGGCTCCCGAAGCTGGAGGTCAGGATCCGCTGCACAAGTTGTTCAAAAGACCAACCGGCCTGCGCTGCCGCCATGGGGACCAGCGAATGATCGGTCATTCCCGGCACGGCATTGAGTTCGATGAGCCAGGGTTGACCCGACTCATCACGCATGAAATCGACGCGTCCCCAGCCGGCGCCATCCAGCGCCGCGAAAGCCTGGCGGGCGAGTGTGCCCAGCGCCGCCTCCTCCTCGGCAGCGAGGCCGGCGGGACACAGGTAGCGGGTGGTATCGGCCTGGTACTTTGCCTCGTAGTCGTAGAAGGCACGGGGTGTCTCCAGCTTGATGGCAGGCAACACCTCGCCATCCACCAGCGCCACCGTGTACTCCCCACCCCGGATATAGCTCTCCAGCAGCACCTGGGGATCGAAATCCCGGGCCAGCGCCACGGCTGCAGGCAGATCTTCCGCCCGCGTGACGAGGCTGATGCCGAGACTGGATCCTTCACGCGCCGGCTTGACCATGAGTGGCAGCCCCAGGCGATCGATCGCTGAGGAGGAATCGATGTGCGCGTCCACGATGAGAAAGTCCGGCGTGGGCAGGCCCGCGGCACACCAGATCTGCTTGGCGCGAATCTTGTCCATGGACAGCGCACAGCCCAGCACACCGCTGCCCGTGTAGGGAATGCCGGCCAACTGAAGTGCGCCTTGCAGCACGCCATCCTCGCCACCACGGCCGTGCAGGGCGATGAAGACCCGGTCCGGTCTGTCCAGCAACAACTCTGGAAGACGAGAGGCCCGCCAGTCCACGCCATGGGCATCGACACCTTGGGCTTTGAGGGCGGCGAGCACCGCATTGCCACTGCGCAGTGACACTTCGCGTTCGGCGGATTCTCCGCCCATCAATACGGCGACCCGGCCTGCACGTTCGGCGAAGGCGGCGAGCTGTTCTTGCGCATGACTGATCTCGGGCTTGATGCCGGAGCCGGTGATGGTGCTCATGCCGGGGCCCCGGTTCCATTGACGGTTGCCCGGCCCTCAATCCTGACTTCCGGCACGAGCCTCACACCAAACCGGGCCAGGACTTCGGCCTGCACCCGCAGGATGAGACGCTCGATGTCCGCAGCACTCGCCTCGCGATCGTTGATGATGAAATTGGCGTGCTTCAGGGAAACATGGCAACCGCCTTCCCGTGCACCTTTAAGGCCCGCCGCTTCGATCAGGCGGCCAGCATGGTCGCCCGGTGGATTGCGAAAGACAGAGCCACAGCTCGCAACTCCGGTAGGCTGGCTCTCGTTGCGTCTGGCCAGCATGTCGCGCCCTTCGGCGAGCGCCCCTTCCGGGGTCGCCCCGGGTGGGAACCGGAAAGTACAGGCCAGGAACCATTCTTCCTGCGGCCCCTGCACTGATCGATAGCCCACCTGCCAGGCTTTCGGATCACGCAGGTAGGTGGTGCCGCGTCGATCCACCGTTTCCACCTGAGTCACGGTTTCCCAGGTCTCGCCACCAAATGCGCCTGCATTCATGGCGAGCGCGCCGCCCACGGTACCCGGGATCCCAACGAACCACTCGGCGCCAGCGTGCCCGCTGAGTGCCACTTGCCGCGCGAGCTTGGCACAGGGCACTCCTGCTTCGACCACGAAGCAATCGCCTTCCTGCCGAATCCCGCCCAAGGCGCGCGCGGTGAGGACAACGGCGCCAGCCAGCCCCCCATCACGTACCAGCAGGTTGCTGCCGAGTCCGACGAACATCAGGGGCATGTCTGCGGGCACTGCTCTCAGGAAAGCCAGCAGATCCTCGCGATCCGCGGGTTCGAAGAAGAGCTCCGCCGCGCCGCCCGCGCGCCATGAGCAATGACGGGCCATCGGTTCATTTCTGCGCAGCACGCCGCGCAGGTCCTGGGAATCGAGCCAAGCTGTCATGGCCGGGGCCCGGTTGATGGGGGCATGGAGGCTGCCATCAGGCACACGCGTCCTCCGGGACATAGTCGAGCGTGCCTGCCACACGTCCGATGCTGCCGGCACCGAGCAGCATGAGCAGATCACCTTCGCGGGCAACCCGGGCCAGCACGTTCACCAGATCACCCGGATCCTTCACCAGGATAGGGTCAAGCACTCCGCGCGTGCGAATCGCGCGGCACAAGGCGCGGGCATCCGCACCGGCGATGGGTTTCTCGCCGGCAGCGTAGACCTCCAGCACCAGTAGCACATCGCTGCCGGCAAGCACGCTCACGAAATCGTCGAAGAGATCATGGGTGCGGGTATAGCGATGCGGCTGGAACGCCACTACCAGACGGCGCTCCGGCCAGCCTTCGCGGGCGGTGCGCAGCATCGCGGTGAGCTCGCTGGGATGATGGCCATAATCGTCAATGACCAGCACGTTCGCGTTGCCGATGCGGGCGGTGCCACGAACCTGTGAACGGCGGTTCACGCCCTGGAAGCGTTCCAGCGCGTGCACCATGGCGTCATCGGCAACGCCCAGCTCGCTCGCCACTGCGATTGCGCCCATGGCATTGAGGGCGTTGTGACGACCGGGCATGTTCAGTACCACGTCGAGATCCGGTGTGCGGCCTGCGCGGGCCACACGAAACCTGGAGCGCTGCCCCGTGACCTCGACGTCGTAACCCCGCACGTCCGCCTGTGCGGCCGTGCCGTAGGTGATGACGCGTGTGTGCAGGTCATCCACCAGGGACATTGCCGCAGGATCGTCCGTACAAATCACAGCAACGCCATAGAAAGGCAGTCGACGGAAGAATTCCCGGAAGCTTGCACGCAGCTTCTCGAAATCCTGGCCATAGGTCTGCAGGTGATCGGCGTCGATGTTGGTAAGCAGGGCAAGTAGCGGGTTCAACAGCAGGAAGGACGCGTCGCTCTCATCGGCTTCCGCCACCAGGTAATGTCCCGCCCCGAGCTTGGCGTGGGAGCCGGCGCTGCGCAGCAGCCCGCCAATGACGAAAGTGGGATCAAGACCGCCCTCGCGCAGCACGCTCGCCACGAGACTCGTGGTAGTAGTCTTGCCGTGCGTGCCCGCCACCGCGATGCCGCGCCGGAAACGCATGAGTTCAGCCAGCATTTCCGCGCGCGGCACGATGGGAACGCGGCGCGCGCGTGCCGCCTGCAATTCAGGATTGTCCGGCGTGACTGCGCTGGAATAGACAACCACATCGGCATCGCTGACGTTCTGCTCGCGATGTCCGATGTCCACTCGCACACCCAGAGCCTGCAAGTGTCGGGTCATCTGGTTCTGGGCCAGATCGGAACCGGAGATGTTGTAGCCGAGATTGTGGAAGACTTCGGCCAGTCCGCTCATGCCGGAGCCACCCACGCCCACGAAATGGATGCGCCTGACGTTATGCATGGGCAGTTGATCAGGCCGCATGGGGCATCAACTCCACACAGTGCCGCACCACCTCTGCGGTGGCCTTGGGCTTGCCCAGCGCGCGGGCGCGCATCGCCATGGCCTGCCGGCGGGCAGGATCGTCGATGATCGAGCGCAAGGCCTCCGCCAGGGTCGCAGGCGAGAGCTCGGCATCCCGCAAGAGCACGGCCGCATCGTTCTCGCTGAGATGACGGGCATTGAGTGTCTGGTGATCGTCCACGGCATGCGGGAAGGGAATGAGAACGGCAGGCAGACCCATGACACAGAGCTCGGCCAGAGTGAGGGCGCCCGCCCGACAGATCACGCAATCCGCCCAGGCATAGGCGCCTGCCATCTCAGCGATGAAGGGCACTACCCGTGCCGCGCAGCCGAGTGCGCGGTAACGAGCTGCAACTGCGTCCGCCTCATGTTCGCCGGTCTGATGCAGGATCTCGAGGTGCTGTGTGCGGTCGAGGCCGGCCAAGGTTTCCGGCACGGTGCGGTTCAGGCTGCGCGCTCCCAGGCTGCCGCCCAGAACGAGAATGCGCAGCGGTCCGGGATGAACCCGCTCCTCCATTGAAGGCGCGGCTTCCACGATCTCGTGCCGTACCGGATTTCCGGTGACCTCCGCTCTCGTGCCCGGAGGGAAGGCCGTGGGGTATGCACACAGCACGCGCGCAGCGAGACGCGCGAGCAATCGATTGGTGAGCCCGGGCAATGCATTCTGCTCATGGATGATAAGTGGCTTGCGACACAGCCAGGCCGCAAGGCCACCGGGACCACTCACGAAGCCGCCCATGCCGAGCACTACTCCAGGGCGTATCCTGCGGATGAGGCCGATGGCGGCCAGCGTCGCCCGCAGGATCGCAAACGGGGCAAGCACCTGCCTCATCCAGCCTTTCCCGCGAATGCCCCTGATGGGAATAAGAGAGAGCGGGATGCCGTGTGCCGGCACGATCCTTTCCTCCATCCCGTGCGCTGCGCCCATCCAGCACGGCGTGAGACCCTGCTCGCGCAATTCGCCGGCCACGGCCAGCGCCGGGAAGATATGTCCCCCGGTCCCTCCAGCGAGAATGAGTACGCGTCTGGTGCTCACGGCAAAGGCACCGGAAATCCAGTGGGATTGCGGCGGGTTGCAGCCTGTGTCTCGAAGGACACACGCAGCACGAGCGCAATGGCCACACACAGCATCACCATGCTGTTGCTGCCATAGCTGATCATGGGCAGGGTGAGGCCCTTGGTCGGCAGGATGCCGAGATTCACACCGATGTTCACGAAGGCTTCGATGGCGATCAGCAGGCCCACCCCGTAAGCGACGTTGGCCGCAAAACGCTGGTTGTTGGCGGCCGCGCGGCCGCCGATGTGCAGTATCCGCATGAGCAGCAGGAAAAACAGCGCAATCACCGTGCAGGCGCCGACCAGACCCAGCTCTTCGCCAATCACTGCAAAAATGAAATCCGTGTGCACTTCCGGCAGGTAAAAGAGTTTCTGGACGCTGTTGCCGAGGCCTACCCCCAACCATTCGCCACGCCCGAAGGCGATCAGCGCCTGACTGAGCTGGAAGCCGGTATTGTACGGGTCCGACCAGGGGTCGCGGAACGTCATCAGTCGCTGCATGCGGTAGGGCGCGATCAACACCATCGAGGCGAGTGCCGACGCTGCCACTGCACCCCACAGGGTGAAGCGCAGGAACGGTATGCCGCCGAGAAACAGCATGCCGAGCACGGTGGTGAGAATGACCACGGCCGCGCCGAAATCTGGCTCGCACAGGAGCAAGCCGGCGAGCACGGTGACCACCGCCATGGGTTTGAGGAATCCACTGAGCTGGGTGCGCACCTGTACTTCGTGGCGGACGAGGAAGCCTGCGATGTAGAGAATCACCGCAAGCTTGGCAGGTTCCGAGGCCTGCAAGGTGAGGGGACCCAGCATCACCCAGCGCATGGCGCCGTTGACCTCGCGCCCCACCCCCGGCACCAGCACGAGCAGCAACATCAGGAAGGCGATCAGAATCAATGCGCCGCTGATTCGTTCGACGAGCGCGAGAGGTATCTTCAGTGCGACGAAGCCGCCGCCGGCCCCGAGGGCGAGCGCCGCTCCCTGGCGCCACAGGAAGTGATACGGATCGCCACCATCGCGCGCGGCGACGGCAATCGAGGCTGAGGCCACCATCACCAGCCCGAGGGTCACGATGGTGGCAGTGATGGCGATGAGCCAAGGATCGTAGAGATAGCGATCAGAGAATCTGGGGCCGCGGCTGAAAGTCAGGGAAACGGCCTGGTTCATACTTCTGCAAGCTCCCTCACGGTGGACTCGAAAATGCGGCCGCGGGCTTCATAGTTGTCGAACATGTCGAGACTCGCGCACGCCGGTGAGAGGAGCACCGCCTCGCCCGGCTGTGCGGCCGCCCTGGCGAGGCCGACGGCTTCCTGCAGCGTGATGGCGTGCATGACTCGAGCCGCATCCCCGATGGTGGCGGCGATCACTGGCGCATCCTCGCCAATCAGTACCACCGTGTGCACGCGGGAAACGAGCGCCTCCCGCAGGGGCGTGAAATCCGCGCCCTTGCCCTGCCCTCCCGCAATCAGCACACCCCGACGATGCGCGAAGATCCCCGTAATGGCAGCCGCTGACGCGCCCACATTGGTGCCCTTGGAATCGTTGAACCAGGTAACTCCGCCCTGCTCCGCAACCAGCCGGCAGCGATGCGGCAACCCTTGGAAGCTGCCCAGCACTGCGCGCTGGGCCGCACGGGACGCGCCGATGGCATCCGTGATCGCAATCGCGGCGAGCGCATTGAATTCGTTGTGCTCGCCTTCCATCTGCAGCAGCGAGACTGGGAAAAGTTCTTCCTCACCGTGCATGAGGTGACGCTGGCCTTCGTGCATGCCGATGGAGTAAGTACCGGGCCTCGGGCCGCGCAGGGATACCCAGCGCACGGGGATGTCGCGCGGGGCGAGGCTTGCCACAGCCGGGTCATCCGCATTCAGGACTGCCGAATGGGCATGCGTGAGGATTCGGGCTTTGGCCGCACGATAGGCCTCGAAGCTGCCATGCCGGTCGAGATGATCAGGCGACAGGTTGAGCACGCAGGCCACGGCAGGTGCCAGACTATCGGTCAGTTCGAGCTGGAAGCTCGACAACTCGAGCACGTACCAGGCCGGCACCGGTGGGTCGAGCAGATCAAGCGCGGGCGTGCCGAGATTGGCGCCTGCCTTCACCTGTTGGCGATCGGCGGCGAGGATCTCGGCGACCAGAGTGGTGACAGTGCTCTTGCCATTGGAACCGGTCACCGCAGCGTAAGGGGCAGGAGCGACACGCGCGAAAAGTTCTATATCCCCGAGGATTGGCAGCCCGGACTGATTGGCGGCGACGATCAACGGATGATCCAGTGCAATACCGGGGCTGACCACCAGTGCATCCACATCCTGCAGCACCGCCAGGTCGGGTTCCCCGGCATGGCACTCCACCCCGGGCAAGGCTTCAATCTCGGCGCGCAACGGGGGACTGGGGCGCGTGTCGATGACTCGCACCGCGCGGCCTTCGCGGGCAAGGAAACGGGCACAGGACAGTCCCGTCTTGCCCATGCCGAAGACGAGCCAGCGTCCGGCGGTTTCTGCCACGGAGGCGGTGGTGGTTGTGGATGCAGGCAGGGTCATGATGGGATGTGAGCTCATCGAATCTTGAGCGTGGCAAGGCCGATCAGGACCAGGATCACGGAGATGATCCAGAAGCGCACGATGACACGCGGTTCCGGCCAGCCCTTAAGCTCGAAATGATGATGGATGGGCGCCATGCGGAAGATGCGCCGGCCTGTCAGCTTGAAGGAGGCGACCTGCAGGATCACGGACACGGTCTCCAGCACGAATACGCCGCCCATCACCATCAGCACCAGTTCCTGGCGCACCATCACGGCCACGATGCCTAGCGCCGCACCCAGCGCCAGCGCTCCGATATCGCCCATGAAGACCTGTGCGGGATAGGTATTGAACCACAGGAAACCGAGCCCGGCGCCCACGATGGCACCGCAGAACACGCACAGCTCCCCCACCCCGATCACATAGGGCACGCCGAGGTAGGCGGAGAACTTCACGTTACCCGTAACATAGGCGAACACCACGAACGCAGCCGCAATCAATACGGTCGGCATGATGGCCAGTCCGTCGAGCCCATCGGTTAGGTTGACCGCGTTGCTGCTTCCTACCACCACAAAATAGGTGGTGATGAGATAGGCCAACCCGAGATCCAACGTCAGCTGCTTGAAGAATGGCACGATGAGCGTGGTCTCCGTGGGGCTCTGGGCCAGATGGTAGAGCGCCCCGGCAGCCAGCAGTGCGCTCACCGACTGGCAGGCATACTTGGCGCGGGCCGAAAGACCCTTGGAGTTCTTGCGCGAGATTTTGAGATAGTCGTCGTACCAGCCGATCACCCCGAAGGCGAGTGTTGTAAGCAGGGCCGTCCAGAGGAACCGGTTGGAGAGATCTCCCCATAACAGGGTGGTGACCGCGATGACCAGGATGATCAGTGCGCCCCCCATGGTCGGTGTGCCGGCTTTGGAGAGGTGCGACTGCGGGCCATCGTCCCGCACGTGCTGCCCGATCTGCAGTCGCCCGAGCTGGCGGATCAGTGCCGGCCCGATGAGCAGGGACAGGAACAGTGCCGTCAGCACACTCAGGATCGTGCGCAGGGTGAGATAGCGGAAGACACTGAAACCCGGGTCCACCTGTTGCAGGTATTGCGACAGCCAGATCAGCATCGCGGCATATCCTCGGCGACGAGGCCCGCGACCACGCGCTCCATCTGCATGAAGCGTGATCCCTTCACCAGCACCGTCACATCCTGCGCGAGATCCTTCGCAAGGCATTCCGTCAGGGGCGTCACATCCTTGAAGTGCTCGGCGCCCGAACCAAACTCGGCGACGGATTCACGCGTCAGCTCTCCTACCGCGAGCAGGCGTGTCACGCCGAGCTCGAGTGCCTGCCGACCCGCGGCGCGATGGATGGCCTTGGCCTCCGACCCCAGTTCACCCATGTCACCCAGCACCAGCCAGCGCCGACCTTCGGCACGCCCGAGAACCTGCAGGGCCGCGAGAAGGGATGCAGGATTGGCGTTGTAACTGTCGTCAATGACGCGACTGCCGCCAAGGCCCCGACGCACCGCAAGACGTCCGCGCACGGCGTGCATGCCGGCAAGTCCCGAGGCCACCTCGGACAGCGTGGCGCCCGCCGCCACACTGGCTGCGGTGGCGGCGAGTGCATTGCGCACGTTGTGCACTCCATCCAAGGGCAGATGAACTGCAACCTTGCCTTGGGGACAGATGAGGTCAAAGCGGACACCCTCACCGGGAGCGCCTTGCGTAATCGCGTCGGCGGTGTAGTCCGCGCCCGCAGAGAGACCAAAACGCAAGACCTTGCGCTGACCGCACATGGCCAGCCAGAAGTCCCGGTAAGGGTCATCGGCATTGAGGACCGCAACTCCCTCGGGCGCGATACCCTCGAACAGGCGTCCCTTGGCCAGCGCGACGTTCTCGACACTGCCGAAACCCTGCAGATGAGCCGGGCCACACATCGTGACGATGCCGATGTCCGGCCGCGCTATGTCCGCCAGCTCCGCGATGTCGTTCATCGCATTGGCACCCATTTCGATCACTGCGGCCTCGTGCTCAGCAGAGAGCCCGAACAGCGTGAGCGGAAGTCCGATGTGATTGTTGAGATTGCCCTCGGTGGCCAAGGTCGGGCCTCGCTGCCGGAGGATGGCGGCGGTCATTTCCTTGGTGGTGGTCTTGCCGTTGCTGCCGGTCACGCCGATCACCGGGCAGTGGTGGCGCAGACGCCAGGCGCGCGCGAGATCACCAAGCGCACGTCGGGTATCCGGGACCTGGATGCAGGCAAGGGTTGCGTCCATGCGGCGTGTGACGACCGCCCCCGCGGCACTGCGCCCCGCGGCTTCCGGCAGCGAATCGTGGCCGTCAAAGCGCTCGCCCTTCAAGGCGCAAAAGAGCTGTCCCGGCTCGAGGGTCCGTGAATCCGTGCTGACACCTTCAAATCCGCGGTCATCGCCTGTGAGCTGCCCGCCCACGATGGCCGCCGCTTCTCCCAGCGACATCCTGATCATGACGCCTGCAACCACTGCAGAACGATGGCCCGGTCGCTGGAAGGGGATTTCACGCCGGCGATTTCCTGTGTCTTCTCATGCCCCTTGCCGGCCACCAGCACGATATCTTCGGGGCCTGCGGCGACCAGCGCGCTCAAGATGGCCTGCCTGCGATCGTCGATGACATTGATGTTTGCCGACTGCTCGACACCAGACAGGATGTCTCGTGCGATCGCAGCCGGGCTTTCACTGCGTGGATTGTCGCTGGTCAGGAACACCTGATCGGCAAGGCTGGCGGCGATCCGCCCCATGGGCGCTCGCTTTGAACGATCGCGATCCCCCCCACAGCCGAAGACGCAGATGAGTCGGCGGGGATGGAAGCCTCGCAAGACCCTCAGGACCCGCTCCAGGCTGTCCGGTGAGTGGGCGAAGTCGATGAAGATATCCGGTCGTCCCTCGCCACCCAGACGCTCCATGCGCCCCTCGACCGGGTGCACTGTGCCGAGGGCAGCCGCGGCTCTATCGAGGCCCACGCCGTGCGCAAGCAGCACCGCGAGGCAAGCCAGCTGGTTCTCAGCATTGAAGTCGCCCGTGAGTCGTGTCTGGATTTGCGCCCTCGCCCGCCCCACTCCCACTTCGAGCCGGGAGTGATCACGCTGGTAATCCGCAGCCAACAGATGGAGGTGCCGAGCATCCTCCACCCACTCACTGTGCCCATCGCCTTTCAGGCTGAAGCCCCAGCGTTCCACGCCCGGTGCCAAGGCGTTGATGATTTCACCCGCCACCGGGTCATCCAGATTCACCACGGCGTGGCGTAACCCTGGATGGATGAACAGCAGGCGTTTCGCAGCCAGGTAGGCCGCCTGATCATGGTGGTAGTCCAGATGATCGTGACCGAGGCCCGTGAAGACCGCGGTGTGGATTCGCGTCCCGTTCAACCGGGACTGCGCCAGCGCATGGGATGAAGCCTCGATGGCGACAGCCCGGAGGCCTGCATCGCGCATGCGCGCAAATTCTGCTTGCAGATGCAAGGGATCGGGGGTCGTCATGCCGCTTGCCACGAGCTGATCGGGCAATCCCATGCCCAGGGTGCCGATGTAACCGCAAGGTCCCTGTAGACGACTGAAGGCCTGGGCACAGAGATGAGCAACAGTGGTCTTGCCATTGGTTCCGGTGACGGCCACCACCTCCAGCACATGGCTGGGATTGCCGAACAGTCGCCCCGCCAGCACGCCAACCTTGGCGCGCAGATCAGGTACCAAGACCCGTGGCACGTTGCCGGTTTGAAGATCCTCGTCCGGCTCAAGCGCGATCGCGCTCGCGCCGCGCATCAGGGCCTGCGGCACGAAGCGCGCGCCCAGTTGGTGACTGCCCTTGAGCGCCAGAAAGCATTCCCCAGCCTCGACTTCACGGCTGTCAAGAGCCAAGCCCTCGACGGCCACATCAGCGCCACGAAGTTCAGCGCCAAGGTCGCCAAACAGACTGGTGAGTCGCCAGGTTGCGGACACCGCGGGCTTCATTGGATACGCGGCCCCGCGGGTGCAGGTCTCGCCGGAGTGGCGGCCATCCTCACCCCACTGTCGGCAGGAACGCCATCGATTGCGTCAGCAGGGAGATTGAGGATACGCGCGGCCTCGTGCATGACCTCGGCAAACACCGGGGCCGCCACCAATCCACCGTAGTGCTGCCCGGCACGCGGTTCATCAATCACCACCACGGCGGCAAGACGTGGCTTGCTCACCGGGAGATAACCTGCGAAGAGCGAACGATAATCCTTTTCGGCGTAGCCTCCGCCCTGGACGTTCTTGTGCACGGTGCCGGTCTTGCCACCCACGCGATAGCCATAAACCTGTGCAGTCTTGGCGGTGCCGGTTTGTACGACCCGCTCCATCATCAGGCTCACGGCATCGGCAGTGGTCTGTGACATCACCCGCATTCCCTGGGGAGGTTGCTCGCGACGCAGGATGGAGACCGGATACAGGATTCCTCCGTTCGCGATCGTGGCGTAGGCGCGCACCAGCTGCAGCGCATTCACTGACATCCCGTAACCATAGGCGAGCGTGGCGTGCTCGATCTCCCGCCAATGCTTGTGATCTACCAGCCTGCCATTGGTCTCGCCGGGAAGCTCGACCTGGGTGAGATGCCCGAAGCCGACGTTGTTGAAGACATTCCAGAGGATATTGGCATCCATGGACAGCGCAATCTTGGTCGAACCGACATTGCTCGACTTCTCGATGACACCGGTTACGTCGAGATTGCCGTAGTTGTGGATGTCCTCGATTGTGTGTCGCCCAACGCGGAAATACCCGGGCGCAGTTTCGATGCGGGTGGACGGTGTGTACTGCCCCGATTCAAGCCCGGCGGCAACCGTGAAAGGTTTGATGGTGGAGCCAGGCTCGAAGAGATCGGTGACTGCGCGATTGCGGAAGAACTCGCCCTTCAGTTCGGCGCGGTTGTTCGGATTGAACGATGGCTGGTTGACCAGAGCCAGTATCTCGCCGGTATTCACGTCAAGGATCACCATCAGTCCGGCCAAGGCCTTGTGCTTCTGCACGGCCTTGCCCAGCTCCCGGTTCGCAACGTATTGCAAGCGCCGATCGATGCTCAAGGCGAGATCCTTGCCCGGTGCTGCGGGCTGGATGCGCTCCACATATTCAATCACCCGGCCGAGCCTGTCCTTGATCACGCGGTCCTTGCCCGGCGTACCTGTCAACATGGAATCAAAGGCGAGCTCTATGCCCTCCTGCCCGCGATCATCCACGTTGGTGAAACCTAGCAGATGGGCGGCAATCTCAACGCCCGGGTAGAAACGACGGTACTCGTCGGCAAGATGTACTCCGGGAATTCCCGCAGCTTGCACAGCCTCGGCCACGGCCGGTTTGACGTGTCGCTTGAGGTAGAGGAAACCGCGCTTGCGGCGCGGCAGAATCAGGGTATTGAGCTGATCCTCTGACATGTCGACCAGCTTCGCGAGCTCAGGCCAACGCCCCCTGTTCTGGACCAGCTGGGAAGGATTCACCCACACCGAGCTCACGGGCGTGCTGATGGCAAGTGGTTCATCATGCCGATCCATGATCATGCCGCGGTGGGCCTCGGTCTGGACCACACGCAGGTAACGCTGATCGCCGTGGTCCTGCAGGAACTCGCGATCCGTGAGTTGCAAATCGAACGCACGCCAGACGAGCACGGAGGCGAGCAGCGCGAAGACCCCGACCACCAGGTGCCGACGCCATGCGGGTTGTGGATTGTGTTCCATGTTCATGAGCGGATGTGCTTCAGTTCAGCCGCCCGGGGGACGGTCATGTTGAGTCTGCTTCTCGCCAAATCCTCCACGCGCCCGTGGGTACTCCAGGTGCTCTGCTCGAGCAGGAGCTGTGTCCATTCGCGCTCGAGATCATCGCGTTGGGTCTTGAGTGCCTGCAGTGCCATCACCAGCAGCCGGGTTTCGTAGCGCGTGGTCACCACTTTCAGTGCACTCAAGAAGACCAGCGCGCCCAGCACAACGAGCAACAGGAGCCGCGTCATGTGATGCGCTCCAAGGCGCGCAGTCGCGCGCTGCGCGCACGCGGATTGATTGCCAGCTCTTCTTCCCCGGCGACCACGGACTTGCGATGGACGAGACGATAATGGGCAGGGCCAGCAGATTTGCCTTCCGCGTCGAGTGGTCGCGCGAGTTCGCGGAAGTAGCGCTTGACGATGCGGTCCTCCAAGGAGTGGAACGACAACACGACCAGCCTGCCCGCCACGGCGAGCGCCTCCACCAGTTGCGCGAGGCCGCGCTTCAACTGACCCAGTTCATCGTTGATGAAGATGCGCAAGGCCTGGAAGGTGCGGGTGGCGGGATCGATGCGGTGTTCACCCTTGACAATGCCGCCTACCAGTTCGGCGAGGGCGCGCGTCGTGGTGATCGCCTGTTCCTCGCGTTTCAGGCAGATGCGCTGCGCGATCTGGCGCGCGCGACGTTCCTCGCCATAAGCCCAGAGGCACTCCCGGATTTCACTTTCGCTTGCCCGGTTCAGCCACGCGGACACGGGCTCTCCACTTGAAGGATCCATGCGCATGTCCAAGGGGCCATCGGCACGAAAGCTGAAGCCGCGGGCGGGATCGTCCAGCTGCGGAGAGGACACGCCCAGGTCGAGCAAGGCGCCATCGAGCCTGCCCTGCCAGCCACGCGCGGCGAGCAGGACGCCCGCCTCGCCGAAGGAAGCGTGCACGCGCTCCAGCCTTGTGTCGGCAACAAGGTCAGGTCGCGCCGCAATAGCTTCAGGATCGCGATCCAGAGCCAGCAGACGGCCTGCTGGTCCGAGTCTGGAAAGGATGGCACTGGTGTGGCCGCCACGCCCGAAAGTGCCGTCCAGATAGCGCCCCTCCGGCCGGATGTTCATGGCTTCCAGCACTTCGCCCAGCATCACGGGCTGGTGGATCGGGGTCGAGGCGGATCTCATGACTGCGTTCACAGCGAGAGGTCCTGGAGGACACCGGACACGGGCGCCGTGCGACTGTCAATCTGGGCCAGCCACTCATCCCGCTGTCGCTCCCAGGCGCCCGCATCCCAGAGCTCGAGCTTGTTGCCTTGCCCGAGCAGCGCCGCCTTGTGCTGCAGCCCGGCGAAGTTGCGATGCTCGCCTGAGACCAGAATCCGGCCTTGGCCGTCGAACTCGCAGTCCGTGGCATAGCCGCGCAAGACCTGTTTGGCGCGCCGGCTGGCCGGATCCCCATCCGGCAGGGACAGGAGCTTGGTATCCACGCGCTCCCACTCCGCGAGGGGGTAGAACCACAGGCAGCGATCCCAGGGGTTGACCGTCATGATCACCGTGGCACTGGTTTCGACACGCAGTTGCTCACGAAAACGCGTGGGCAAGGCAACCCGTCCCTTGGCATCGATGCTGACTGTGAAAAATCCCCTGAACACCCGTTTTCACGCCCTTCTGGATGGCTGCCGGCAAGCCTTGGGAATGGTCTGGAGTCTGGCCTGAAACATCATAAGGCTCCCACAATTCCCCACGATTCCCCACTTGGTGAACTATACGAACCCGATTTTGGGACTGTCAACCGGAACGAGCCCCAAAGCCTGAAAAAAGTTTCTTTCTGAACAGTAACTTAGGGGCGTGTGTTCAGTGAGCTTGGGTGACTGGGGAGGGAATACCTGAGGATTCAACGGGATAATCGATATTCCTCGTCGATTCTCTGGAATGGCCGGCACGACACGTTCGACGCCGCTCACCTGAGCGACAGCAAGAACGGGGTGTGGATAAAAGGAGCGAGCGGGCCTGTAAGCCGGGTTCTGTGCTGCTTGCGCAGTGACGGTCATTCATCTGCGACACATGTCGCCATGTGCCTGTAGCGACCTACCCGGAAGCTGGCGCGAGCCACGCCTGCTGCCAGGCAGCACGCTTCCCTATTTGGTCTTGCTCCGGATGGGGTTTACCCTGCCACCGATGTTGGTCGGCGCGGTGCGCTCTTACCGCACCATTTCACCCTTACCTCGCCGACCGGAGCCGACGGGGCGGTATATTTTCTGTGGCACTTTCCGTGGGCTCACGCCCCCCAGGCGTTACCTGGCATCCCGCTCTATGGAGCCCGGACTTTCCTCCGACGGCAAGTGTTGCCACTCACCCTCAGCGACCGCCCAGCCCGCTCGCCGCCGCAGTCTGACGATTGGGCGCATACCGCGCAACTCCGGCTGTAAGTCAGTTCCCTGTCAGTCTGCGGATTCCGTCTTCAGCGACAGGGCGAGGTCATAGAGACGATTACGCGGGAAACCGGTAGCCGCTGCGACCGCATCCACGGCGTCCCGGCGGGAGAGATGTCCGAGCAGAACGGTGAGCAATCGCCGCGGAAGGTCTTCATCCGCGGCCGCTTCTGGCGCCGGCCCCACCAGCAACACGATTTCACCCTTTTCCGCGTGCGGATCTGCCTGCATCCGCATCAGGACTTCGGCTGCGCAGCCGCGATAGAAAACCTCATGGAGTTTGGTGAGCTCGCGTGCCACGCATACAGCCCTGCCCTCGCCCATTGCGGCAATCACATCAGCGAGGGCCTCGAGAATGCGATGAGGGGCTTCAAAGAAGACGAGTGTGCGCGTCGCCGTCGCCAGTGACTGCAGACGCGCACGTCGCGCGGCTTGCCGCGGAGGCAGGAATCCTTCGAAGGAGAACGTCGTCGCAGGCAACCCCGAGGCTGCGAGTGCAGCAAGCACGGCACTCGGCCCCGGAATCACCCTCACCGGGATACCGGCCTTTATGCACGCTGCAACCAGCGGAAAACCCGGATCTGAGATGAGCGGCATGCCGGCATCACTGACCAGCGCCATGGCGAGCGATTCCTGCAGCAGGCGGCGTACCAAGGACTCGGCCCGGGCCTGCTCGTTCTGTTGATGCAGCGATTCCAGAGGCCTGTGCACCTGATAGTGATCGAGCAGATGCAAGGTGGTGCGGGTGTCTTCCGCCAGAATCAGATCCACACCTGCCAGAACCTGCAGCGCGCGACGGGTGATGTCCGCGAGATTGCCGATGGGCGTAGCCACGAGGTACAAGCATGGACGCTCGATTGCTACACTGCGGCCAGTTTCCTGCGGTATTTCCACCATGTTTCCCCGTGTCCGTGCGCGTCCTGCGCTGTGGTTGATCCTCGGCCTGTCGATTATGGCCGCTGGCTGCGTGCAGCAACAGGCAACTGCACCCGAGGAATCCGTCACACAGTCAGCGCCGGTGCAGACGCCCGCGAGCCTTGTCACGGCGGGGCGCTATGCAGATGCCGTCGCCGCCTTGACCCTTGCTGCCGGTGGCGAGGGTGCGGCTGCTCACGAGGCGCGCCTCAAGGCCGGCCTCATCGAGGCGGACCTCGGTCATCTGCCAGCGGCACGCAAGCATTGGGCAGAGGCGGTGTCCAGCACTGCCACGGCGCCGCGCGCAGTTCTGGCGCAGGCTTTGCTGCACATGGACGAAGGTCAGCAGGATGAGGCGTTGTTCATTCTCAACTCGCTCGCCCCCAAGGACTTTGACCCCTTCGAGAAAGGCCTTTTCCTGCGCGCGCTTGGCAAGTCGCAGCTGGCTGCGGGTGATCGCGCAGCGATCCTGAATCTGATGAATTCGGAGATCTTCCCCATGCCGCCCAACCGGCGCACGGAACTGACGCATCTGATCTGGGAAGCACTCAAGCGCAGCGACGACGCCGGGCTCGTCGGCAAGCTCGATGCGCGCAACACGAACCTGCCAGGATGGCTTTCTCTCAAGACTGGCGTCGCAACTTATGCCTCGACACCGGATGCCCTGCAGCAGGCACTCTCGACATGGCGCCTCGAGTACCCCGCACATCCCGCCAATGAAATGCTGGTGGACGAGATTCTTGAACTCGCCGAGCAGCAAGGCGGGCCGCTGCGCCGGGTGGCCTTGCTGCTGCCGCTGAGTGGCGAGCTCGCGCCCTACGCAGGTGCCGTTCGGGATGGCTTCAACGCCATGCGCCTTGCAAGCGCGGACAGCGGCCTCGAGATCCGCTTCTATGATGCCGCCGCGGCAGAGGCCGTGCCCCGCTACAAGGAGGCGGTCAAGAACGGCGCGCAGCTTGTCATCGGTCCTTTGGACAAACCGGGTGTGGAAGCGCTGGCTCGCCTTGCTGAACGACCGGTGCCTGTCCTTGCCCTGAACAGTCCTGGCATCGAACCTGCGGGGGGGGTGACAATCTCGAGTCCCCTGCCCGCGTTCAGCTGGTTTGCGCTGGCACCGGAAGATGATGCTGTCGACCTTGCGCGTCAGGCCTGGGCGGATGGGCACCGCCGTGTCGCCACTCTGGTTGCAAACACGGATCTTGGATCCCGTGCACGCGCCGCTTTCGTCACCGCCTGGGAACAACGCGGCGGCGTGGTGGTGGAAGACTCACGCTACACAGGCTCCGCAGAGGCCTACAAGGCCGCCATCCGCAAGACCTTCAGCCTCGCGCAGAGCGAAGCACGCGCGGCGTTCATTCGTCGCACGCTGAATCGCCCGATCATCTTTGAACCGCGGGCGCGGGTGGATGTGGACGCAATCATGTTGTCTGCCGATCCGATCAATGCGCGCCAGATCATCCCGCAGTTCCGCTACCTGGGCGTGGACCACCTGCCAATCTATGCCACCAGCCAGATCTATGGCGGACGTGCGGATGCCCTGGCCGATGCGGATCTTGAAGGCGTGATTTTTGGCGCCCGCCCATGGGACCTGCCACAACACCAGAGTCCGTTGAGCGGTCTGTTCAATGATTACTGGCCGCGAGGTGACAGCGGGACTCGCCAGCTGTTTGCCTTCGGCATGGATGCCTATCAGCTGCTGCGCGCACTGCCCGCCCTCGCCACCGATCCTGCACGGCGCGTCGCCGGTGCCACGGGAACCTTGCAACGGGATGCTTCGGGTCGAATCTGGCGTCAGCTCGCATGGGCACGATTCACATCTGGTATACCCCAGGCACTCGCCCTCCCCCCCTGAAGGAGAACCCACAGTGTTTCGTCGCAAAGGAATGCAGTACGAACGATTGGCGGAAATTTGGCTGGAAGACTCTGGACTGCGCCGGCTCTCGCGCAACTTCACGTGCCGCCTCGGAGAGCTCGATCTGGTGATGCTGGACGGCGCGACTCTGGTCATCGTGGAAGTCCGCTATCGCGCCAGCTCGGCCTTTGGCACTCCGGAAGACACCATCACCCGCGCCAAGCAACAGCGCGTGGTGCGTGCCGCCGAATTTTTCCTGCAACGTTACCCATGGCATGCACGGCGCGACTGCCGCTTCGACGTGGTCGCCATCACGGGTGATGCGGACAAGCCCGTGGTGCGCTGGATAAAGGGCGCGTTTTCTGCATAATGCAGTGCAAACCAGCGGGGACTGCAATCGCCTCAATGTCAACCAAGGCCGCCGTCGTACAGCAGATTTTCGCCAGCAGTATCGCGGTCAAGACTGCCAGCGCACAGGCTCTGTCCGCGCCCATTGCCGAGGCGGCCGGACTCCTCGTGGCATCGTTGCGCAAAGGGGGCAAGATTCTCAGTTGTGGCAACGGAGGTTCTGCTGCGGACGCCCAGCACTTCTCGTCCGAGATGCTCAACCGGTTTGATCGCGACCGCGCCGGTTTTGCCGCCATCGCGCTGACGACCGATGCATCGACCCTGACTTCCATTGCCAACGACTACGACTACGCGCAGGTGTTCTCGAAACAGGTGACGGCTCTCGGCCGTGCAGGCGATGTCCTGCTTGCCTTCACCACCAGTGGTGCCTCGGCGAACATTCTCAATGCCATCGAGGCTGCGCAGGCATTGCGGATTGCCGTGGTGCTGGTCACCGGCAAGGATGGCGGCAAGGCCGCGCACGCGCTGTCGGCGGGTGATATCGAGCTCCGTGTGCCCGATGCAAGTACCGCCCGCATTCAGGAAGTACACCTGACCATCATTCACTGTCTGTGCGAACTCATCGATCGCGATTTTCTGGGAGAACCAATGTGAACAACGGACTCAAGCTGTTTCTTTCGATGGCCCTCGCCGTGGGCGCGGTGGGCAGCCTGTTGAGCGGCTGTGCGCCGCTGGCTGCAGGCGGAGCCGTCACCGGTGCCGTCATCACCAATGACAAGCGCACCGCAGGCACGGTGCTCGAGGATCAGAACATCGAGAACAAGGCGCGGAACATTCTCACCGCGGACGGAGAAATCTCTTCGCAGGCGCATATCAATGTGACCAGTTTCAACCTGAAAGTGCTGGTGACGGGTGAGACCCCTACCGACGACATGAAGCGGCGTGTGGCGGAATATGTGTCGCGTATCGCCAAAGTTCAGCATGTCTATGACGAGGTGCGGGTAGCTGCTCCGAGTGGTTCCAGTTCGCGCGCGAACGATGCACTGCTGACAACCAAGGTGAAAACCAAGCTGGTCTCCATCCGTGACATCTCGGCCCTGGATATCAAGGTTGTCACCGAGAACGGCGTGGTTTACCTGATGGGATTGCTCGATCAGCCAACCGGAGACGCTGTCGCCGAAGCGGTCGCCTCGATTGGCGGGATCAGCAAGGTGGTGAAGCTCTTCGAGAGCGGCAGCACCGCCCTGCGCTGAGAGCAGCACTCAACTCGGCATTCGCGGTACAGAGTCTTCAGGGTGCCCAGAGGGCACCCCGGGACATGGAGGGCGCCTGCTGCCGTTCAGGTGCCCCTCATGCCTACTTCACCACACTCAATCTGGGCGGTGTCTTGGGTCTGGGTGGGGTGTCGGGAGGTGACGCGCCGCCCTCAGGCGGGTCTCCGCCGTTCTCTCCCTCGAAAGCCATACCCTGGCCATTCTCCCGCGCATAAATCGCCCTGACGGCAGCCAGTGGAACCGTGATTTCCTGGGCGATGCCACCGAAGCGGGCGCTGAACATCACATACTCGTTCCCCAGCGACAGATTCTTTACGGCGGAGGGACTGATGTTGAGCACGATCACGCCATCCTTCACGAATTGCTGTGGAACCACGCAGTCCGGAACATTCGCATCGACCAGGAGATGGGGCGTGCAACCGTGGTCGACTATCCACTCATTGATCGCGCGTAACAGATAGGGGCGGTTGGAGCCCATTTTTGCGTCCACGGTCTCTTGCACCTTCTCAGCCTGTTGCCGGCGGGAAGCCCGTCATCGCCTGTGCATGGCACGCTCCACCGGGGAGAGCGCGGCAGCGAACGCAGGTCTGCCAAAGATTGAGTCGGCATAACGCTGGAGCGCACGCGCCTCCGCCGGCAGGCGAATCCCGAAATTGCTGAGCCGCCACAGCAGTGGGCCGAGGCAGCAGTCGGCAAGGGAAAACTCGTCCGACAGGAAGAACTTGTGGCGTGAAAAGGCGGGGGCGATGGCCACCAAGGTATCCCTGATGGCTGCCCGCGCCGCTTCCGCTGTTGCCTGGGAGCGTTCCGCCAGAGCCGGGATCTGGCCGTACAGGTCGCGCATGATGCGCGCCCTGATCTGGCGATGGGTGGCTCGGGACAGCGGATCCATGGGAGTGAGCGGCGGGTGGGGATACCGTTCATCCAGATACTCGAGCATCACGCCCGGATCGTAGAGTACGAGATCCCGATCGATCAGCGTCAGCAGCGTCTGGTAGGGGTTGAGGTCGTGGAGATCCTCTGGCCGCGTCTCATGCGTGATGAACTGGACGTCTACCGTGACATCCTTCTCGGCCAGCACGATCCTGACGATATGACCGACAGGATCGTGCGCATCGGAGTAGAGCGTCATGGCGGCCCGCCGGCTCATGACGTCACTCATCTCAGTGGACGTCTTTCCAGAACTCCCGCTTCATGAGGTAGACGGCAACCAGCAAGACGGACAGAAAGAGCAGCACTTTCACACCCAGTTGGTAACGCACCAGCTTCGCTGGCTCACCAAGGTAGACCATGAAGGCGACGAGGTCGCGCATTTCCTTCTGGTAGTCGACCTCGGAGAGTTTGCCGGGGGTCCCTGGCTCCAGATGCGACAGCACCTCACTCTCGTGGCCGTTTTCGTCCTTCACGGTGTGATAGACGGCCTTCTTGATACCCTGCAATTCCCATAGCACATGGGGCATTGCAGCGCCCGGCAGATAGGGGTTGTTCACGCCTGTCGGGCGGGAAGGATCCGCATAGAAGCTGAGAAGGTAGCTGTAGATCCAGTCGGCTCCACGCGAGCGCGCCGTCACTGACAGATCCGGGGGTGTGATTCCGAACCATTGCTCCGAATCTTCCGGGCGCATCGCCACCTTGATGGGGTCCCCCACCTTGTCAGTGGTGAACATCATGTTCGCCTTCAACTGATCCTCGGGGATGCCCAGGTCGGCAGCAATCCGGTTGTAGCGCATGAAGGACGCCGAGTGACAGCTCACGCAGTAATTGAGGAAGAGCTTGGCGCCATTCTGCAGGCCGGCGCGGTCACTCAGATCCACATTGGCGTTGAGCAGCTTCGGCCCCTCCGCGCTGGAGGCAAGAGCAACCGGCGCAGCAAGCGCGATCAAAAGTGAAAGGATTACGCGGCGCATCAGTGAGTCACCCTGTCAGGTACGGGGAGGGTCTTGTCCAGCTTGCTGTAGATGGGCATCAACAGGAAGAACAGGAAGTAGATCACGGTGCAGATCTGGGCGACCAACGTGCGTCCGGGCGTGGGCGGCAGGATGCCGAGATAGCCGAGAATCAGGAACGACACCACGAAGATGGTGAGCGCGGTCTTGTAGATCTTGCCGCGATAGCGGATGGAACGCACCTTGCTCTTGTCGAGCCATGGCATGAGGAACAGGATCATCACGCCCAGCCCCATGAACACCACACCCCACAGCTTCGCATCCAGCCAGAAGAAGTTGACCGTGTTGGCGCGCAGGATGGAGTAGAAGGGCGTGAAGTACCAAACCGGCGCGATGTGCAAAGGAGTCTTCAGCGGATCTGCCGGGATGAAGTTGTTGGCTTCCAGGAAATACCCACCCATCTCTGGCGCGAAGAACACCACGATCGAGAAGAGCATCAGGAACACCACGATGCCGACCGAGTCCTTGACCGTGTAATAGGGATGGAAGGGAATGCCGTCCAGCGGCTTGCCATCTGCCCCCTTGTGCTTCTTGATGTCCACGCCGTCCGGGTTGTTGGAGCCCACTTCATGCAGCGCAATGATGTGCAACACCACCAGCCCTGCGATGGCGAAGGGGAGCGCAATCACGTGCAGCGAGAAGAAGCGGTTCAGCGTGATGTCGGATACCACATAGTCGCCGCGGATAAGCGTGGAGAGCGCCTCGCCCACGAAGGGAATGGCACCGAACAAGGAGATGATCACCTGCGCACCCCAGAAGGACATCTGGCCCCAAGGCAACAGATAGCCCATGAAGGCTTCGGCCATCAGGCTGAGGTAGAGCAGCATGCCGAGTATCCACAGCAGCTCACGCGGCTTTTGGTAGGAACCGTAGAGCATGGCGCGGAACATGTGCAGGTAGATCACCACGAAGAATGCCGAGGCGCCGGTGGAATGCATGTAGCGTATGAGCCAGCCCCACTCCACGTCGCGCATGATGTACTCGACCGAGGCGAAGGCTTCGGTGGCATCCGGTTTGTAGTTCATCACCAACCAGATGCCGGTAAGGATCTGGATCACGAACACCACCAGCGACAGTACGCCGAAGTAGTACCAGAAGTTGAAATTCTTGGGTGCGTAGTACTGCGCCAGATGCTCATTCCAGAGCTTCATCAGGGGGAAGCGGTCATCGACCCAGTCGCGCAGGCCCGTGAGTTGTTTCACGATGGCGTTCATGCCGCGTTCTCCTTGTCGATGCCTATCACGAGCCGTGTCTCGGTGAGGAACTGGTAGGGCGGCACCTCCATGTTGGAGGGCGCTGGCACCCCGGTGTAGACGCGGCCTGCAAGATCGAATTTGGAGCCATGGCAGGGGCAGAAGAAGCCTCCATTCCACGGCGAGCCCATGCCGGCGGCATCCATCTCGGGGACAAACGACGGCGAGCAGCCGAGATGGGTGCATACGCCGACCAGCACGAGGTACTCGGGATTTTCGGAGCGCCAGGCATTCTTGGCATAGCCTGGCTGGGCGGATTTCTCGGATCCGGGATCCCGGAGCACCTCAGGCGCAAAACCCTTCAGGCCTTCGATCATCTCCGGCGTGCGGCGGACGATCCACACAGGCTTGCCGCGCCACTTCTGGACAATGCGCTGGCCGGGCTCGAGCTTGCTGATATCGACTTCCACCGGCGCACCGATTGCCTTGGCGCGTGCGCTGGGTTGGAAGGATGAGATGAAAGGCACGGCTGCAAAGCCCGCCCCGATGCCCCCGATCACGGTCGCCGTTCCGGTGAGGAATCGGCGCCTGCGAGGATCGACGGTGTTGTCGGTCATGTCGTCAGGATCTCCCAGATGTCCGCGTGAACCGCGCGAGCTGCGCGTGCGTGTCGCGCGCGAGTATACATGAAAAGCCTGGTGCGAATTCCCGGAGTAGGGGCGATGTCGCGCCGTCTCAATCTCCCCCCAGCCGGAACTCTGCCGAACGCGCGTGGGCAGTCAGACCCTCGCCCCGGGCCAGGGTCGACGCCACAGAGGCCAGCCGGCTGGCCCCTCGCGGCGAGCAGCCGATGAGCGAGCTTCGCTTCTGGAAGTCATACACCCCGAGCGGTGAGGAAAAACGGGCGGTGCCAGCGGTGGGCAGTACGTGATTGGGCCCCGCGCAATAATCCCCGAGGGCTTCCGGGGTGTAACGGCCCATGAAAATTGCGCCGGCATGGCGGATTGCGGCGGCCAGCGTCTCGGGGCGTTCCACCGAGAGTTCCAGATGCTCGGGGGCGATGCGATTGGCGATGGCAGCAGCGTGCGCCAGATCCCGTACCTTGATCAGGGCCCCCCGTCCGGCCAGCGCCTTGCCAATGATGTCTGCGCGCTCCATGCCGGGCAGCAGGCGGGCGATGCTTGCCTCCACCCGTTCGAGCTGCGCCGCGTCCGGGCATAGGAGTATGGATTGTGCTTCCTCATCGTGCTCGGCCTGGGAAAAGAGATCCATGGCGAGCCAGTCGGGATCGGTTGCGCCATCACAGATCACGAGGATTTCCGAGGGGCCGGCAATCATGTCGATACCGACCTTGCCGAACACCAGCGCCTTCGCGGCGGCCACATAGCTGTTGCCGGGGCCGGTAATCTTGTCCACCGCCGGCACAGTCGCCGTGCCATAGGCGAGCGCGGCTACCGCTTGCGCCCCGCCGATCGAGAACACGCGGTTGACGCCTGCAACTGCCGCGGCCGCCAGCACTATTGGAGAAATTTCTCCATCCGGGGCAGGCACCACCATGATGACCTCCCCCACCCCGGCGACCTTGGCCGGGATGACGTTCATCAGCACCGAGGAGGGATAGGCCGCCTTGCCTCCGGGCACGTACACACCCACCCGGTCCAGCGGCGAGATCTGCTGGCCCAGCACCGTGCCGTCGGCATCTTCGTAACGCCAGGATTCCAGCTTCTGGCGGCTGTGGTAATCGGTGATTCGGCCAGCCGCGGCAGTGAGCGCTGCTCTGACTTCCGACGGAACCTGTTCCAGTGCCGCTGCAAAGCCATGCACCTCCAGCGCTGCCGGATCGCTGACAGCACGGCGGTCGAAACGATTGGTGAATTCGAGCAATGCCGCGTCTCCGCGGGTGCGGACTTGCCGCACGATGTCGCGCACCACCTCGGCCACATCCTCGGCACGCGCATCATCCCAGGCCAGCAGGCGCGTCAAGGCATCATCAAAGTCAGGGCTTTCGGCATCCAAGCGCGCGATCAGGCTCATGGGGTCTTGCTCCGGCAATGATCAGGGCCGTCCGGCAGTGGATGCCAGCAATGCCTCCAGCTGTCCCAACAACCGCGTGGCTAGTGCATGGCGAGTCTTGAGGCTGGCCTTGTTGACTATCAGTCGTGAACTGACCTTACAGATCTCCTCGAGTTCCAGCAAACCGTTGGCACGGAGCGTGTTACCGGTATCAACCAGGTCGACGATGCAGTCGGCGAGACCCACCAGAGGTGCCAGCTCCATGGAGCCATAAAGCTTGATGATCTCGGTCTGCACGCCCTTGCCGGCAAAATGACGTCGTGTGATCACGGGATACTTGGTGGCGACGCGCAGGCGCGTACGCCCAAGCAGTTCCGGCGTGTCGCCTGCCACCGACAGCCGGCAGGGCGAGATGCGAAGATCCAGCGGTTCGTAAAATCCGCCGGCCTCGTATTCGAGCAAGGTGTCGCGACCGACGATACCGAGATCCGCGCCACCATAATCAACATAGGTGGGCACATCGGTAGCCCGGACGATCACCATCTCGATCGCCGGATCGGAAGTCGGCAGGATGAGCTTGCGGGACTTTTCCGGGTCCTCTGTCGGCACGATGCCGACGGCTGCCAGCAGCGGCAGTGCTTCCTTGAAGATCCGGCCCTTGGCGACCGCGAGCGTGAGCTTGTCTGTGCCGCGCGGCATGGCCGACATTCGCGTCAGCTTGGAATGCGGCGGATCTGCGCGCCGAGGTTGCTTAGCTTTTCCTCGATGGTCTCGTAGCCGCGGTCGATGTGGTAGATCCGGTCGACCTCCGTATCTCCCGAGGCCACGAGGCCCGCCAGTACGAGGCTTGCGGACGCGCGCAAATCCGTGGCCATAAGCGGCGCACTCTTCAATTGGGGCACCCCCGTGGTTATGGCGGTGTTGCCCTCGATGCGCACCTCGGCTCCCATGCGCTGCAGTTCCAGCACATGCATGAAGCGATTCTCGAATACGGATTCCGTGATCACGCCGGTGCCCTCGGCCATGCAATTCAATGCGGTGAACTGCGCCTGCATGTCGGTGGGGAATCCCGGATAGGGGGAGGTGTGCAGACTCACGGCACGTGGCCGGCGGCCGGCCATGTCGAGCTCGATCCAGGTGTCACCAGTGGTGATGGTCGCACCCGCCTCGTGAAGCTTTGCCAGCACGGCTTCCAGCAGATCCGCCCGGGTGTTCTTCAGCTTGACTCGTCCGCCCGTCATCGCCGCCGCCACCAGGTAGGTCCCGGTTTCGATGCGGTCGGGCAGGATTTCATAGTGGGTACCAGACAGCGACTCCACGCCTTCGATGCGGATGGTGTCGGTACCGGCCCCTTCGATGCGTGCGCCCATGCTGACGAGACAGTGGGCGAGATCAACGACTTCCGGCTCACGCGCGGCGTTGCGAATCACAGTAACGCCCTTGGCCAGGGTGGCAGCCATCATGAGATTCTCGGTGCCGGTGACTGTCACCAGATCCATGACGAGATCCACCCCCTTCAGGCGCTTGGCAGTGGCGCGGATGTAGCCACCGTCCACGGACAGATCGGCACCCATCGCAGCCAGTCCCTGCAGGTGCAGGTTCACCGGACGACTGCCGATGGCGCAGCCGCCAGGTAACGAGACGTCGGCGCGACCGAAGCGGCTGAGCAGAGGTCCGAGCACGAGAATGGAGGCGCGCATGGTGCGCACCAGCTCGTAGGGCGCAAAGAATTCCCGGATGGTGCTGCAGTCCACCTGGATGTTCATCTTTTCGTCCACCGTGAGCTCGAGGCCCATGCGCCCCAACAACTCCATGGTGGTGGTGATGTCATGCAGATGCGGTACGTTGCCCACCGTCATCGGGCTGTCCGCCAGCAGGGTTGCCGCCAGGATCGGCAGAGCGGCGTTCTTCGCGCCGGAAATGCGCACCTCGCCTTGCAGCGTGGCGCCGCCGTGGATGATCAGTTTGTCCATGGGTCAGCGTCTGCTCAGAGCGTCTGGAACGGCTTCTGGCGCGCCCACTCTTCCTGGTTGTAGGTCTGGATGGAAAGGGCGTGAATGGCTCCTCCCATCTTCTCGCCCAAGGTGGCGTACACCATGCGGTGCTGCTTGATGAGCGGGATACCGGAGAAAGCGTCGGAGATCACCTTGGCGTAGAAGTGCGTGCCATCGCCATCGATGTGGACCTCCGCGCCGGGGAGGCCCTGTTCAATCATGGCCTTGATTTGTTCATTGGTCATGGCGCGGAGATTCCTTGTAGCGAATGCCGATGGCGATGCGTGCCACTTATTGCCCGATTTCCTGGTTCTTGGTGTGCAGGGTGGCAATCAGCTGATCCAGTCCCCCCTGCTTGATGATGTCGGCGAACGAGGAGCGATAGGTCTTGACCAGGCTCACCCCATCCACGGAGACATCGTAGACCTTCCAGCCATCCGCCTTGCTGTGCAGACGGTAGACTACCGGCATGTTCGCCCCACTGGGCTGGGTGATGTCCTGCTTGACCACTGCGGTCTTGGGGTTCTTGGGCGTCACGCCGGACTCGGGGTATGCGATGGTCTGCTCCGAGTACTCGAGCAGCGCGGCGGCGTAGGTGCGTACCAGCAGCTTGCGGAACTGTTCGACAAATTCGGCCCGCTTGGCCTCCTCGGCGGTTTTCCATTCGGGGCCGAGCACGAACTGGGACATCACACCGAAATCGAAGTGGGGGAACACCAGCTCCGAGACCAGGTTGTACATGCGGGTGGGGTCGGCGCGCAGGACATCCTTCTCGTCCTTGACGCGGGAGATCACGGCATCGGTGGTCTTGCGCACGGTCTCCTGAGGCGCTTCCTGGGCCCAGGCGCCACTGCCGAGGGTAAGCGCGGCCAGCGCCGCGAGTGCGAGGGAACGAAAACGCTTCATAGCAAATAACCTCTGCCAGCAGATTGTTGGATGATTGAGTGGAGCGATTCCCGGCGGGCGGGCTCGGGCATTTAATTTAGCACAACTGCCGCCGAAACCCGCCTCGGGCCGGTACCCGACCGGCCGGAATTCGAAGCTGCAATCCCGGAGCGTCAGCCCGGGTTGGGCTCGTCCTGCAGGATTTCGATCTTGTAGCCATCGGGATCCTCCACGAAGGCGATGACGGTACGTCCCCCCTTCATCGGCCCGGCTTCGCGTACCACTTTGCCACCGCGCGCCTTGACCTGGTCGCAGGTTGCGTAGACGTCCGACACGCCGATCGCGATGTGCCCGTAGGCGGTACCCATGTCGTATTTGTCCGTGTCCCAGTTGTGGGTCAGTTCCAGCACTGTCGAATCACTTTCGTCACCGAGCCCCACGAAGGCGAGGGTGAAGCGCCCCTCGGGATAATCCTTGCGCCGGATGAGCTTCATGCCCAGCACATCGCAGTAGAAGTGCAGTGCGCGGTCCAGATCAGTGACTCTCAGCATCGTGTGCATCATTCGCATGGTCTGTTCTCCTGTGTGGTTCTTCCACCGGCGCTCAGGGCGCCACCTCGATATGCAGGGCACCGGCACAGCGTCCGGCCTTGGCTCGCGCCTCTTCCACGCTGGCACCGAGCGCCAGCGCCACGGCCAGTCGACGCTTGCCCGCGATTTCCGGCTTGCCGAAGATGCGCAGCTCAGTGTCCGGCTCTGCGAGTGCCTGCGCGACGCCCGCATAGCTGATGGTTCGCCCCGTCCCTTGGCCGAGAATCGCGACCGATGCGGCCGGCCCACAATGGCGGATGGCGGGAATGGGCAGCCCGAGGACCGCACGCACATGCAAGCTGAATTCCGACTGATCCTGGGACACGAGAGTGACCAAGCCCGTGTCATGAGGGCGCGGGGAGACCTCGCTGAACAGCACTTCATCGCCCCTCACGAACAATTCCACGCCGAAGAGGCCACGACCGCCAAGGGCTTCAGTCACCTTGCGGGCGATCTCTTGGCTGCGCGCAAGCGCCAGATCGCTCATGGCCTGAGGCTGCCAGGATTCCCGGTAGTCCCCTTCAACCTGCAGATGACCGATAGGGGCACAAAAACTGGTGCCACCGATATGGCGCACTGTTAACAGGGTGATTTCGTAATCGAATGAGATGAAACCCTCGACGATGACGCGGGTGGATCCCGCGCGACCACCGGTCACCGCGGCCTGCCATGCCGCGGGGATCTCCGTGATGGACCGCACGAGGGTCTGGCCCTTGCCGGAGGAGCTCATGACAGGCTTGATGACACAGGGCATGCCCAGCGCGGCTGCGGCTGCGAGGCATTCGGCCTCGGAGTCGGCGAAGCGGTAGGGCGAAGTCGGCAGGCCGAGTTCTTCCGCGGCCAGTCTCCGTATGCCCTCGCGATCCATGGTCAGCTGGGCCGCCCTCGCCGTCGGCGCCACATGGAATTCGTGCTCGAGGGCCACAAGCCTCGCGGTGGCAATTGCCTCCACCTCGGGCAAAATGAAATGGGGTCGTTCCTGCCTGATCACGGCTTCCAGGGCGTCACCGTCCAACATGTTGATGACGTGGGCGCGGTGAGCGACCTGCATCGCCGGCGCGTGCGCGTAGCGGTCGACCGCAATGACCTCCACGCCCAATCGTTGCGCTTCCAGCGCCACTTCCTTGCCGAGCTCCCCCGCCCCCAACAGCATCAGCCGGGTGGCATTGGTGTTCCCGGGCGTACCGATCACGAGGGGCTGCCCGCTCACCATGCACGGCCTTGGCAGTCGCCGCGTCGGAGAAAGGATGGGCTTGCCATCTCAGGATCGCACATCGGGATCCGCCCCTTCCTTCTGCACGGGCAGCAGATCCTGGCGTGTGACGCCCAGGCTGAGCACGCCGGCGCCTGCCACGTAAATCGAGGAATAAGTGCCGACGAAGATGCCTATCATCAGTGCCGTGGCGAAACTGTGGATGAGTTCCCCGCCCAGGAAGTACAGGGCGAGCACGCTCAGCAGGGTGACCAGACTCGTGTTGATGGTGCGGGAAAGGGTCTGGTTCAGTGAATAGTTCATGACCTCGACCGGATCGGCCTTGCGCATGGAGCGAAGATTCTCGCGCACGCGATCGAAGACCACGATGGTGTCGTTGAGCGAGTAACCCATCACTGCAAGGATGGCGGCCAGGGCCGTCAGATCGAACTCCATCCGAGTCAGCGAGAAAAAGCCGAGGATTACCATGATGTCGTGGACGGTTGCGATGATCGCGCCGGCCGCGAACTTGACGGTGAAGCGCAGCATGACGTAGATGAGGATGCCGCCCAGCGCGATGAGCGAGGCGATGATGGCGTCCTCCGCCAGCTCATCACCTACCTGCGGTCCCACGAATTCCACGCGCCGGATCTCGGCGCCCGGGAGCAGCGTGGTGATTCGCTCGCCGACATCCTTGCTGGCCGCTTCCTGCTCAGACACGTTGTCGCTGGGAGGCAGACGCAGCAGCACACTCTCCGGTCCGCCGAAGTTCTGCACGATGCCCCCCCCGAAGTCCGAGGACTTGAGCCGTGCACGGATGTCCTTGAGATCGGCCGTGCCCTCGAAAGCAAGCTCGACCACCGTGCCACCGGTGAACTCGATGCTGAGGTTGAGGCCCTGCCAAGCCAGCGAAGCGATGGCCGCCAGATTGATGAGCGTGGAGAGCACCATGCTCGCCACGCGCCAGCGCATGAAATTGAAATTGGTCCGGGGTTTGAGGCTCATGTCGGGAATTCCTTGTGCGGGCTCAGACCCACAGACGCTGCAGGCGCCGCTTGCCGTACAGCAGATTGACCACCGCGCGCGTGCCGATGATGGCGGTGAACATGGAAGTGGCGATACCCAAGGTCAGGGTGATGGCGAAGCCCTTCACCGGACCGGAGCCAAAGCCGAACAACACCAGCGCCGCAATCAGCGTGGTGAGGTTGGAGTCCAGAATGGTATCGAAGGCACGGTCATAGCCCGCGTGAATGGCGGCCTGGGGCGACTTGCCGAGACGCAGTTCCTCGCGGATGCGCTCG
>Ga0315909_10001003_pt1 | contig 38079 bp, 34 predicted proteins | sample LakEriMetagenome_11_FD_203527 | JGI IMG/M metagenome (GOLD analysis project Ga0315909, IMG submission 203527) | Freshwater fungal communities from buoy surface, Lake Erie, Ohio, United States - Buoy 2 MA125 | ecosystem: Environmental > Aquatic > Freshwater > Lake | place: USA: Lake Erie, Ohio... | reverse complement strand
CAGGAATAGAAAAGTTAACAAAAGCTGTTAGCTCTACTCTTGGCGCAAGTGGTAAATGTGTTCTTCTAGAAGATTCTATGGGTAAACCAGTTATTACGAAAGATGGAGTATCCGTAGCTGATTCAATTATTTTGTTGGATCCTGTTGAAAATATGGGGGCAACACTATTAAAGGAAGCGGCTAGAAAAACAGTAAGAGAAGCCGGAGACGGCACAACCACCGCAACAGTATTATCTCATGCAATTTTAAGTGAAGCATATAAATCGCCTGAAACTAATACTAGAAAAATGAAAGAAGGTATTGAAGCAATGTGTGATAAAATTGTTGAATATCTTGAAAAAAATAAAATTGAAGTTAAAGGAGATATGATTGATCAAGTAGCAACTATATCTACCAATAACGATAAAGAATTGGGTAAACTTGTTGGAGACGCATTTAGATCTGTAGGCAACACAGGAATTGTAATGATGGAAACATCAACTGATGCGGAATGCAGTTTACAAGTAGTTGAAGGTGTTCAATGTTCTATGGGTTTAACTACCCCTCATTTTGTTACAAATCAAAAAAACAAAACAGCGGAACTCGATAATCCTTTAGTATTGTTAGTAGAATCTGAAATAGAAAGTATACGACAAATACAAACTATATTAGAATACGTTATAAAAAATAATAAGTCCTTGCTTGTTATTGCGGATATGGATCAAACAGTATTATCAGCATTAGCAATGAATAAAGTAAAGGGCAACATAAAAATAAATGTTATTAACGCGCCTGTTTATGGTGTTAATAGAAAAGAAATCTTTGATGATTTAGCTTTATTAACGGGGGCAACATTAATAAATGAAGACTTAGGTGATGACCTAGATTTAATCCAACCGGAACATTTAGGGCATTGCGTTAAAAGTATAACAAACCAAGAAGAAACAATTTTGCACGTTGGGGAATCTTCGGAGGAAGTTAAAGCCGTTATTGAAGAAGTAAAAAATGCTTTATCTCAAAACAATCCTCAACCAATGGTTGTTAAACTAGAAAAACGATTAGCTAGACTTACCGCTAAAATTGCAATTGTAAGAGTAGGGGCTAATTCAGAAATAGAATTAAAAGAAAAAGCGGATAGAATAGAAGATGCAATATGTGCTACAAAAGCAGCAATAAAAGAAGGTATTGTATCAGGGGGCGGAATTGCTTTATTAAATGCAGCGCATAATATAGATTCTTTTGGCGAAGGCCAATCGATATTATTAGATGCAATTAAAGCTCCATTTAATACTATTTTAGGAAACGCAGGTATAGAAGAAGTTCCATTAGAAGTAATCTCAAAAGTAGGTTATGGATTAAATGTAATAACAGGCGAAACGGTTAATATGATTGATGCTGGTATTATTGATCCGCTATTGGTTACAAAAAGTGCATTAAAAAATGCAGTGTCTGTTGCAACAACAATATTATCAACTGATTGTGTAATTAATAATTTAAGAGCATAATGAGAGCAATTGGTAAGTGTTTAATAATAGAGAAGATAAAAGAAGGCACCACTAAAACAAAAGGTGGTTTAATGCTAGCTGAAAGTCAACGAGAGGACATTAGATATATCAGAGCTAAAGTTCTTAAAATTGGCGACGAAGTTGTTGGTGTTAAAGAAGGTGATGAAATTTTTTATGATCGTCATGCCGGGCATAAAATAGAAGTGGATAAAGATACATTTCAGGTAATCAGGTTAGGTGACGTTGTAGTAGTATTGTAATGAGATTAGAGCCTAAAGACATAAAGGATATTGGGTTACTAAAGCATTATAGGATAATTAGACGATGGGCTTGCAGAAATAATAATTTAACAGATGCAGATCTTGAATTATTAATTTACTTTGATTGCATGGATTTTTTTACCAAACAGGATTATAAAATAGGTACATACGCGTATAGTTGGGATAATAAGCGCTGGAACAATTTATTAAAAGAAGGGTGGATAGTAGTATGGCGCAATAGAAACCGTACAACCCAAAAGTATAATATATATAAAGTTTCATTTAAGTGCAAACAACTAATAAGTAGAATGTACCGTATAATGCTGGGAAAAGAAGATTTACCAACAAGTGAATCTCGAAATATTATTATGAGAGGTAAAACATATATGGATAATGTAATGATTACCGCCATAGAAAATGTAAACAAAGATAAAACAAGAAACCATGGGAACTAACAAAAATAATAGTCCTTTAAACCAAAGCATAATGGGCGGAATATTTAATTCCGTTCAACCAGCCAGGAGTTCATTTGGACCTGTGCAACCAGTTAATAGCACAGCCATGAATGCATTAGCTTCTGCAAATACTGGGGGAATGATCTCTATGCCGGGTATGCCAAAAGGAGCTACTCAATCCTTTGGAGGTTTTTTTGGCCAAAGTCCTAATGCAACTTCCGCTGCGGTTGCTGCAGCGCAGGGAGCAATGATCCAAGAACAACAAAAAGTAAAACAACAAATGAATAATACAGGAAATACAAGGCAATTTATGCCACGACCACAGACTCCAATTAATCCAAAGGCAATGTCTAATCAAGGAAATATAAATGCAATGTTTGGACAAGAGATGCCAGGTACATTTAATAGAAATGTGAATGGAAGTCCATTAATGCAAATGACTAGCCAAGGATATGTTCCGCCAGCTGATCCAACAAATTATAATGTAGGGCCAGATGTTAACGCATTAATTACAGGCAACACAGGGCAACCAATTATGCCCCCAGTAGGAGTACAACAAGAAATCACGCCAACTTACGATCTTTCAAATCAATAATTATGAATATAAACGCAAAATTACATCCAATAACAGCTTTTGATAAAGAAGCTAAAATGTCAGGAGTAGGAGCAAATGCTCTTTGGAACGGGCCATTTGATACAACTGGTTATCCAAAAGGTAAAGGTTCAAGTTCAGGTAAAAATGGAATCAAATTAAGATTTGATCAACCATCTTGCAATCCAATGCCTATCACTCAAAAAGCAAAAGGCAGATTCTAATATTATGTCAATAAATATAATTAGAAAAAACACATCTTCTCCATTTCACTTACAAAGGAGTATAGTTCCGCAAGAAGGTGGAGCTTATCAGCGTGGTGGATTTAATCCAGATGCCGTTTACAATAATGATGCGGCAAATCAAGCTATGGAATCATTTAGTAAAACTATGGGTGAAGCTATCTCCAATATGGATTTTAAGAGAAAGAAAAAAGAAGATAAAGGATTAGAAAGCTTCAAGAAAAAAGTTAAAGATGCTGAAGCAACTAATAAAGTTCAACAAAAGGAAAATCAAGAAAACGCATTAAGAAATATAACTGAAGATATAGATGCTTTCGAAAATTTAGATGCTTTTGAAAAAACTTATAAAAAATTCTCAAAAAGAGGAAAATAAATAATAAAAAATAAACAACTAAAACAACTAAAACAACTAAAACAACTAAAACAAAATGGTAAAATTTATCTACATTCCAAACACATTAAGTGCTACGGCTCCATTCCTTTTTAATGTGGCAAACATCTTAGGTGTAATTTATGCAACTACTACTACTTTTATAATCTATACTGATTGTAAAACTTATACCTTTACAGTAACAGGTGGTACTGCTGCTCTTACTGCTCAATTGGTTAATAATATTAACAAAGCAATTTTAGCTCCTAACGGACCTACAGCTGTTACTGTGGACATTCCTGCTGGACTTTCTTTAGCTGCTGCTCCTGCTGTAGCATAATTATTAATATAGATTCCCTATAGATTTACATTTATAGGGGATTTAAAATTTTTTAAATTTTATGAAAAAAGTATCTAAAAAAACAGCTTACGACATTAAAGAAGCAAGCAATCCAAAATTAAAAGCTAGCGCTAGAAAAAACTACGCTAAGAACGCTGAAGCAGCAATGAAAGACAAAAAATCTCCTGCAAAGCAAATGGCTAAACCAGCTCCAAAAGCAAGCGCAATGGAAGGTAGAGCAAAAGCGCCTGCTATGATGAATAAGTCTGCGGCTATGATGAAAAAATCCCCAGCGCCTAAAATGAAGAAGTGCTAATATGGCTTTTGTAATGAGAGGAGCTCCGTATAACACGGATCATACACCAATATACAGTGTTGACATGGATGATAACATTTTGGGCATGGCTCAAAACAATGGCTCAATACTTGTAAATAAAAACGTTTCTCCATTAGAACTAAAAAAAAATAAAACTATATCTCATGAGAAAGTCCATATAGACCAAATGAAACGAGGTGATTTGGATTATACGGACACTCATGTTATATGGAAAGGCAAAAAATATCCTCGCAAAAAAATGAAAGAAGGCTCAAAAAAACTGCCTTGGGAAGCAGAAGCTTATAAAAAGCAATAAATTTGCGTAATAATAATATTATATAAATCTAATATTATTTAATTATGAAAAAAGTATTTTTTGTTATTGCGATTACATTATTTAGTTTAAATGTTTTTTCTCAAGGATTAAACTTTAGACCAAAAATTAACACTAATGACTTAATTGGTTATTGGAAACCAACTGAAGAATCTACCCAATTATTCTTTTGGAAAGATACCATAGGTAACTTGCAAATGCAAGAAATTAGTCAAACATCTGGAGATGAATTAGATTTAATTACATTAAGAGTAGAAAAAGATAAAGTTTTTACTGTTACTACTTTCGCTCCAAAAAATTATACAGTAGAAAGCACTTATTACTTTTTAGATGATAACACATTGGCCTGTGTTGTAAAAGGTGAAGAAAGTGCAGTTTTAATCTACAAAAGGGTGAAATAAAAAATAATATTTACAAAACAAAAATTAAAGAAAATGGCTTATAAACAAAATCCAGGTAGAGGCAATTACAAAAAAACAGGATATGGTATTCCTCAGGTTTTTGACCAATCTCCAATGAAACAAGAAAAAAAATCTAACCCGAAAACATCGGAGTTTAATAGATTTTCACCAACTAATATTTCTAAAGAATTAGGTGATAAAATAGATGAAGTAACAGCAGAAAATAAAAAAAGAGTAGCTGTAGAAAAAAGAGCTAAAATTGATAGTACACTTGCGTCTAGAGGAAGAATAGGGACTGACTATCAAAAAGTAATGGCAGGTAATAAAGCTGCTAATGAAACTAGAAGTAAGGCTGGATATGGTGACATGAATGTTAGTAAGGGTAGAGATACCGAGGGGAAAATAACTTACATGAGAAACAATAAAGTTGAAAAAAATATGCCTCGTGCTGTTATGAACAAAAAAACTGGGCAATATGGGTTTGATCCAAAAGAAAATCTTTTTGAAAAAGCTAAAAGTTGGATAACAACAAGATTCACTACAGCAGACTAACAAATGAAAAATCTATCAACAGAAGGTTATAAAAAAAATAGTCCTGATAAAGATAGACCTTATAATGTGATACCAAGCGGGGATATTACTATGGAAAACGTAGAATTCCCCGTTTTAGGTATTGATAATAAAGGTAATAAAAAAATGATGGAACCTGGTAAAAACTATAAGTTTCCAGGTGATATTGTATTAGAGTTCCCTATGACAAAAAGAGGATTCTTAAAACAAAAACAAGGCATATATAACAAAATATTTAAAAAATAAATTATGGGACAATATGGTAATCAACCGGATTTTGGAACAAGAGCGATTAATATAGTACCAACAGGAGATCCGGATCCAAATCAAGAATTAGCAGGTGAAAATTTAGGTTCCGCGGCATTATATATTGGTACAGGTGGTACTTTGGTAGCAACTGTTATAGGAGGCAATAGCCAAACTCTTAATACTACAACATTTACAAATGTTCCAGACGGAACTTTTTTTCCTGTAATTGTTAGTAATGTGTGGGCTAGCCTTGAAGGGGATGCGGCAACAACCTGTTCTGATATAGTAGCTTTGTACTAATGAAAATGGGTATAGGCATTGGCTGGCCTAATAGCACAAGTGGAACAAGTGTAATATATACGTTTATAATACAAGATTGTAATGCTTCATTAAGAACAGTTTATTCTACTTCATCACAATTCTTGCCTGGTGCTTTTATGTTTACAAATGTTGAATTAACGGTACCGTTTGGTAACGCAGGTTTTTGGAACTTACCAGAATTAATAGATTCTATTGGTGGTTATACAATGGCGGGAACAGGAGAAGTTGGTGACACACTAGCAATTTGCGAATAATAATAAAATAATATAAAATGACAACAGAAGAAGTAGCAGGAAAGTTAGCGTTTTTTCATGAACAAATCCATATGATACACTGGCAAACAAGAAGTTTTGCTGAGCATAAAGCTACAGGGGCATTCTACGAATTCTTACAAGATTTCAAAGATAATGTTGTGGAAAAATTAATGGGATATACAGGAAAAAGAATTCAATCAATGAAAATTGAATTAATTGGTAACAAAGCAGATGCAATGGACGTTGCTGATAAAGTGATGGAATTCTCAAAAGAATTGGAAGCATTTGGTGACTCTAAAGGGTATGGTGATATATCAAACTTAGCCCAGGGTTTATCAGGTGAAACAGCAAAGTTAAAATATCTTTTAACATTATCATAATAAATAAATAACAATTAAATTTAATCAAATGGAAGTAGTAAAACAAATTACAAAAGAACAATTAGAAACAATTACAAATCAACAAAAAGATTTATCAACATTATTAACAAATATTGGATTAGTGGAATCACAAAAACATGGGTTCCTACACCAGTTGAGAGATCTTAATGAAGCCATCGAAACATTTAAAATGGAATTGCAATCACAATATGGGGCAATAAACATTAATTTAGAAGATGGTTCATACACTGAAATAAAGGAAGAAAAGCAGGAATAATGAAAGTTGTTATTAGAAAAATTAGTATAGGTACTGATTATAAAAATGAAGCAATGCATTATTCAGTTGGACAACAGGTATACGGGGGTCATGAGATCGCCTGTATACTTGAGAACAACGACAGTTCCTGTATGATTTATATAAAAAAATCTGATGAGGTAATGCCGTGGAAAAAGTTTAATTCTAATATGGCAATTGCTCTTGAATATGATTTAGAATATTAATGAGAAGTGTATTTGATTTTATTGTAAAACCTGTTGGAGCAAGATACGAAAACAAAGTAAATATTGATGGTAAAGAATTAATTATAAATACCAAAATAGAAAGTTTTAAATCTGTAAATAATCTAGCAGAAGTTGTTGAGGTGCCATTGGCATATAACACTATAATTGAAAAAGGTGATTTAATTATAATACATCATAATGTATTTAGAAGATTCTATGATATAAGAGGCAACCAAAAAAATAGTAGATCGTATTTTCAAGATGATCTGTATTTTGTAGGAGTTGATCAAATCTACTTATACAAAAAAGGTAAAGATGAATGGAAATCTTTTGGAGATAGATGTTTTATAAAACCGTTAAAAAATACATCGCATTTAAGCCACGAAAAAGAACGCAAGCTTATTGGAGTATTAAAATACGGTAACGACTCTTTAAACGCGCTTAGAATAAACGAGGGGGACCTTGTTGGTTATACCCCTAATGGAGAATTTGAGTTTATTGTTGACGGGCAAAGACTCTATTGTATGAAATCTAATGATATTGTAATTAAATATGAATATAAAGGAGACGAAGCAGAACATAATCCACGCTGGGCACAAAGCAGTGTTGGAATTAATTAAAGTTGCTGAAGAAGCGATTTTAGATAATGGCGAAGATGATTTAGCTGCAGATAAATTAAAAAATGCAGCTGCTACAAAAAAGCTAGCAATATTTGATGCTTTTGAAATATTAAGTAGAATACAAGAAGAAGAAAGAATATTACTAGAAGATAGTAAAGAGGTTGAAGTTAAAGTGTTTAAAGGATTTGCAGAAGGGAGATCTAAGTAATGTACGAACAAACACTTTACAAAGTAATACCGGATTATGTTAAATCTAGTGTTATAAAACAAAACAACCGACTTAATAAATGGAAGTATGGATATAATAAAGACCATGATATGGTTGTTATTAGTAAGACTGGAAAGATTGGTGAAATATATGAAATCCAAAATCTAAAAATAGCATTACCATTAATAGAGTCAACTTATTCTAGATCAAAGAATAAAGAAGAACAATACTGGGAACAAATGGAATTCCCAAAAGAATTAAGCAAAATTAAAAGTACCTTTGATTGGGCAAAACAAACAGAGGCGTTTAAAGATCGTTGGTACGATTATATAGACAACGAATTTAAATATAGAGAAGAAGGTTTCTCATTTTACAATAATGGAAAACCAACTTACATAACAGGTACACACTATATGTACTTGCAATGGAGCAAGATAGATGTTGGAGCGCCTGATTTTAGAGAATCAAATAGATTGTTTTTTATATTTTGGGAAGCTTGTAAAGCAGATCCAAGATGTTACGGAATGTGTTATTTAAAGAACAGACGTTCCGGGTTTTCATTTATGTCTTCTGCTGAATTGGTTAATCAAGCAACTATATCTAGTGATTCTAGATTTGGTATATTATCAAAATCTGGAGCTGATGCCAAAACAATGTTTACCGACAAGGTCGTACCAATCTCCATTAATTATCCTTTCTTCTTTAAACCAATACAAGACGGTATGGATCGTCCTAAAACAGAATTGGCGTATAGAGTTCCTGCTTCTAAATTTACAAGAAGAAAATTAGATGCAAATGAAAATGTTCAAGAGTTAGATGGATTAGATACTACAATTGACTGGAAAAATACAGGAGACAATAGTTATGACGGAGAGAAACTAAAGCTTCTTGTACATGATGAAAGCGGTAAATGGTTAAAACCTGATAATATATTAAACAACTGGAGGGTTACAAAAACCTGTTTACGTTTGGGTAGTAGAATTATTGGTAAGTGTATGATGGGATCAACATCAAACGCTTTAGACAAAGGGGGAGACAACTTTAAAAAATTATATTATGATTCAGACGTCACGAAAAGAAACCGCAATGGACAGACTAGCTCAGGATTATATAGTTTGTTCATACCTATGGAATGGTCGTACGAAGGATTCATTGATACTCATGGCCTACCTGTATTCGACACTCCAAAAAAAGCCGTAGCAGGAATAGACGGAAATGAAATAGATTACGGGGTTATTGAGCATTGGCAAAATGAAGTTGATGGTTTAAAGAACGATTCTGACGCATTAAATGAATATTACCGTCAATTTCCTAGAACAGAACAACATGCCTTTAGAGACGAAACAAAACAATCTTTATTTAATCTTACAAAAATCTACGAACAGATTGATTACAACGAAGATTTAAGAAACACGGCAGTATTAACCCAAGGAAGTTTTCAATGGGAAAATGGAATACCAGATACACGTGTAATATTCTATCCAAATAAGGATGGAAGATTTTTAGTTTCTTGGATTCCACCTATACATTTGCAAAACCGCGTAATAATAAAGAATGGGACGAAATACCCTGGCAATGAAGATTGCGGCGCTTTTGGCTGTGACCCTTATGATATATCGGGTACTGTGGATGGTAAAGGATCTAATGGAGCATTGAGTGGACTAACTAAATTTTCTATGGAAGATGTTCCGCCAAATACATTCTTTTTAGAATATATCGCAAGACCTCAAACAGCTGAGATATTTTTTGAAGATGTTCTTATGGCTTGCGTGTTTTATGGAATGCCGATATTAGCTGAGAATAATAAACCTAGATTACTATTCCATTTTAAAAGAAGAGGTTATAGAGGATTCTCAATGAATCGTCCTGATAAAGTTTGGAATAAATTATCTATAACAGAAAAAGAAATTGGCGGAATACCAAACTCAAGTGAAGATATAAAACAAGCTCATGCCGCGGCCATAGAATCATATATAGAAGACCATATAGGTATTTCAGAAAATGGTTATGGAAATATGTACTTTAATAGAACATTAAACGACTGGGCTAGATTCAATATAAATGACAGAACAAAATATGACGCTGCTATTAGTTCAGGGTTAGCAATAATGGCTTGTAACCGAAATAGATACGTCCCAACAAATCCAATAATTAGACAAAACTATAATTTAGGTATTAAGAAATACGATAATACAGGTTCTTTATCAAAAATACACAAATAGATGAATATATACACAAATACAAATAGTGCATTTCCAAGCCAGGTAGTACCTGATTCGGTAAAAGCATCTGAAGAATACGGACTACAAGTATCACGTGCTATTGAACAAGAATGGTTTGATCAAGGGAGAACAACTCAGAATAGGTATTTAACTAATTGGAATAACTTTCATCAGTTAAGATTATATGCAAGAGGAGAACAATCTGTACAAAAATATAAAGACGAGTTAGCAACAAATGGGGATGTTTCTTATTTAAATTTAGATTGGAAACCAGTTCCTGTAATATCAAAATTTGTTGATATTGTTGTTAATGGAATGTCACAAAAAGGGTATGACATTAAAGCTTATGCGCAAGATCCTGAATCAATAAAACAAAAAACAAATTACGCTCAAGCAATTTTGCGTGATATGTATTCTCAAGATCTTATTAATAAAGCAAATGCTTTAACTGGAGCTGACTTTGCTAATTCGCCATTAGGTAAAGAAGATTTGCCTGAAACAAAAGAAGAATTAGAATTGCACATGCAACTTAACTATAAGCAATCAGTTGAGATTGCGGAAGAAGAAGCAATTAGTAATGTACTTGCTCAAAACAAATGGGATTTAGTAAGAAGAAGACTTAATTATGATTTAACTGTATTAGGTATTGCTTGTGTTAAAACAAACTTTAATGTAAGTGAAGGAATTAAAACAGAATACGTAGATCCTGCTTATTTAGTTTATTCCTATACAGAAGATCCTAACTTTGAAGACATATATTATGTTGGAGAAGTAAAAGCAGTAACTATCCCTGAATTAAAAATGCAATTTCCTGATATATCAGAAGAAGAATTGTATAGAATTCAACAAATGCCAGGTAATAGACAATATATTACTGGATGGGGTAATTACGATGAAAACACAGTTCAGGTTTTATATTTTGAATATAAGACTTATATGAATCAAGTGTACAAAATAAAATACAACGAAAATGGAATGGAAAAAGTTATCGAGAAAACAGATGACTTTAACCCACCAATGAATGATAAATTTGATCGTGTAGCCAGAACAATAGAGGTATTATATACCGGAGCTAAAGTTCTTGGAACGAACACAATGTTAGAGTGGAAGTTATCTGAAAACATGTCTCGTCCATATTCTAATATGACAAAAGTTGAAATGAATTATGTCATTACAGCACCTAGAATGTATAAAGGTAGAATTGATTCTATCGTTAATAGAATTACAGGTTTTGCAGATATGATTCAATTGACGCATTTGAAATTGCAACAAGTGATGTCAAAAATGATACCGGATGGAGTATTTGTTGATGTTGATGGGTTAGCAGAAGTTGATCTTGGTAATGGTACAAACTATAATCCGGCGGAAGCATTAAATATGTATTTCCAAACCGGTAGTATTGTTGGTAGATCTATGTCACAAGATGGTGGATTTAACCAAGGTAAAATACCTATTCAAGAATTAACAAGTTCATCAGGCCAAGCAAAAATTGCATCATTAATACAAACTTATCAATATTATTTGCAATTAATACGTGATGTTACGGGACTTAATGAAGCGCGTGATGGAAGTATGCCGGAAAGAGACACATTAGTTGGATTACAAAAAATGGCAGCTAATGCTTCAAATACAGCGACAAAGCATATATTGCAAGCAAGTATGTTCTTAACATTAAGAACTTGTGAAAATATATCTCTTAGAATTGCAGATGTTTTGGATTTCCCGCTATTAGCAAAAACATTGGAAGAAAGTATTACAGTTTACAATACTGAAACGTTAAGAGAAATTAAATATCTTAATCTTTATGACTTTGGTATTTATTTAGAACTTGAGCCAGACGAAGAAGAAAAAGCAATGCTTGAACAAAATATTCAGGTTGCACTACAAAGTGGAAGTATTGATTTAGATGACGCTATTGATATTCGCCAAATAAAAAACTTAAAGTTAGCAAATCAAACTTTAAAGTTTAGGAAAAAGAAAAAAGCAAGAGCCGCTCAAGCAGCACAAATGGCTAATATTCAGGCGCAAGCGCAAGCAAATCAGGAGACAGCGGAAAAAGCAGCATTGTTTGAAGTACAAAAACAACAAGCATTAACTCAAGAAACCGTAAACGTAGAGCAAGCAAAATCTCAGTTTGAAATTCAAAGAATGCAAATGGATGCTGAAATTAAAAAGCAATTATTACAAATGAAGTTTCAATTTGATATGCAATTAGCTCAATTGAAAGAACAAGTTGTTAATAAAAACCTACAAGAAGCGGAAGACAGGAAAGACAATAGAACAAAAATACAAGCTAGTCAACAATCAGAATTAATAGATCAACGTAAAAATAATACAATGCCTAAAGATTTTGAAACCTCAGACCAGGATATGATGTCTGATTTTAATGCAATGCTAGGGGAATAAAAATACAATAACCAATTTTATATTATTATATCATGTCAGAAACAATTAAACAAGAAGGGGATTTTAAAATCTCTAAAGGTAAAAAGCCAAAAAGCTTAAATACCCCGGCACAAGTCACAAAAGTAGACTTGACCGAAAAAAAAGAATTTGAAGAACCGATTAAAGTAGTAATTCCTAAACAAGAAGAAAATGCCATTCAAGAGCAAAGCGCAGAGAGCAGCGTGTTACGCACAGAACAATCCGAAATGGGATTGCAAGAAGTGGGACAAGGAAACGAAGGGTCCTTTGAAAATGTTATTCAAGAAATTACAGAACAAGAAATAGTTCAAGAAATAAAAGAAACCACTGAAGAATTAAAAGAGCATATTCAAGAAAATGTTAATACCGGTAAACCATTACCAGAGAACATTGAAAAATTAGTTGCTTTTATGGAAGAAACTGGTGGATCTGTAGAGGATTATGTTAGACTTAACACGGATTATTCTACAATAAATAATGAAGCATTATTAAAAGAATATTATAAAAAGTCAAGGCCACATTTGGATGCCGAAGAAATAGAATTTCTTATGGAAGATGAATTTAGTTACGACGAAGACGAAGATGATGAGCGAGACATTAAAAAGAAAAAACTCGCATTTAAAGAAGAGGTTGCTAAAGCCAAAAAGTTCCTTGAAGATCTTAAAGGACAATATTACGACGAAATCAAGTTGAGACCGGGCGTATCCAAAGAACAACAAGAAGCTTACGACTTTTTCAATCGCTACAAGAAGAACGAAGAGCAAACCAAATTGCAACACGAACGCTTTAAACAAAATACTAAAAATTTATTTAACCAAGATTTCAAAGGTTTTGAATATAATGTTGGGGATAAAAGATTTAGATATGGAGTTCAAGGTAATGACCAGCTTGCAGAAAAACAATCTGATATTAGTAATTTCATAGGGAAGTTCCTAGACAAAGAAGGTAATATCGCGGATATGAATGGTTATCATAAAGCTCTATATACCGCTATGAACTCTGATAGAATTGCACAACACTTTTACGAACAAGGTAAAGCTGATGCAGTTAAAGAGGTAATCACAAATTCTAAAAATCCTGGAATGAATCAACCAAGACAAGCACCAGGAGATGTTTTTATAAATGGATTAAAGGTTAAATCAGTTAGTGGGTACGATTCTTCTAAATTAAGAATACAAACTAAAAAATTTTAACAATTAAAAAACCAAAATTATGTCAAACATGATTAATGCCCTTACGGGTACAAACTATGGGACAATTAAACCGTCTCAAAGACAGCAAGCGTTAGAAACTAACTATTTAAATTTTACTAACGGAACTAATGACTTTGCTCAACAATACTTACCAGAAATCTACGAAGCTGAAGTAGAGCGTTATGGAAACAGAACTTTATCTGGATTCTTACGTATGGTTGGTGCTGAAATGCCAATGTCTTCTGACCAAGTTATCTGGTCTGAACAAAACAGATTACATATTGCTTATACAGGTGTTACTTGTGCTTCTGCTACAACTTTAACATTCCCTGTATCTGCTACTGCAAGTGTTAGTGGATCTTATGTAAGCAACGTAATTTCTGTAGGTCAAACTTTAGTAGTTATGAGCCCTTCTACAGGAAAAGAATTAAAAGTATATGTTACTGGATCTACAACTACTGCTACAAGTGGTTCATCTGGTACTGCTACTATTACTTGTAAACCATATACTCAATTAGATTTAACTACTGGTGCTGGTAACGTTGTTAACTTTGCAAGTGCTACAGACCTTAAAATCTTTGTTTATGGTTCTGAGTTTAAAAAAGGAACCACAGATGCTTCTATTAACTCTGTAACTCCATCTTTTACTCAATATAACAATTCACCAATTATCATTAAAGAAAAATATCAAATCTCTGGATCTGATACTGCTCAAATTGGTTGGGTTGAAATTGCTACAGAAGATGGTGCTTCAGGATACTTATGGTATTTGAAAGCTGAATCTGAAACAAGATTACGTTTTGAGGATTACTTAGAAATGTCAGTTGTTGAGGGTGAATTAGTTTCTGGTGGATCTACATTAACTTCTGTTGATGGTATGAAAGGTACAGAAGGTCTTTTTGCTGCTGTTAAAAGTAGAGGTAATATCGTAAATAACTTTACTGCAGCTTCAGGATTAAGTGACTTTGACTCTATCTTGAAAGGATTAGACACTCAAGGGGCTATTGAAGAAAACATGTTCTTCTTAAATAGAGCTACTTCATTAGATTTTGATGATATGTTAGCTTCTTTATCTTCAGGTGCTGCAGGTGGTGTTGCTTACGGATTGTTTGAAAACTCTGAGCAAATGGCACTTAACTTAGGTTTCTCTGGATTCAGAAGAGGATCTTATGATTTCTACAAAACTGACTGGAAATACTTAAATGATGCTTCTACTCGTGGTGGTATGGCTAATACATCTATTGATGGTATCCTTATCCCTGCTGGAACTAGCACGGTTTACGACCAACAATTAGGAACTAACATCCGTCGTCCATTCTTACATGTTCGTTATAGAGCTAATCAAGCTGATGACAGACGTATGAAAAACTGGATCACTGGATCTGTTGGAGGAGCTTACACATCTGATTTAGATGCAATGCAAGTTCACTTCTTATCAGAAAGATGTTTAGTGACTCAAGGAGCTAATAACTTCGTATTATTTACAGCTTCTGTATAATAACTAGTAGTAATTACCCTCGCTGGACTGGTGGGGGTAGTTATTACCTTTTTAAAAATTTATTAAATTATATCATATTATGGCAACAAGACAAACAGCGAAAGCAAAAGAAATTTTAGTTGACGAAGAAATCGCAACACAAGAATATACCGAAGTGGTTGAAAAGGCAGCGCCGGTAAAAAAAGAACCACAAAAACCACAATGGGAAATTAAAGATAGAACTTATATTTTAAGTGAAAGTCATTCCCCATTAACCTATACGCTGCAAAGCAAACATACATTAAGATACCCTTTACTTTGGTTTGATAAAGAAAAAGGAGAGCAAGAAGAATTAAGATATGCAACTAATCAAAATTCCCCATTGGTAAGCCAACAGAAAGGGCAGGTTACATTAGGACATATTATATTTGAGAATGGTGTTTTAAATGTACCAAAAGAAAAACAAAACCTACAAAAACTATTATCGCTTTATCATCCAGGTTTAAATATTAAATATACAGAGTTTGACCCAACAGGGGAAGCTGAGGATGATTTAGATTACTTAGAAGTAGAAGTGGAAGCGTTAAATGCCGCATTTGACATGGACATTGATATGGCCGAAGCAATAGTTAGAGTAGAAGTAGGCTCTAGAGTGAATAAGATGAGTTCTAAGGAGATAAAAAGAGATTTATTATTATTTGCTAAGAAGAATCCTTATTTGTTCTTAGAATTAGCTAATGACGATAATGTGCATTTGCGTAATATTGCAATTAGAGCTACTGAACAACACATTATAAAATTATCCCATGATAATAGAACATTTATGTGGGGTGAGAATGATAGAAAATTAATGACCGTTCCTTTTGATGAAAATCCATATTCAGCAATGGCTGCGTTTTTCAAAACAGATGAAGGTATTGCGATTTTAAGATCTATAGAGAAAAAACTTAATTAATACGTAATAATAATGCTAAGGCGGTTATTGTACTTAAAACTGCAATAACCGCTTTAATATTATAATAAATATAACAAATGGCAGTAAGTGTAGATACAGTTTATAAAACCGTTTTATTAATTCTTAATAAAGAACAAAGAGGTTACTTAACTCCTGATGAATTTAATAAAACAGCAACTCAAGTTCAACTTGAAATTTTCAATGAATACTTTGAAGATTTAAATCAACAAATTAGAGTACCCGGTAATGACAGTGAATATAGCGATCGTATAAAAAATTTAGAAGAAAAAATAGCTATATTTCAGGAAGAGGCGGATTGCATTTATGTAACTGATCATTTTGAGGTAGATATACCTTTTACCACGCCTAGACCTGAACTTTATAAGTTAGGTACTGTTATTTATGATGAGGTAAAAGAAGTTCAATATGTTCAGCCAAATGAACTATTGGAAATTAATTTATCGCCACTTACAAAACCTACCCTATATTGGCCAATATATACATATAAAAACTTCAAAATAAAAGTATATCCTACAGATATTACTGATAAAATAAGCTGTACTTATGTTAGAAAACCATATAATCCTATATGGAACTTTACTGTAACACCTCCAAATTTTCAATATGTATACAGTCCTACTAATAATCCTACAAATCCCAGCGTTGATTTTGAGTTACATCCAACAGAACAAACTAATATAATAATTAGAATACTATTATATTCTGGAGTTATTATAAAAGATCCACAAATTATTCAAGCTGCTTCACAGCAAATACAAGCTGAAAATATTAATTCAAAAAGCTAATAGAATATGGCGACACCTAACGACGGTTTAATAACCGAAACAAATAGACAATATTACGAGGGGGCCCAGGGGTTTATAGCCAGTGGAGGCGATTTTTACCCTACATCGTTTAACACGGATTTAGTATATTTTAGCTATAATCCTGCAGATCCAAACTATGCTTTAAATAACTTTAAAGTGTTCACGAGTAGCCCTAGTAACGCAGGTGCACCTGGAACTTTTAATGAATATTTTGGGGCATATGATAATACTTCGGGGCCAAATATAAATACTTTATATATACCTAGTTTAGCTAATGGCACTCATGTAGTTGTGCAATTAAAAACATTAGACGGTGGTAATTATGGATTACAGAATGCTTATGGAAATACTGTAGAAAATAATTATGGTAGTTATGCTTACATATCTTTAAAAGATGTTATAAATAACTTTATGGTTGCCTATGTTGGTACAGGGAAGCTAATCGGCAATGTTAAAAGGACTGATGTAATATTCCATGCAAAACGTAGTTTACAAGAATTTAGTTATGATACTTTAAGAAGTATAAAATCCCAGGAATTAAGTATACCACCAAGTTTAAGCATTGTTTTGCCGCAAGACTATGTTAATTATGTAAGACTATCTTGGATTGACGGGCAAGGGATAAAACATATTATATATCCTACAAATAATTTAACAATATCACCTTACGAAAATTTAATACAAGATAGCTATGGTATACCTATTCAGGATAATTTTGGTGATAATATAAGTGCTGAATCATTAACCGAAAGAAGATGGAAGAATAATAACTATATAGAAGTAAATGAAGAAATGCAGAACTACTATATTGGTTATGACTATTATAATGGATATTACCAAAATACTTATTATGGTAGACAATATGGTTTAGATCCACAATATGCTAATATAAATGGATATTTCACAATGAACGACCGTGAAGGTAAAATATCTTTTAGCAGTAACTTGATAGGTAAGTTAATTGTATTCGAATATATATCAGATGGTCTTGCTTATGATTTAGACTCTAAAGTACCTAAATTAGCTGAAGAAGCTATATATGCATATATATTACATGCTATTATATCAACTCGAATAAACCAACCAGAATATCTTGTTGCTAGACTGAAACAAGAAAAGAATGCTAAATTAAGAAATGCCAAAATTAGATTATCAAATATAAAACTAGAAGAGTTTACTCAAGTATTAAGAGGTCAATCTAAGTGGATTAAACATTAATAAAAATGGCGGAAATAAAAAATAGTTTTCTATCGTCTAAAATGAATCAAGATTTAGACGATAGACTTATACCTAATGGTCAGTATCGAACAGCGCTTAATATCTCTATTGGTAAATCAGAAAATAGTGATATTGGTACTTTACAAAACATACTTGGAAATACGCTTATTGGGGCGGAAAACGTTATAATCGGATTAGAATGTATTGGATATTATATGGATAATACTAATAATAGAATATTCCAATTTTTAACTAATGAAGGCGATAACGATCCTGACCCAATATATCATCAAATAACAGTTTATGATTTTTCAGACAATACCTACACTGTTTTAGTCGAAGGCGAATTCTTAAACTTCTCAAAATCATATCCAATAACGGGAATTACCCTTATAGAAAACTTATTATATTGGACAGATTATAACAATCAACCTAGAAAAATAAATGTTAGTTCAGCGTTTAATGCTCCGGCATCTAGCGCTGCACCTTATTATACAAATGAAGATCATATATCGGTTGCAAAATATGCTCCGGTAGAATCAATGTCATTATACAAAAAGGTTGTAACCACAAATACAGCTACCGTAACTGCTTCAACTACAATACCTGTTGCCAGCGCTACAGGATTGGTAGTAGGCATGACATTATTAGCTGATGCAACGCCTACGCCTTATACAAGCAATGAATTTGTATTTATAGTAGGTATAACAGGAACAAATATTACCGTTTCAACGCCTGTTACATTATCCGCTAATACAGAATTAGTATTCTTAATATCTACCATGACCGACCAAAGCAATAATGAGTATTGGCCTGGTGATCCTGCATATTTAAAAGAAAGATATGTAAGATTTAGTTATAGATTTAGATTGGATGATGGAGAATATACATTAATGGCTCCATTTACACAAATAGCATTTATACCAAATCAAAAAGGATATTTTATTAGTGGAGATGAAAATGAAGCATATACAAGTACAGTTTTAAATTGGTTTGAAAACAATGTAAACAATATACAATTACTTGTTCCATTTCCAGACTTAACTTCTAATGTAGCGCAATCATACAAAATACAATCATTAGATATATTATACAAAGAATCAGACGCGCAAATAGTTAAGGTATTAGACACAATTCCTGCTGCTCAATTTGCTCAAAATACATTGAGCAATAGTAATATATATGTTTACGATTATCAATCAAGAAAACCATATAAAACACTCCCGCCAGATCAAATTACAAGAGTATATGACATAGTTCCTGTAAAAGCAAAAGCACAAGAAACATCTAGCAATAGAATAATATATGGTAATTTTGTTAGCGGTTATACAGCGCCGCAATCACTTAATTATCAAGTTTCTGTTGGAGCAAAACGAGATAATTCATACAGTTTTATAGAGTACCCAAACCATACAGTAAAACAAAATAGAACATATCAAGTAGGGTTTGTTTTAGCGGATAAGTATGGAAGACAGTCTTCTGTTATTTTATCTTCATTAGATACTGCGGCAACTTTAACGGCAAATGGAACTTTTGGAGGCTCAACAGTATATTCGCCTTACTACTCAGAAGCAGATATACCATCTATAAAAGATTGGTATGGAGATGCAATATCTGTATTAGTAAATAGTCCAATAGTATCAAATTACAATGCTGCTACCGGTGAACCCGGATTATATGCGGAATCAACATCAACGACTGGATTTACACTTACTGGTACCACTACAATAACTGATACAACTTATAATTTTGAAGTTAGTGCTGGTACTCCGCCTAATCAATATGAGTATTTAAGGGGAGCTTACACAGATTACGTTAGGATTGAATCTATAACAGAAATCTCAGCGGGAGTATACAATTCTACAACCTCTGGAAGAGTTAGTGATTTATATGCAAGAAATACCGATAATAATCCAAATGATATTAAATACGTATATACTATTAATCCTTTAGGCTGGTATTCATACAAAATCGTAGTAAGACAGCAAGAACAAGATTATTATAATGTTTATCTTCCTGGATTTTTGGACGGTTACCCAAAAGGGCAAACCTATGGATCTCAAGTAGTTTATGATTCTGCGGGCGTGCCATCAACTGATAATGGTATTAATACAACAGTATTTCCAACTGCTGAATCTGGTACAGTTGCTCATACAGTATTAATAAATGATAATATAAATAAAATCCCAAGAGACTTAGTTGAGGTTGGCCCAGACCAAAAATTATATAGAAGTAGTGTGCAATTATTTGGTAGAGTTGAAAACACTATTGACGCAGGGGTTGCTTCTAACACACAATACTATCCATCTAAAAAAGCAGACACAGCAATTGCGATTGCAACAGCTTCAGAATTAAGCTTTTTACCTGCAACGGTTGAAAACACATTGGGATCTGCAACTTATAATTTTTATCAATTAGAGAGCAATCCATTAGTCGCTCGTATAGCCACTACAAATAATATTGGAGTTACAGCCGTGCAGAATGTAAGTTCGGGTGGTCCAAATCCTACATTTTCATCAGCCCCAAATAATATGCAGCCTTATTTAACTGTATATGAAACTAAACCTGATTATTCCTTATTAGATATATTTTGGGAAACATCAACTAGCGGACTAATATCCGATTTAAACACGGATACGCTTACTGGTTATGATGGTGCAAATGGGATATCAGAAATTAATTGGAGTAGTTTTACAGAGGATTTAGATCCTAATGACTCAATAGACAAATTTATAACTGGATATTTTTATCCAATATCAAATACTGGTCAACCTGTAGGATCAACTGATGCCGCTATATCTGTTGTAAACGGTTATGGTAATCCTATAACAGGTGTTTTTGCATTAGAAAGTACATATGTGCCTGGAATTGATCCATATTGGAAATATAGAATTTATATGCAGCCTAACCAATACCAAACATTTAGAAACGATGTAAATTTAAGCAAATATACTTTTATATTTTCATTTATTCAGGACGGGCAAACTTCTACCACGTCTTATAATCTAAATGCGCAATTAAGAAATATTGCCCCTACAATAACTGATACTGCTTTAAACCCTTTACCTGGGCCTGTTAATGTATTTTTAAATAGCCCTATTACAACTGGAACACCAGTATACTCTTTATGGGGTAAAAATGGAACAAACTCAGGAGCCGGTCAAAGCTTTACAGACTTACGTTGGAGAATAAACAATTCAGGCTCAACGCCAGGTTGGCAGAATTATTTTAATATAACAACTAATCCTCCTTTAAATACAAGCGGTATATTTCAAATTAATCCGTTGAATGACAATCAGACAGTCACCTTAAGGGTTGAATTACAAGACGCAATGAGCTCTTCTGGAATTCCAGCAAATGGAACAGGCTTTTACGGAACTTTAACTGACAGCGTAATAGTAAATATTCAATTAGCTTCTGTATTAATAAACGGAAGAAGGTGGACAAGTCGTAATTATGATGGAGATAGATACCAAGATGGCACTATAATACCACAGGCTACAACAGCTTCTCAATGGGCAAATGCAACCACTGGAATGTGGTGCTGGCCTAATTTTGACCCTGCTTTAGGTGCAATATATGGAAAATTATATAATGTATATGCTATTAGAGGTATATGGAATGCAAGTCAACCAGGAGATAGAAAACAATTTGCTCCAACAGGGTTTAGAATACCTTTTTATAATGAACGTTGTATATTAAGTGGCGTTTCAGGTAAAGAAATGAAATCAGTACAGTATACCTATCCAGCAGTGGGAGGTTGGATCCCTAACTCAAATTTAGGTACAAATACAACTGGTTTTTCAGCATTACCTGCCGGGTATATGGATCAAACTGGGACATGGGTTGAAACAGGGGCTAATGGTCAAATTGCAATATTCCATATGCATGCTCCTACTTACCCCGCCGGAGTTCCACCTTGTTTTATGGTATTATATGGCAATAGCAGTAGTGTTCTATCTGATTCAGAAGGCCAAATGAGATGGGGATTATCTGTTAGGTTTGTTGATAATTTTTCTACAACTAGAACAGTTACAGCTACTTCGGGATCATGCGTTGTTCTTTATAATGATATGAATTTTGGTAATCCACACGTTGATATATTACAGCCAGGTCAATCAGAGGTTATTGTAGCATGCGCTACTTGTACAATAAGTGGAAGTTGTACAATTACATAAAAAAACAGAAAAACAAGTAATTATAATATATGAGTGCAACAATAGAATTAAAATATTTCAATTCTTTTTGGCTTAAAAAAATGAAGTCAATTACAGACGTTAAACCTAGTGACCCGGAGGATAATCAACCTTTAATAGCGGTTCCATTAGGTGGAACTTCTATAACGCTAGCTACTGCGCAGCCAAATATAGGTCCTGGACAAGCTATATATTATACGGTGGCTGGGAATACTTATACATCTGTAATAAAAAGTTATTCTGGAGCTGTTATACAATTAATGGAACCAACATTAACAGCGATTGCAACCACAATAAAACTTACTTTTGGAGAGATTATTGATTTTACATATGTGCCAAGCTCTAGCGATTACTCTTATGATAAAGAAACAGATTGGTATATAGAAGAAGCAAGAATTAGAGGAGGTTATAATAATACAACAGTTGACTTTGGCGTTAAAGCATATACTGTATTAGAGACTAATGCTCAACAAAATAGACCAAATTCACTTATATATTCTGGTATATTTAATTCTAGAACAGGCGTTAATAATACAAATCAGTTTTCTGTAGCCGATGATATAAGCCGCACTTTGGACCCTTTAAATGGATCAATACAAAAATTATATTCAGAAGACACTAACCTTATTATATTCCAAGAATTTAAGGTCAGCCGAGCATTGATTGACAAAGATGCAGTATATTCAGCTGATGGTCAACCTATGACAACATCCGGGGCTGTGGTAATTGGCCAAATACAATCATACGCAGGTAACTATGGTATTGGGACCAATCCAGAAAGCTTTGCGGTTTATGGGTATAGAAAATATTTTGTTGATAGAAATAGAAATGCCGTATTAAGGTTATCTCAAGATGGTATAACAGAAATATCATCATATGGAATGTTAGATTTCTTTAGAGAACAACTTGGTATTATTAGTACTACAGGTAAAGTTATTGGCGGATGGGATATACATAATAAACAATATGTTTTATCTTTACAACCAAATGCATTTTTAACAGGCTCTAGAGGACAACAGGCACCATCATATACATTAGCTTTTGATGAAGACTCTTTAGGTTGGACTAGTTTCTTTAGTTATATACCTAATTATATGGACGGTCTGCGTAATAATTATTATAGTTTAAAAGACGGTAATATATGGAGACATTATGATCCTGCCGTTAGCAGAGGCAGTTTTTATGGAGTGACATATACATCGTATGTAACATTCATATTTAATGCCAATCCATCGTTAATTAAAAACTTTAATACAATAAACTACGAAGGAACCCAAGGTTGGATAATGAATAGTTTATATACTGACACCGATACTGCAATTCCAATAAATGCAGCTTTCACCGCGCAAAGTTTGGCGCAATTAGAAGCAAATTTGTTTACAAATAATTTTAAACAAAAAGAAAACAAATATTTTGGTAATATATTTAATAATACTGTAGTATCAAGCGGGGATGTAATCTATGGGCAATCAATGTCCGGTATAAAAGGGTTATATGCTGTTGCTACCATGACATTAAATAATTCTTTATATCCAACCCAGGCAGAGCTTTATGCATGTTCTGCTGAATATGTGGAATCATCATATTAAAATAAATTAAATTAAATGGAATTACAAATAAGAGCACTGCAAGAATCAGATTGGGAAGATCTGCAATCTTGGTGGAAATGGTGGCGTTGGCCAGAAGTATCGAAAGAAACATTACCGCTTAATGGATTAGGCGGTTTAATGGTATATAAAGGAGACATACCAATTGCGGCTGGGTTCTTATATCTTTCAAATTCTAAAGTAGCGTGGTTAGATTGGATTGTATCTAACCCGCAGTATAAAGAAAAAGATAGGAAACAATCATTAGAACTACTTATAAACTCATTAGAAGAAGTTGCAAAGCAACAGGATTATAATATTATAATTAGCATTACAAGAAGCAAACCTTTAATGGATATACATAAAAAATTAGGGTACATGGTGGATTCCAATCCATCATATGAAATTTCAAAAAAAATAAAATAATATGGCAGTAATAACAGCAGCGACAGTAGCCGTTGGAGCAACGGTAGTTGGGGGATTAGTTAATGCTAATCAAGCAAAACAAGCCGCAAGGGGCTTTGCTAATGAAGCAGAAAGAAAACAATGGGAAATTGACCAAATAGAGGCCAATCGACAAAAAATCCCAAATCCTTATGCAGATGTTAAAAGCGTTGCAAGCACATTTAAAAACCCTTATGCTAATGTAGGTGTTGCTACTCAAGCTGCAGAGATGCAAGCTGAAGAAGCAGATATATCATTAGCAAATACATTAGATTTATTAAGATCAACTGGAGCCAGCGCAGGAGGGGCTACAGCTTTAGCTCAAGCGGCATTAAATAGTAAAAAAGGTGTTTCGGCTAGCATTGAAGCTCAAGAGGCTAAAAATGAACAATTAAAAGCGCAAGGACAACAGGAGCTTAATCAAATGGTATTACAAGACGAAGCTAGAGTGCAGCAAGCACAAGCAGAGGGTATTAAATTTCAGTATGGAGAACAAGAGTCTCGTGATATTGCAAAACTTAATAGGCTTTCAGGTATGCAAGCTCAAGCGCAAGCAAACCAAGCGTCTGCTAAAGCAGCGCAAGGCGCGGCTTATGGGTCTATATTTAGTGGAGTTGGTAATATTGCCAGTGGAGTTATGAGTGCTGGTATAGGTAAAAAATAATATAAATAAAATATACAAAATATGGGATACTATGAAAATCCTCCTATAATAAACTTCACAGAAGGATATAATAAAGTTACGGAGGGCATTATCAGTGCTTCACGATCTATATCAGAAGCTTTAATCCGTAGAGGCGAAAGAGAAAGATTAACAATAGAAAAATTGCAACAGCAAAAGAATGAGGTTGATCTAGCTTATAATTCAAAACTATCAGAATGGGATGCAAAAACACCAATTGGAAATGATGAGCTTAATTCAAAAATACATGGGTTACTTCAACAAAAAATCCAACTTGCTGCCGATTCTAGAATTGCTTTATTATCCGAAACAGACAATGCAAAAAGAGCCGAATACTTAAAACATATTCGTAATGCAGATGTGTTTATGTCTAATGCTTCCACATTTGCAAAGAATATTGCAATGGATACTGCTACATGGAGAGAAAATGCTGCAGCTATAACTGTGGGAGCTCAAAATGGTTGGGTAGTAAATGGTAAAGACGCTAAAGAAATTGAAGCTAGAACAGGTGCAGTTGAAATATTAGGTGGATTAAATCAATTATATGATGATCATAGTATTGATATTGAAGACACAGGTGATAGTTTTAAATTAAAAATTAAAGGTAAAAGAAAAGGATCAGAAGAAGGATTTGAATTACCAATTGATGCAAGATCATATATAAGTTCTGACGAAGGTGGTGCAGGTGGATTTTTACAAAAAGTAGAAAATTTAGATGAATTTACTAAGATGTCTAAGAAAAATCTTGTCGATGATAAAGGCAATTTAAAAGAAAACTTTTTAAGTCAAAATATTGAAACTGCGAAAATAAATAATCAATACCAAATTGTATACGGGCAAAGACTAGATACTGAAGGCATTAGAAAAGAAATACAAAAACAAGCTTCTATTAAGGCTTCTGGTTATTTAAGAGCAGATAAAGAGGCTAGTTTAAGATCTTTATTAAATTATACTTTAAAACAAGGGCCTGAATTTTATGATACAACATTTAAAGTATTAGAAACTGTTGAACAAAAGCAAGCAATGTTAACTGAATTATTAACTAATCAATCTTTTAATTCTATAACTTCTGATTTACATAGAACAAAAGAAGGAGATAATACTGTTTATTGGGGTCCAAGTTCACAAATTGATTTGATAGAGCCAACAAAACCAAATAAAAATGACAAAAACCCTGCTGGTCCCACATCAAGCTCAAATGCAGGTACTACTATAGATCCACAAAATTATGATTTAGCATTAAAAGCTTATGATAATGCTGCAGGAGGAAGTGGTGATAAATTTGACGTTATTTTAACCGGGCCTAAAGGAGGATCAATATTAAAAACATTTGAAGTACTTGAAGATAAAGACGGCAAAAATAGAATATTTTATAACAATGTATCTTATACCCGAGAAGACTTCAGAAAATTTTTAAATTCATATAGAAGACCAGCATTAACAGCAAAATAATTAAATAAATATATATGTTAGAATACGTAAATAAAGACGGATACACTTACACAGAAGATGAAATAAATCAATTTGCAAAAGATAATAACACTTCTTTTGATGACATATTACAAAAAAATGGGTTGACACCTAAAAAGCAAAAACAAACTTCTTTGCCGGGAAAGGAAAAGACCGTTACAAAAAAGGATGCAAATGTAGCGGCTACAAATATGGCATCCAAATCGGCAAAGCCTTCATCGGTATCTCGTACTAAGTTATGGGATGCCAATGCTGAATTTGATACAACCCTTGTTTCTAAAGCATTAGGAATTCAAAAATTAACTTCTACTAATCCCATATCAAAAGAAGCTAAACAAAAAAAGAAAAAATTTGTTGAGGAAGCTGTATTTGAACAGCCCTCTGAAATTTTTAGATCCCCTTTTGTGACTGAAGAGATGCAAGAGTCTGTAGATATAGAAAATGAAAAAAGAAGGTTACAAGAAGCTAAAGCAAGACGTCCTCTTACAGAAGAAGAAAAGCAACAAAAATATTTAGACCTTAAAGAGGCTACTGAATTAGAAGATAAATATATATTAGAAAACCCAGAATATGCAGAAGCTGATGCTATAATAAATAGAGCTGGTGTTTTAGATGAAAATTTCTTGAATGAGTTAAATGAGGATATTGCTAAACAAAAATCAAGAAATGGGAAAATAGAAACAAACTATCAGCCAATTGGTATAGGTAGTACTATGGGAACTACGTCGCCTATAAGCTCTACAGTTAAAGAAAAGTTTGTAGCGTTTCCAAAACAAAGAGAACAATTAATTGCTCAATTTAAAAAAGCAAAAAAATCTTATACAGAAAATGATTTACTTGAGGCTTCTGCTAATTTATATGCAGAGCAAAAGAAAGCTGCTCAAATATACAATCAAAAATATGATGCTTTTGAGGATCTTGATGATTACGATCCTAAAGTACAGGATTTTATAAAAACACATAATCTTAATAAAAAGAAAATAGCCGACTATGATTTAGCTAAACTGGGCACTCAAAAAACCTATGTGCAAAATATATTAGAAAAGCAGCAAAATTCAAGAAAAGATTTAATTAGTCAATTAAAACCTCAGGATTATACATATACTACACAAGAAGAGTTAGATAAGCAAAATAATTTAATAGCAAAAATAAACTCACTTGGTACTAAAATGAATGATAATGCCAAATATCTAACTGAACTGCATAAAAAAAGTGGGGAATTAGAAGGCACATCAACTTCGTTAGCTAAAGATATAGAACTTGCCGGAAAAGAATGGGGATGGTGGGCAAGAACTGGTAGAAAAATAATGAACTCTGTGGTCGATATGGGTTTGTCTGTTGCGGGTGGTATTGCTTATATAGACGACATGCTTATGGAAGCTGCAACATCCGGAAAATGGAAAGAAGGGTTTGGTAAAGAAATTAGCGCAGCAAAAGAATTATATAGAAGAGAATTTGAGGAAGATTTACCTGAAGCAAGAGAAACAACATATAGTTTAGAATCTTTTGGGGAAAACGCTGCAAATGCGATAATATCACAATTGCCGCAAATTTTAACTATAGCTTTAGCTCCTGAAGCATATGCCCCTGAACTTGTAGGTTTTATATCTGGAGCCGCTACTGGAACAGGTTCAAAATACCTTGAAATGATAGGTGAGCAAGAAAGAGGCGTTATGAATGAATTAGGCGAAATAGAAAAGCAAAATTATTCAACAGCACAATTATTCGCAGTGCCTGCTTTATTTGGTTTATTCGAAGGAGGAACTGAATATGTAGGTGGTAGAGCTATTGGTAGAATGCAAAAAATGTTTGGCAAAGCTACTAAAGCTGAAATGGAAACATTAACCGGAGCTGTCAATAAAACCATTGGTGAAAAAGCTAAAGAAATTTCAAAAGGTTTATTACAAAACTATGGTGAAGAGGTACCAAGTGAGGTATTTAATACTGTACTTGGTAATTTTACAGACAAAACATTACTTGATAAAAAAGATAAGGACTTATTAGAAGGCGTACCTGAAACAATATTTGATACCGCGGTTGTTTCAACTTTATTTGCTACTGCTCCACATGTTGCTGGGGCGGTATATAGACAATTTATTCCTGCAACATATGCAAAACAACTTGTTGAAAATAATAATAAAATAGCTGAAATATTAAAAGGTGTTGATTATGAAAAATTATCTCCTGAAGAAAAAACTATAATTGACAATAAAATAAAAGGGATAAAAGATAGTTCAACAATTATAATAAATAATATAGCTGAAACGATAGGTGCAACTGATGCGGTGACTTTACTTGGCGTAGATAAATTAAGTAAAGATATAATTGAAATTAGAAAAGAAGCTAATATAATAAATAATAGTCAAAATCTTACTCAAGAACAAAAAGACGGGTTATTATCAGATATGGCTAAAGAGCATTTAAATACCACTACTGAATACAATAGAGTTTTAGGTAATGTGTATCGTGCTGAACAAATGAATAAAAAAGCTGCATCATGGTTAAATAAAGCTAAATTAAATAGAGAAAATCTTAGAGGTGAAAAGTACCTAACAACCGTAATGGCTACTGGTAAAGATGTTAAATATAAAAATGCATCAAATAAGGAGCTAATAGATATGGCATTATTAGATCCGGAATATTCAGAAATTATTAATGATACCTATAAAGCTTTTGAAGCAGAATCTAATGAGACTTATTCGGCAGAACAAAAAACTTTAATAATGAGATCTTTAGCGGGTCAAATAGTTAAAGACAATGGTATGTATGATAGCAAAACAAACACTATATATATAAATAGAGACACCGCTCTTAGAAATAAAGCTTTTACCACAGCCAGACATGAGGTATTTCACAAGGTTATAGAAAACTTTTCAAATAACATGGGTAATATTGGTAAATCTTTATATTCTTTTGTGGAAGAACAGCACATTGGAGATAAAGCATTTAAGGATACTAAATTTGCAAAAAGAATGCAAAGAGAGTTTGATGATTTGGCTAAAGAAATTGATATATTAGATTCTCAAAAAGAGGCGGGAAAAATAAACGCTAAAGAATATAATGATCTTGTTAAGCAAAAAGAAAATATTGCTAATGAGGAAGTTTCCACGATATTAGTAGAGTCTTTAATTGAAGGCGATATTAAAATAGACAAATCAAACGCAGAGAACCTAAAGTTTGATGCTGATGGCAATGTAATAATCAACAATGCTAAGGACATGTTTAATTTTATCGCTGCTTATAATGAATCCTATACTAAAACTAGAAAGTCTGATATTATTGAAGCTGCTTCTAAAGGAAAGGTTGCTGGGGAATTAATAACTGAAAAGCCGGTAAGATCAACCGAACCAACTCAAAAGAAATCAAAATCTAATGTTGATTTATTAAAAGCTCAATTAGAAGAACTTAAGGACAACGAAAGTGATTATGATCCATACGATTTTGATCAACAAGTTGCTAACTTACAATCTAAGATAAAAAAGGCAATTGAAAAAGAAAAGACAGAAGTAAAACCTGTAGTTAAAAAAGAATTATCCGATGAGGATGAAGTTAATGAAATTGTTAAATCCGAAAAAGGATCTATTGCTTCTGACAAAGTTCAAAAGTTATATGAGGACAAAGGAATGAATGCCGCTCAAGACATTATTAATTTATTCAAACCAATTACGAAAAGAATAGTTGACAAACGTAGAGATGCACCAGGTTTTGACAGAGAATTGCTTACTGATGAAATTGAAACTGGATCTGGAGGAATATTAGATCTTATTAAAAGTTATTCTTCTGAAAAAGGAGTTCCTTTAGCCGCGTATATAAATAAACAATTACCGTTAAGAGCGATTGCTGCTTCTAGAAGAGTATTAGAAGGAGACTTTAAAAAAGATGTTACAGAAGAAAAAGGCTTAATGGCTGAAGAAACCGTTTCTGAGACAAAAGAAAAGCCAAAATATAAAAACGCATTGGAGTCAAAAGTTTTTGAGCCAGAGGTCTTAAAAACAATGTCCGATAAGATCATAACCCAACTTCGTACATTAAAGTCTCGTATTGACGAACCTATTTCATTAAATCGTACTGTTACTCCGTTAATTGCTGAAATTAGGGATGCTATTGGTAAGCAGTTAGACATTGACGTTAAAAAAGCAATGGGTGGTAAAAAAGATAATGAGCTTGTAAATTGGTTATTGAAAAATAAACGTTATATGCTTGAAAATATGACCACAACTTGGCTAATGGGGGCTAATGGACAAGGCGGTATTCCGCAAGCGGTACAAAAAAGAATTGATGGCAAATGGGTAAGCTATCCGGATTGGGTTGATCAAAAAATAGATAGAGAATCTGTTTCAACTGATAATGCTGGAAGAACTTCTGGTGCCGAATTGGTTAGAAGATTACCTAATGTATTTAATAATGTATCCGATGAAGATTATTTAGGTCAATTTGTTGGTCCTGATGGTAATCCTATTAGAGGTAGAAAAGAATCTGGGGCTAAAGCTGTCGCAGAGGAAACTGCATTTGATATTATCAATAAAGATCTTGCTGAAGAAGGTGAAATTTATAATGCTTTGAGCACTAATCAACAACGTCAGGGTTATGAAGTATTAAATAATTTTGCTGCAGAGTTTAGTAGACAATCAGAAAGAGGTAATGTAAAATATAGTAAGGTAGTTAGAGAAGCAATAGACGATATTCAAAGTTTACCTATTAATGTAAAAAATGAATTAATTGGTCCTGATGGAAATAGATTTATAGAATTTGCTAAATCCGTTCGAGGATCTGGAGAGGTAGAAAAACAATTTAATATAAAGTATAAAAATACAGATATACCTCAAGAATATAAAAATAAAATATTAAAATCCATAAAAACACTTTATAGATATTTTGAAAAAAATAAGTTAAATACAAAACTTATGGTTTTTAAAATCAAGGAAGGGGAAAAATTTGAAAAATACGCTAATAGAATAGTCTTTAATGCTTTGTCAAAAGAGCAATCGGTTGCATTAACATTAGGTATAAATGTAAATGATTTAAGATGGAGAGATGATTTAGATAGACTAAATGCTCAATCCCATATTAATGATTTTATTGAAAATGCTAAAGAATTTTTAACTTCCGGTGAAAATAAAATAAGCGAAGATCAGGCTTTAGTAAAATTAACTCAATTATTTAGTAGATCTTTTGCTTATGGGGACAAGCAAAGTTTATATGGTAAACAATCCGACTTCTTTAATCAATTTCTAAATAACAACAAAAAATTTGCATTAAAAGATTTAGGAGGCAATAAGTTTACTATAATATACAATGGAAATAAAGTTAATAGAGAGATATTACCTCAGGATACTTCAGCTACTGATATTAGCAAATATATAAAAGATGGAAATTCTAATGCAATAAAGTTAGAAGATAGATCAAAAGCCACAGAGATTGCAAGAAAAGATCTTAGGCAAATGATGGATCTTTTGCATGATATGTATAAAAACAATAACTTGACAGACACGCAACTTGGGCTAATATTCAAATCATTAGGCGGATCAATGAATTCCGTTTTAAAGCTATCGTCTGAACTAAGATATGCTGCTAATAGAGAAGGCTATAGCAATAATCCAAAAGAATGGGTTTATGAGCATACCCCGCCATCCTCGTATTTATCTAGAATTGCTATTGGAATAATAACAGGCAAAAATAATATGTCAATTGACGATTTCATGGAAAAACTTGTTGCAAACTCTTATGTTGCAATAATACCAAAAAGTGTAGATAATGACATAAATTCGTTGTATAAATCAACAATGCCATTTAATTATTCTCCTGGTGATAATCCATTAATTAGATATTATGATGCCGGCTTTAATGGATTTGCAATACCTGCTTTATCTGATTTAAAAACTGGGGAATTAATTAATAGAGAAATTGTTAGAAATGAATTTAATTCTCCAAATGTTTTTGAAACACAGGAGGCTGTATTAAGCTCATTGGACATTGGAAAAAAATCAAAAGGAATTTCAGTTTTTGACTTTGATGACACTGTTGGACTCACAAAAAGTAATGTGCTATACACAATGCCTGATGGATCAAAAGGAAAACTTAATGGTGCAGAGTTTGCTAAGAATGGGGCAAGATTGTTAGAAGAAGGAGCAGTGTTTGATTTCTCTGAGTTTAGTAAAGTTGTTGAAGGTAGACCTGGTCCAATGGTTGAAAAAATGAAGAAAATGATTGGTAAGTTTGGTCCTGAAAATTTCTTTATTCTTACGGCAAGACCAGCCGATTCAGCAGTACCTATCCATGAATTTTTATCAACGATAGGCATAGACATACCATTAGAAAATATTACTGGATTAGGTAATAGTTCTGCCCAAGCAAAAGCAGATTGGATAGTGGAAAAAGCTAATGAAGGTTATGATGACTTTTATTTTGCGGATGATCACTTGCCAAACGTTACTGCGGTTAAAAACGCATTAGATGTACTTGATGTTAAATCAAAAATACAGCAAGCACGAGCTAAGTTTAGTAAATCTATGAATTATGAGTTTAATAGAATTATAGAGGAAAATACCGGCACTGAAAGATATAAGGTATTCTCTGACATTGTTGCTAGAAGAAGAGGGGCTAAGAAAAATAGATTTGATATTTATGTTCCACCTTCCGCTGCGGATTTTGAATTGTTACTATATAACTTTTTAGGCAAAGGTAAACGCGGAGATTATCATAAAGAATTTTTTACAAATGCTTTCTTAAAACCATATACAAATGGTAATGATTTAATGGATGCCGCAAGGCAATCTATTAAAAAGAACTATAAAGCATTGTTAGATTCATTCCCAGATATTAGTAAAAAGTTAGAAAGTTTAACGCCTGATGGTGACTTTACATATGATCAAGCTATTCGTGTTGCAATATGGAATGAGTCAGACGTTGAAATACCTGGCATATCAAAAAGAGATATTGCAAAATTAACAAATTTAGTTAACAATGATCCACAATTAGAAGCATTTAAACAAGGATTAATTGTTACAGGTAGACAAGGAAAAGGGTGGGTTACTCCTGAAGAACATTGGGATGCCAATACTATTATATCTGATTTACATAATTTAACAGAAGGAGCAGGAAGAAAAAAATTCTTAGGTGAATTTATAGGTAATGTTGAAGAAGTATTTGGTAAATGGGATAATGGTAAGTTAACTGGCCCTAATATGAACAAGGTAGAAGCTGTTTATGGAACTAATGTTAGAGAAGCTTTAGAAGACATTCTTTATAGAATGACAACCGGTAAAAACAAAGGTTTTAATAATGATAAAGAATCCTCTAGATGGGCAAGGTGGGTGAATGGATCTACCGGAACTATTATGTTCTTGAATACAAGATCCGCTGTATTACAATTACTTGGAGCAGTTAACTTCTTAAATTTTAGAGACAATAATCCTTATGCTGCAGCAAAAGCATTTGCTAATCAACCGCAATATTGGAAAGACTTTGCTCGTATTTGGAATTCTGACAAAATGAAAGAAAGACGTGGTGGTTTAAAAGAAGATGTTGCTGCTGCTGAAATTGCTAATGCTGCTGCTGGCAGTAAAAACAAAGTCAATGCTGTTGTATCATACTTATTAAAAATTGGATATACTCCAACGCAACTTGCAGATAGTTTTGCTATTGCTTCTGGAGGCGCGCCATTTTATAGAAATAGAATTAACTCTTATTTAAAAGAGGGTAAAACATTAGAGGAAGCAGAGAAATTAGCATGGCAAGACTTTACAAAAGTGTCTGATGAAACGCAACAATCTGGTGATCCAAAAGATATATCAAAACAACAAGCAAGTCCAGCGGGTAGATTATTATTAACATTCCAAAATACCGCAATGCAGCAATCTCGTATTGTTAAAAAGGCTATCTTAGATTTAAAGAACAGAAGAGGCGATGATAAAACTAATATATCAAAAATAGTTTATTACCTTACAATACAAAACTTAATGTTCTCAGCTTTACAGCAAGGTTTATTTACGGTTGCATTTGGTGGCGATGATGAAGATGATGAAAAGATTAGAGCTGCTGCAGAAAAAACAAGAAACGAAAAGTTAGTGTCTGTAGCTGGTGGCGTATTAGATTCTATATTGCGTGGAACAGGATTTATAGGTGGTATTACAGCTACAATAAAAAATATGATCTTAAAATATATAGAAGAATCAGAAAAGAAACAAGCTGACTATGCCAAAGTAGTTTTTGAAGGTGCAAATATTTCGCCTCCTATTGGATCTAAACTTAAAAAATTATATAGCGGATTAAATCAAACTAAATACGACAAAGACCTTATAAAAGAAAGAGGTTGGGGAATAATGCAAGATGGAAGAGTTCACTTAGGACCAATGTATTCTATTGGAGGGAAAGTTGTTGAATCAACAACTAATTTACCAATGGATCGTTTGCAAAACAAAATTGAGAATGTATCTCAAGCAATGAATTCTCAAAATCAAGCATGGCAAAGAGTAATGATCGGTATGGGTTGGAGTCCTTATAGTGTTGGAGTTGAAGGAACACCTGGTGATGCTAAAATAGAAGCTGCAGGTAAAACGCAAAGAAAAGAAGAAGGTAAAATTAAAGCTGAAGAAACAAGACAGCGTAAAAAAGATTCAATAAAAAACTTACCATTTGAAGAACGCATAAAATTAAAAATGGAAAGCCGTAGAAAAAGAAGAGAGAATAAAAGAAAAAGAAGAATGGGTTGATAATAATAGGCAACATACCTAAGTACCCATAAATAAAAAGGGAAGCTGTAATTAGCCTCCCTTTTTTTATTTAATTAAATTTCTAGTTTAGGGTCATCGCTGACCTTTTCTTTTGCTTTTTCTGTTAACGTTTTAATTGCTTCATCATATCCCGGCATTAACTTAACGGCTTCTAATGTTCCAGCCGCTAGTGTAGTTATATGTTGTTGCTCATTCATTATTTGTTGAAGCACTCTGATTACCGCTTCAAGCTTGTTTTTCATTTCAATTAAACTTTGTTCTTTCATTTATTTATTTTATAAAATATTACAAATACTTTTCTACTTTTTACAAATTCATTAGGATATTTACTATGGAAATAATTACACGGATAAGATATTAACCTATTCTTTTTATGGCCAATTATAGATTTTAAAGTCCACTTGTCAAGATCATTTGAATCTTCATTTATTAATTTATCAAACTTTTCCGGCGAAATATCTTTAAATGTATCACCATAAAGTTTATGTTCCCAAAAAGCAGTGCCATTTATTCCATCATGATTACTCTCTGAAATATATAATACTGCGGCTCGATCGGGTTGTTGCCCTTCTATAATGGAATCATTATGTATTCTCCAATCATCATCTTGACCTTGCTTTGCTTCTCTAAAGAAACCTAATATAGGTATTATTCCGGCTCCTTCTATTTCAGATATACGACCACATATCCAAACAATAAAATCCGTAGAAGCGTGTTTCACCCAGAATGATTTTCCAGGTGTCACAACTTCTTCATAATTAGATTTATCTTCATCAATGCGATCTAATAACTCTTTTGGTAAAAAATCGTCTTTTATATATATCATAATTATGTTATTTCACAATTACCCCCGCCACAAGCGGCAGCATCCACAAAGTTAGTATTATCTTGAATCTCTACAACTTTTGATAAATCAACATTTTTTAATGTAGACATCATTTGTTCGTAAACTTCTTTTGTACAATCTTCAAATGGCGTTTGCTTATATGTACCGCCGTGATAAGGCAATACTGATAAACCATTATAGTATTCTTTATTTGCCCACATCCATTCACCAATAATTTTCCACTCATCATCACGAACAGAAACTGTACATGAAACATTATGTGTATTGTTGCCTTTTAAATGCCCTTGTTTAACCCAATCTTTAGAAATTAATTTAACTCTTTCTAATAGATCTAATGTAGATTCATGGCGCGTTATGGCTCCATCCGGGGCTTTCTGAGGTACAGAAATCACTGACTGTAATGTTGGATTAAAATATTCATCTTCTAATAATTCTGGATGATTTATTGCAAGATATGAATAGATTGCTTCATTCTTGCCTAAGCGCATGCGACGAATATAATAGTCGTTGTGCCAAGCATGAATACCGCTACTAGTACCAAGTACCAAAGAAGTTGTTCCAGCTGGTTTAACTGCTGTCGTCCTCGCCGCTCTGTTGATATTGAGAGCTGCTGCAATAACATTATTTGTTTCTTTAACAATTTGTGCTGCTTCTTCATAGTTTAAATTTAAATTAGATTCTGACGCAATACCGGTCATTGATACTCCAAGTAATGCATCTTTTTCTGTATTCTTTTTCCATATATCTCGTAGATAATGGAAGTCTGAATACGATGCTTGTAATGTTCCTAAGAATGACGCGGCGGATGCTCTTGCGTTAAAGTCTTCTTGGCTTTCAATATCAGCCATATTGATTTCAGTTAAATTACAAAACTGATATGGTCTCAATGCAATTTCACAACAAGGATTAGTTCCCCAGTCTTTATCATTAGTCAAGTAAATACCAGGTTCACCAGATCCAGATGCTTCAATACGTTCCCATACTTTATCAAACGTTTTCTTATCAATCTTATGGCGTAATAAAACTACAGAGTTATTAGCTCTGCCTCTTTGAGGATTGTTCTCCCACCAATTACCAGCTTTACAATTTAGCATTGCTTCTGAATCAAGATCAAACAAACTGATCATTGCAGCACGTCTAATTCCGCCAGCTAAAACTGCATCAGCAATATGACATTGAATATCATGACATTCAATATCTGTTAATTTAGATCTGTCTTCTTTTTCCCGCAAGATAGCTTCAATCTTTACTAATGCTAATCTTAATGGCTCTGGTCCTGGAGCTTTACCTCCAGCTGTTACAAGCAATGCACCTTTCTGTCTAATATCCGATAAATCAAATTGAACATGCGAAGTTAATTCTCCCGTGTATGATTTGAATAACGTTTTGATTGCGTCTGCCCATCCGATAATACTGTCTTGCACGACATACCTTTTCTTACGATCGTAATTAGGTTTTCTAATCTCAGGTAGTTTTTCAATTTGATGTTGTTGGACCGAATAGCCAACTCCAGTACCTCCAAGCAATAGAAACATAGTCTCAGAAAAACTGTGGATACTATCAACAGGTAGAAAAGCACAGTTATAAATGCGAGCGTTATTAAGCTCAATAGCTTTACCACCAAACTGTAAGCTTCGCATCGAAGGTAAAACCTTTTTATTAAAAACAAAATTTTGGTAAATCTGTTCAATTGATTCTTTCATTTTTGGGAATTTGGCCGTATGCATATCCATATTCCTAGTTACTAATTCTTCCCAAGTCTCACGCCTTTCTTTATTAGGCATGTACTTTGCATACTTTGTGTATACTGTTATGTCACTTAATATTTGTTTGTCTAAGCTTAAACTCATTATTTGTTTTTAAAATTATTAATGTTCTATTTCTAATGCAAAATCAACAAATGGTAAAT
>Ga0315909_10001001_pt1 | contig 38118 bp, 25 predicted proteins | sample LakEriMetagenome_11_FD_203527 | JGI IMG/M metagenome (GOLD analysis project Ga0315909, IMG submission 203527) | Freshwater fungal communities from buoy surface, Lake Erie, Ohio, United States - Buoy 2 MA125 | ecosystem: Environmental > Aquatic > Freshwater > Lake | place: USA: Lake Erie, Ohio... | reverse complement strand
CTGGAGAATTTCTTAAATAGATTGTTGGCGGTGGAGTGCTGTAAGTAAGAATTCCATTTGGGTTAATGTCCGTCTGTTGGTAGCCCTCGTTGTAGAAGGTTGAACCAATTGGCAGACCTATGTGGTCGGATTCAAGAACATGGACTTCATCAACAAACTCAATTGGCTCAATCGGGCGACGCAAATAAGATTCAAGTTCGCTCTGCAATCCACCCAGAATTATGTCGGCAGCGTCTTCCTGCCGTAGGGACAGGGAGATGTCCATGTATGTCTTAAGTTCAGCAACTGATACAAGCATTTAAAAACCCCCATCCACAAGGTCTGGAGAAGTGGGGATAGTTATCCCCGATTGCGCCGAGCGCGCAACCTATCTCGGAGTCGTCGGGCAGCGCGTGCTGCTGCTGATTCGCTCAAAATCTGAGCAGCCGTTGCAGTACGGGCGCGACCAGTTCGTCGGCGGCCCACAGTTTCTCCAGCAAGGTTGATGAGTCGGCGAGCGGTTCCAGCACGACCTTCGTCGCGGCCTTCGTTCTCGTCACCACCAATTTCTGTATCCAGATAGCAAATCATTGCAACTCCTCAAAAAAGCGATACCAGATTGTAGCACTTTTAGAGAGTTTTGAATTTTACCTATCCGAATTTGGAGGAGACTCAATATTGGGCGAGTCAACAGTTCCAGCAGGAGCCTCAATTGGAACCCATGCCCTGGAGTACTTATGTTCAGAGATTTTTTTCCGCTTGAGGATTGTTCCGTCCATAAGAATCTCAAGTTCGTCATATTTCATTGACAGCATCCTGTCAAAGTCTTGTTCCTCATAGGCTCCAGATGCAATCAGTTCTCTGATTATGTCGGAAACCTTGTGGGCCACAAGGGCGCCCCTGCCGCGATTGAGACGCATGTGCATCGCTCTGGCTTCCAGCGAATCACAGTCAACATATTTGACTGGAACGAGCCCATCAAATTTTTTGCTCATGTGCTTATTCTCTTTGACCAGCATCCATCTGTGGTACCCGTCAATAATCGTATTTGTTGATTTTTGCACGATGATTGGAGACATAAACCCGTAGTCCGCAAGAGAACCAGACAAGACCAAGAGGTCTGGTCTAAGCACATGCGTGGCGTGCCAAGTTGGTTTGTTGAGCACCGATACATCTACCAATTCAATTTCCATAAAATTCCTCACCCTTATCTGTTTTTAATTTCCGTCAATATCTTGACCATCGTCGCCAAGTTCCAATTCACGCATTGTGTGAACTTTTGTTTTTGGTCCTATTGGACTCGCTGCTACCGAAGCGCCAAGCGAGCCCATCAACATTGTTCTAATCAATTGATAAATCGTGTACGACTTTGGGTCTGCAAGATGCTTTCTCCTGAACTCGGCAACATAGGATTTTGCACGGCGTTTTTTGTGGTCGCCAATCATATAATCGTCAATGAAGTAACTCGCTCCATCAAAACCAAGTTTTGCATACCTGTTCACGATTAAATCTATATCCACCGAAGACCAGTAAAGTCGTTGAGCATCAATGTACGGGAACACCTCAACAAGCCTGTCGTAGAACTCTGGCTCTGTTGCAACAACATCGCCAATGCGGCGAATAGCAACCGAGTGGAGTGGAATACCAACACGACTATTGCTATCCGTGATTGCTGCAACATCGTAGTAAGAGCAATATTCTGCATTATGTTCTTCGGAAATAAACTTAAACACATCGTTTGTTTGCCAGTCGTAAATCACTTTTGCAAACTTAAGGGGTATCCCTTTTTTGTTTTTATAAGGGGTAACAATGTAGTTTTCGTGCAACTTTTGCACCAGAGAGCGATAACGAATCATTGACTCGTTTGCCCTAACGCCAGTAATAAAGGCAACGCTTCCCTGCTTGCCCTGCATCGTGTAGTAGTCAACAGATTCTGGTAATGGCTTTGAAGCATCTAGCCCAAAATGTTCAGCCCTGATTGCCCATGATGGCATTGGCCTGATGAGCCGTCCTTCTCGTTCGCGTTTTTGACTCCACAAAATTGCTGACTGGCGCCGTCCCAAAACCCAAATTTCAGTTCCATATGGAAGGCAGTACCACTCCATATCAACCCAGTCATAGTTCCTGACACGCTCAATGTATTCAACCGTTCTTGGGCTAACCATTTCTTCGTCACGGAAAATCACTTTTACTGGACCAAGACCACGCTCTTCATGTACTTCTTTTGCAAGATAAAGAACGGCTGTTGAATCCTTGCCGCCAGAAAACTGAACGCAAACAGTGTCAAAGGTGTCGTAGACATGGCGAATGCGGGCACGCGCTGCTTCAACGCAGTCCATGTCAAGGAACAGTCGTTGGCGTGTCACTAGACCTCGCAGTGTTCGTCAATGAAATTCATTAAACGCTCTGCTGTCGTATTCCCATCAATTGATGGATTACTACGCAACCAACGCACAAAGTTGTACCAGCGGCTCTGTTGTTCAGGTGTGTCAAACACAATCGTGTACTGGACAATCGCCTGTGGAGCGGCATTTGGCATAGCAGCAGCAGCGCCTTTGATTGCGATTTCTTTTTGGTCGTGATTTGGGTTGGCGACTATCTTTGATTCCTCATTTTCATCAACCTCAACCAGTGAGCGCAATTCTTCTTTGTACTCTTCCTGCTGCTGTGTCGTAAGTGGATTAACAATTGTTGGCGCGATGTAGGCACCACCAGTTGCATTTTCAACTTCGCGAATTGTTGCTCGCTCATCAATTGCGGCAATCTCAAATTCGTCCCAGCCAAGGTTGTCCCACAGCGTTATGTAGTCATCGGAGACGGTAGAGAGCAGATTGTTGAGCAAGTCATCATCTGTGTAACCAAGTTCCATTGTTCTGTTGTCGGCAAGAGCATAAGCAATTGCGCGCTTATCGTCACCCTCAAGAAAGATGCAGGCAATCTTGTCCCAACCCAAACGCTTTGCGGCTTGGAGTTGATGGTTGCCAGCAATAACGGTCATTGTTCCATCGCCATTTTTACGAGCAACAATTGGCTTGACCTGCCCAAATTCTTCATATGAAGCCGCAATTGCGTCAATGTCACCTTTGCGCGGGTTGCCCTCAAGTTGTTCAAGGCTATTGATGTCAACGGCCAGGGATTTAAGAGATTCGTGAATTCCGTTTTTCATACCTGTACTCTCACATTTGCGTTAAGTGTTCGCAGTGAGTCCATTGAGGTTCTCACTGATAGGAGTTTTTCTCGTTTTGCTTTTACGAGTGCTTCGGCGATTTTGTAGTCATAATCAAAATCGCTCATCTTGTAGTCAGCCCACGCTTCGCGCTCTTTGATTGAACCCTTTGCTGAAAGGTATTCTTTTGCCCAGTTGGCGTTATAAAGCGCTTCCTTTTTTGCTGCATCTTCTGCAAGTTTTTCAAATGCTTCGGTTTCTTCTTCAAGCATGTCCATGAGTCTAAGAAGTTCGTTTTCAATTTCTACCTGACTGATAGGTCCACTTCTAGCCATGTTATTTACCCTTTTCTAGTGCACTGAATAGTGGTTCCCAATCTACCTTGGTCAGTGCTGAAAGTTGTTCATCCGACCATTTATATGGAGATTCATCTAGCCGAGCCAAAACCATTTGCTCCAGAACCCACGCATCACACATGTCGTCGGCGGATGGGCCAGTAAAATTTATGCCAGATATTGCAAACACGGAAAACAAAACTTCCTTTTTCCCAGCATTGCCTTTTCCAGTGGCAAACTTGGCACGGCAGGTTGGGGGGACATCAATAATTGGGAATCCATTTTTAACCAAGACGGATTTAACCACTCCGCCAAGTTCGCCAATTGCATGAGCCCTGCTGAACTTTGAGCCAAAAGAATACCCCTCTATTAGGATTGCCGTTGGCCTTGACGACATGGCGAGTTCAAGTACCTTTTCAGAAATTTCAATCAGCCTTGCAGTCCCTTTTTGCTTTGAGGCAATAGCCATAGACTCGCCACCAACGCAAACACCAGTTGATGTAAGGGACAGGTCAATTCCCATAAATCTTAAAGTGCTCATAAGACGAGACTACTACGCAAACCCAATAAATACGGGTAAAAAATAAAAGACGCAAGAACAGGGTAAGTCTCCCTACCCTGTCCTTGCGCCTATAACGGTCCTAAGGATTACAAGTTTACTACCGTTCCCAGCCGTGCTTTGCAAGTCCTAAATCAAAAGCAAGTTGTGGATAATTTCCTATCCTGTTATGACAGGGTCTGCAAACTGCAAGCAAATTATTTTCATCAAGTATTGAACCACCTTGTGAACGGCGGACTAACTCATGTATGTCAACAGAACGATTTTGATTAAACAAAGTTTTTTCGTCATATGTAGCAAACACTTTACATGCTTGACAGTATGGATACTTTTCTAGCAAAGCCTTAACTAGTGGTCGGCGAAGTTCGTACTCCGCTTCCTTCTTTTTGCTTCGCTTCCTAATCACTAGATTCCGTCAATTGATTCAAATGTCCAGCGATTATCAAGCGCGTCCCACAGCGCCCTGTCTATTGCTGTTTCTTCAAGGTCATATTCGTACAAAAGGTCTTTGTGCTTCATGATTGCTTTGCGAAAGAATTCTGCTTGAGCAGCATCGTTTTGAGCCATTGCTTGAATGTGGTCGTCGCTTCCAGTGTCAATAAGTTTTGTGACTTCGTCAAGTCGCCTATTGACATGAAACATAAACCGTTCAATTTTTGTTCTGCGCAAGGAGTACGCAAGTTCTGCTTCTTGTGCCAAAACAACACCATCTTCCCCGAGTGCTTCGTACCGCTCCTTGTCTGCTTCAGCATCAGAATCAATATCGTCAATCTGAGACTGCAAGTTGTCAATTAGAAGCAAGAGCGCCTTTTGCCACCTGGCCCAATTTCTGGACTCCAACAAAATTTTTCGTTGTTGCGCAGAAATTTTATTCTTTACATCCTCTGACACGAGGCGCGCAAATGCATCGTCGTTTAGCAATGAACTCATAAATAAATTACTTTCTACTCCATGCTGGACAAATTGATTTGTAAGAACAATAATCGCACAGTTTTGATTTTATTGGTTCAAAAGAACCGCTCACACAGCGTTCATCAATTTTCTCTTTGATTCCAACAACCCTGTCAACCGTGTTTTTAAGCGACTCATCCGTTACCTGTTCAGTGAATTTGACACCATCTTTTAGGTATAGCAATTCAAGTTGCGATGCCTTGAACAAAGAAGTCAGATTCATTAGGGCAGCGTAAATTCGCAACTGTTCAAACTTTCCAGAAACCCAATTCTTATTTGGCGTTCTGCCAGTTTTATAATCAGAAATCACCAAGCCGCCATCAGCGTCGTTGCTAAATCTGTCAATGAAGCCTTTCAGCGTTACGCCACCGAGAGAGTCGTTCAGTTCGTGCTCAATCCCAGCAGGAACGACTTTTGATGGGTCTTCAATAAGCCACAAATTCTCAATGCAAAACCATGATTGCCAGCGAATCTTTTTTATTTCGTCAGCACGACGAACGACAACTGCAATCTTGTCGCCCCACTCCTTGTTCCAACACTCAGCGGCTAAATACCTAGCGGCTTGAAGCGTTCTGTCAGCAGGTGGCAATTTGTAGAACAACTCCAAAACATCATGAACAAAATTGCCCATCAATGCTTCTTTTCCAGATTCATCTGGAATGTTGTCTATCTTCCCGTACTTGAACTTCAGCGGGCATTGCTCAAATGTCGCCAAAGAGGAAGGAGAAAGATGCGGTGGTGGTTTTAGGTCTTTATTTTCCAGATTCAACTACTTCGCCCTTCAATTTGATTTGGGCTAATTTTGTGTAGAGGAAGTCAAGAATTTCTTGTGTTGCATCTTTTGCACTGGTTGGCTTCGGCTTGTCTCCATACTCCTGCTTCCAGTATTCGCCAAGCCTGTCACGCTCATCTTTCGTCAACTTCTTGGAAGCATCCTTGAAGTCTTCCCATCGTTGCTCGTGTTCTGAGAGCGGAACATTTGATGCGTCAATTACTTGCTCAATCTCAATTGCATCTTCACTACGAGCAAGGTAAAGACCAACGCCGAGCGTTTGTGCTGCTTTCTTGAGAGCGTCAGATATTGCGCCCTTGAATTCATCGCCAAGGTCAACAATTTGGCCTTGCTTGGTGCGCTTGATTTTCTGTCCACCAAATCCATCGCGAGTAACGATGTTGAAGTCTTCTCCCACCGTCGGAATCCACTCAAGGCGAACATGAGCAACAACGAAATCTGGGTCTGATGCGTCGCGTTCACAACGAACAATCTTGAATGACCATTTGTCCACGCCAAGCACTTTGTTTAAACGAGTAATCACTTCGCTGACTGGAATGTATGTGAGAGCGGTTCCACCCTTGTTGAGAATCTTTTCCATTTCCCGTGGGAATGGTTCTGTGAGTTGTGGGTAAATGTCGTTCATTACTTTGCCTCTCTAATGATGATGCTGGTTTTGTAATCGCCCTGTTCGCAGTACGAGTCAGGGTTAACTCCAATTTCGCCGAGTTTCCCAACTCGCCAATAAGAAACTGCTGCATAGTCAAGCAACTTGACGACCATGTCCTGTGCGCTCATGACAACTTCACCAGTATCCATGTCAACCGACATTTCCGAAAGTCGCTCAGCAACGCGAGTCGCGAGTTCAGGGTGACGCCACTTCTTTCTGTCAGCGGCTGTCTTCTTTTCAATTGTGATTCCGCTTGCGGTCTCAATCATTCCGCTAGAACCCATGAGGTTTCCAACACCGTGCGCAAACGAATCGTAGATAACAGAAAGTTCACGCTTTGCAAAGTTCAATTTTGCAAGACCCTCTGCCGCTTCGTCAATGTCTGGGTTTGAGTCAATGTACTCAGTGAGTTCTTTGTTCAAGTTGGATAATGCCGAAGCAAAATCCTCCAGTGATTTGATAGTCATATATGTCCTCGCTTAAGGTATTAGTAATAATTACCTAGACGACGATACTGACTCTTTTCCTCTGCGGCAACCCCAATCCTGTCAAATGTGTAAATGCTCCCACGGCGGAGTCAACTTGGTCGTCGTGGTTGGTGGATTCTGGGAATGAGGACAATTCGTCCATCCAGTCGCTTAGCCATGCTCCACGCACAACCCTGACATTTCCGTTAGCAACGGCTGCTGCAAAAGGTCTAGCCCTAGTCACCTTGTCGCCTGTGGAGCGAACCGCACCGAAGTCGTAGCCTGGAACCACATATCTGGCGTACTGGTCCATGAGGGCTTTGCCAGATGAGCCTGGCTCCTGCTCCATTCGGATTGGCACTAATTTCCCATCCTCATAGGCGGTCTGAGCAATGAACTGCTCAACCTTTTCGTTTTTGACACGGGCTTTCTTGACATCAAGGATGTATGCAATTCCTTGGTCAAACATCATCAATGTTCCGACCGTCCAGTCTGGGTCTGGCGTGGCGGCATTTGGCTCTGTTGCTGCAAGGTCCCAGAATCTCACGACTCTTGCCGAAGATGTGATTGGCGGTATTTCTTCATTATCAATAATAACTATTGATGTTCGCTCAAACATGCTTCCGAGGGTCGTTGACCACCAGTCACCCTCTTCAAGACGGCGTCGTTCAACAGGGTCAAGGGCTGATAGAGCCTGACGGTATGAAATAGCGTCAATTCCAGGGTTGTCGGTCAGTCGCGACGGAACAAAGATTCGCCCTTTTTCTTGTCCCTCAACAATAAATCTTTGACGCACCCAGTTTGGGGCAGGGTTAGATGCGCACCTCATTCGCAGTGGAACCTCGGATAATGGGCCACTGTTCGGGCGGCGGAGACGGGAGAACATGTACCTGTAGTCGTTTTCTCGTATTTCCGTAACCTCATCCATTCCGATGAATTGGAACTCGGAGCCCTTGTAACGGAGATAGTCGCCAGTGTTATTCAGATAACCAAACGAAATTCTGGCTCCAGAAGGGAAGGTCGCGACGAAACTGTTGTTATTCCAGTGGATGTCGTCGTGTGGACTCACCCATGTCTTAAAGCGGTCCATGAGCGCTCCAGGGAGCGATAAGTCAGCGAATGTGCGACGGAAGAGAATCGCAGAATAATTAGGAACATCTACATACTGGAGTGCAGACATGAGAAGAGCAGATGACTTTCCACCACCAGCGGCACCACCAAACAGTGCCTCAAGTGAGTAAGTTCTTAGAAAAACTCGTTGATTTATTGACGGAGCCTCTGGTACATAGAGGGGCTCCTTCGGCTGCAAATACTCTAAAACTTTCGCCCAATTAGTCACATTCGTCTCCAACAAGTTCTATCGTATGTCACAATTGTGCGCTAGGTTGTACACGATGAAAAAAATATTCAAGGCAATTGGTTCAAAGTTCACTAGACCAACCTTCGCGAATTTACTGATGGCATCATTTATACTATTTACAGCGATTGGAGGATTTCTCATAGCACCACCAATCGGATTCCTGGTAGCAGGTTTGACATGCGGCATATTCGGATACATATTGGGCGCTGAGTAAGAATTATGGCGTGGAACTCATCAACATCTAATAAGGGCGCGTCCGCGCCCAGTGGCAAGGCTCTAGGTCCTGGCGCACCCATAGCAATGAACCCTGGCCTTGCTGGCAATGCTTACCACGACATGTGGGACATTGAGCGTGCATACCGCGAAGGTATGCAGAAGGTCACTTGGGTTTCAAGGTGTATTGACGCTATTGCTGGAAACCAGGCGCGACTTCCAATCATCTTGCGAAAAGACAACTCTAGGGACGGTGAAATCCTTACAGGTCGCCGTGCGCTTCGCTCTCCACTCCTTGAAATCTTGAATACAAAGTCAAACATCGGTGAAAACTCATTTATTTTCCGATACAGACTCTCTTCACAATTGATGCTCAGCACGCGCGGTGCATTTATTGAAAAGGTAAGAGGACGCGATGGACGAATCATTGGACTCAACCTGCTTCCACCGCAACACACATCACCGATTCCATGCCCACGCAGATTCGTTTCTGGTTACGAAGTAGCGATGCCTCAAGGCGACAAGATAATCCTCAAGCCAGAAGATGTATGTTGGGTTCGTCGTCCGCACCCGCTTGACCCATACCTGTCGCTAACACCAATGGAATCTGCTGGCGTAGCGATTGAGATTGAGAACTTGGCGAAAGTTTATAACAGGAACTACCTCTTGAATGATGGTCGTCCTGGCGGAATCCTTGTCGTTAAGGGCGAAATTGACGACGACGATAAAGATGAATTGCGCAATAGATTCAGAGGCAACTTGACGAGAGTTGGCTCAACGACTGTTATTTCCGCAGACGATGGTGTTGACTATGTTGATACATCAGCCAACCCACGAGATGCCGCTTATGTTCAAATGCGACAAATTCAAAAAGAAGAAATTCTTGCAGCGTTTGGTGTCCCAGAGTCAGTAATTGGAAATGCTTCTGGCAGAACCTTCAGCAACGCAGCAGAAGAACATCGTGTTTTCTGGAACGAGACCATGCTCCCGCACCTTGACCTGCTCGGTCGTGCTTTGGACGAATTAGATGAAGTGAACTATGTTGACTTTGATACATCAAATGTTCCAATTTTGATTCTTTACAAACAAGAACGCTCGCGCTATCACCTTGACGAATTCAATGCTGGTCTATTGAGCGCGAATGAGTATCGCGGCTCAACTGGTCGCAAGACCGTTAAGAGTGACTTGGCTGATTCTCTGTTGATGAATCCCAACCTTACGCCAATTGCCAACACCGAAAAAGAGATGGAACAAGCCGCACAAGGTGCAATGCCAGGAATGCCAGGAATGCCACCAGGCGCTCCAGGGATGCCACCAGAAATGCCAGGAATGCCACCAGGGGCACCAGGCGCTCCAGGAATTGAAGTTGCACCAGATGGAAGCATGGCAAGCCCTCTTGACCCTAATACCATGGCTGGTTCTCTCGCAGCAGCACAAGGCGCCCCAGCGGGAGCGGCTCCAGAGACAGGAATGGCTCCGCCACCAGGCGCGGTCGCATCGGCTGAACCGTTTGGTGGAATTGAGACAAAACAGGAAAATCTTGAACTTGAGCGCTGGAAAGAAATCCTTGGCCGCAGTTTTGAGCGAGTGATTGAGCGCCAGCAGCGAGTGACAATGGAAAAAGTTAACGGCATGAAGTCAAAGAAGGCTCTTGCCGCTGGAACTCTGGATATTGAGGCAATCTTCTCTGTTGAGACATGGGATAAGCAGATGGAAGAAGATATTCGTCCAGTAATTGCAACAATCATCCAAGACTCTCAAGAGACATCAAAGAAATCACTCAACAAGGTTGATGTCATTTCCCAGATTGATTCACACATATCTAGATTCAAAAAAGTCAACGCTGATACTCACGAACAACTCGTATCTGCGTACATGGCGGCACTTCCAGTTCCCAACGAAGACAACAGAAGCACAGTGTTTAGGGCTTCGTGCGTAGGTATTTTCACAAACCTATTGGCTAAAACGAAATACGAACTTTCAAGTGCAGAAGCACGACGCGCATGGGGATTTGCAAGTTAATTTCAGTAATTAATATAGTTTACTGAAACTATAAGAAATACTTGCTGCAATTGGTGGCATCTGTCGTTTATTATCGTTAGTACGCAAGGACGGCATCATGTACAACGAAATTCAATTCAAAGCAAACTCTGGTCAGGTGAACATTGACCAAGCAGAAGGCATTGTTGAATGTTTCGTCGCTGGAATTGGCAATAAAGACTCCGTTGGTGACATTGTTCTTTCAGGAGCATTTTCAAAGAGCCTTATGCGTCGCAAGCCTCGTGTTGTCTGGGGCCACAACTGGAATGACCCAATCGGTAAGGTTCTAGAAATTTACGAAGTTCCACCTAGCGACCCGCGCCTTCCAGCAAAAATGAAGATGGCTGGAATTGGTGGCTTGTTCGCAAAAGTACAATTCAATCTCAACTCAGAAAAAGGACGAGAGGCATTTGCCAATGTTGCTTTTTTCGGAGTTGAACAAGAGTGGTCAATTGGATACAAAACGCTTGATGCAATTTTTGACAACACGCGCCAAGCAAACCTCCTAAGAGAGGTTGAACTTTACGAGGTTTCGCCAGTTCTTCACGGTGCAAACCAGTTGACTGGAACAATCTCCGTTAAGAGCGACGAAGAGAAGATGCACATGATGGGCGGCATGGGAATGCCTAGCACGATTGTTATTGCACGACCAGAAGACGAAGGTCCACAAGAGCCTCGCGACCCATTCGCAATGGGTATTGCGCAACCTCTATCAGATGACCGTCGTGCAGGACTTCAGCAAGAACTGGTGAGCCGAACTGGTGGACCAATTCATGTTCTTAAAGCAACTGAATCATCTGTTGTTTTCATGAAGCCAGGTCGTGGATTATTTAGACTCAGTTACTACTTTGACGGCGAGCAGTTCATGTTCGGCAAGCCAGAGCCAATGGGTCAGAAGCCAGTTTCCGTAATTCCAAGCGTTGGACCAAAGCCAAATCTTTCTGGCCCAACTGCAATTCCTGGAATCAGCGGAAAGCCAAATATCCCGTCCCCAGCGATGCAGTATGCGTCACCACCTCCAACAGGAGATGCAAGTTTGGTCTTTGGGGCAGTACGACCAAAGGGCACCGAGAAATCACTTGAAGAAGAAATTGATATGTTGCTTGAAAAGATTGATAGCGATGAAAAGATGTCAATTAAGTCGGATGCAATTGAAAAACTTAATTCAGTAGTGCGGACCCTTCAGGAAATCATTGGTGTTGAGACAACTGAAAAGTCTGAACTTCTAATTGAATGCGCCCCAGAGCACGCTTTTGAAGCAAAGCAACTCCTTGACCCAGTTTTTGAATACCACCAAGTTGAAACGCTTGTCACGGAAAACGGAATCTTAATCACATCGGACATTGACCTTGACGCATACCAGGCAATTGAGACTGCAACAAAGTCTTTGTTTGGGCGTATCGGGCGCAGAATAGGGCCTGGTGGTCCAAAAAAAGGTAGGCGCGCAACGCGCGCTCTCACCCAGATAGACGGAGTCCTGGACCCGAAAAAGCGTCGCGATGTTGATGGCGACGGCATGATTTTTGATGGAACTTGGCGTGAAATGCCAGCCCCAGCAAAGCCAGCGATGACAACTGGACTTCAATCCAGAAGGGCAAATACCGTTCCAACGGCTGAACCGAAGTTAAATGTTCGCCTCACTCGCACGCAAGCAACAAAAATGCTTGATGGAATTAAAAAACTTTCTGGAAGCGAATCAGAAGGACCATTGAAGAACCTTCTTGACGAGATTGAGCGTCGCAAATACATTGGCGACCCAAACATTTCACCAAGCATGCTTGATTCAGCGCTTGAAGAAATAAGCAAGCGAAAGTCAAACGGCGAGGCTGTTGACAAATTCCTTGAAGACGCATTGAACGAAATGAAAACCACTGGTGCGTTTGGACAGAATAATGCCCGTAGTCGCGCTGGTAGGCCGACTGGTGCTGCGGCTCCAAAGAAAGAGGGACAGCAGAACTTCGCTGGGTACTCGTTTGAGAAAGTGAAGCCAGAAGGTTGGGATTTAATGTCCCTTGAAGATAAAGAAAATTGGCTTGCCACATCCTCGTCTACCGCCAATTTGGCCACACGAGACAGAGACAGACTTCTTGCACAGGTGTACGAAGAAATGGACAGGCGTGACCGAAGGACTCAGGCTCGTCAGCGTGCGGCTGGACGCGCAGCATCTGCTCCAGAAGAAGCACCAAAACCAAAGCCAGAAGCGAAGCCAAAAGCAAAGCCAGAGCCAAAGGCATCACCGCAAAGTGATGACGACCTCACCATAGACCAGGCTCTATTGCGCAAAAATTACGCTTCTCTGACCGATGACGAAAAAGAAGAAGTTGATGCCTACGAGGCTGGAGTAATTGGCAAATTGACCGAACGCCTTCGCGCTACTAACGCCAAACTTAACGAGACTGGAAAGAACGATGTCGCCGAACTGGTGGACGGAACCCTCTCCGAGATTGACAATGCCCTTGGTGATGGAGCAACTAAAGAAGCCATAAATGACGCGCAAGACGCCATTGCAAAACTCCTCAAAGAACTGAACACTTCATACGGTCCAAAGCCAAAGAAGCCAAAGGCGGAGGAAGAGGGTCAAGAAGTAAAGCCAGACAAGATTTCTAGCGCTGCTGGAAAGTTTAGGAGTTATTTCACGACCGTCAACGAGGCCTTGGACAAGATGCTGGCACGCCGTGCATCGTCGGCCGATAGGGGCGACGAAGGAGAACTAGACCTCTCCGAGCGGGCGGTATCTGCTCGCGTTCGTGGTTTTGATGAAACAGACATACCAAATAGGTTTGAAAACTCGCTCAAGTTTGCTCGCTCATATCAGGATGCCCGTTCACGCCGTAAGACTTCTGGTGCTGGTATGGTTCGTCAGAACAGGACACCAGGCGGACTGCGTTCCGACAGGGGCAAAGTTGAACCACGCACGGAAATTATCGCTGAAGCCACATGGTGGAAGAAAATTGAAGACTCGCTTCCAAAGGAAATACGAGAAGCAAAAGACAAGGCAACATCTGACGCTCTTACTAGGCTGTCCACGCTTCTCAAGCGTCAAGAGTCTGGAAAAACTGGCTCCCGCAGAACCAATGTTGGAACCTTGAATGTCACTCAAAGCGAAGCGGACTCAATCCTTGATGCTGTAATGACTGTTCTTGACCGACAGATTGAAAAAGGCGGTTCGCGAGGAGATATTTTCGCTGAACTTCTGGAGAAGATTGCACAGTCGTCAATGTCTACATTTATAGAAAAAGCAACTCCATCAGCAGAAAAACCGAAAAGAAACTAGTTTGACAAGAAATCGCGATTAAAGCGATAGTTCCGCCATATAACACGCGGTGAAGTATAATTTGTCAAATAGAAATTTTCATATAACGAGGTTAGTGATGTTGTCGCGTCAGCGACTTCGTTTCTTTCTGCGGCAACACTTCTAAGGAGTTAGTAAAATGGGCGAGTACGGCGATAAAGCAGTAGTAAAGATTGATGCTGACGGTTCGGTGCTCAAGTGCGCTAAATCTCTTGGTGCCGATGAATGCGGTTTTACCCCTGGCGCAAAAGTTTGCGGTAAGTGCGGAGCAATGCCTGTTCAAATGAAGGCAATGATGGAAGAAGACGAAGAAGAAATGCCAGAAGAGGAAATGACTGAGGACATTTCTTCAGATGAGGAAATGCCTGCTCCAGCGCCAAAGAAGAAGCCTGCTATGGCGATGATGGACGAAGACGAAGAAGAGGAAGAAGAAGACGAAGAGGAAATGCCAGCGTCAAACGACATGGAAGAAATGCGCACTCGTCGTCTTGCCTCAATGGGAATGAAGTCCGCAGATGTTGGTCGCACTGGATACCTCTGCGCCGTTGACCGCAAGGTTTACCCAGGCGGAACTGGCGTGTGCGACGACTGCCCAGGTGGCTGTGTTTCCGAAAAGGGAATGCCAGGACTGCTTCATGTTGAAGGTCTTGCAGAAGACATGTTTGAAGGAAAAGTTCTTGATTCTGGCTACTCGGCAGAAGCAGACATGTTTGTCGTTGATGTTCAAGCAAAAGACGGTCGTGCAGTAGAAGTTTTCGTTGATGGAACAAACGGCGAAGTTCTTGGTTGGCACAAACTTGACCAAGACGCATTTGAGCAAAAGTCACTTCTTGATGAAATGATGCTCATTGACTTCAACGAAGCAGCAGAAATTGCGGTCAAGTCAATTGAGGGAAGCGTAGTTGCTGTAGAGCCAGATGTGTTTGAAGGCTACGACGCATACGCTGTTGAAATTGACGGCATTGATGGCAAGTCTTACGATGTGTTCGTTGCTCTTGACGGTGAAGTACTTGGATACGACAAGTACGAGCCAGAAGAAGCAGAAGACATTGAGGCAGAAGCAGCAGAGATTGCTCTCAAGCGTGCATTCACAGAAGACCAGCGCACTGCAATGGCAAAAGAGGGGAATGCACTGCCAGATGGTTCGTACCCAATCGCAAGCAAGAGCGATTTGCAAAATGCCATTTCCGCATACGGTCGCGCGAAGGACAAGGATGCTGCAAAGCGTCACATCATGAAGCGTGCAAAAGAACTCGGTGCTGAAAGCATGATTCCAGCGAACTGGGTTGCTGGTGGCGCAGAAATGAGCAAGAAGGATGACGACAGCATTGAAGTCGCTGACAACAGTTTCATGGCATCACTGCTTGAGTTTGAATTGCTCAATGCCGAAGAAGATAACAACCTCTAAAAAGAATCAAAAACAGATTCTAGAAATTGGAGCCCGTCATGACGGGTAAATCACTTCGCCTTACACGCATGCTTGTAAGCAAGAAGTTTGCACCGCCAAAATCAGCAGACGAACGCGCTCTTGAATTCCTTGCATCCAAAAAAGAGATTGTTTCAAAATCCTTTGACGCCGAACTTTCAGTTAAAGCACTAGGCAAAAATACTGGCAAGAAGCCGCCATCGGCCGACAACAAAGAAAAGCGCAAGAAGGGCAAAGGGCCAAATAAAAGATTTGGTCTTGCAGTTTTTGACCCTAATGCAAAAAAGAAAACAGGGCAGATTTTTATTCCCTGGATTGCACAGTGGGGGCGGACTGGAAGTGACGAGTACCCAAACTTTGGCTGGATAGACCCTATTAAGGAACTAAAGCCAAACCAAACAAATGCCCGAATGTTTCAGGCCAGCGAGAAAAAGAAAAACGGAGTCAGCGTCACATACTCAGATGTTGTGCGCAATCCACGGACTGGCGAGTTTGATACGAAGTCTCTCGGACGAACGATTGGTCAGTTGGTTCCTGGCGGAGAAATAGCAACAAGAGCGGCTTCCGCGCTTGGTCTTTGGCAGGATGCTGCTGGGAAGTTGCGTTGCCCTCCTGGAGTTCCTGCTGCTAACCAATTCACCGACTCGTCTGGCTCAAACTGTTTTGACATTACCGAAGGAATGGCAAGCCGACTTTTGAGGTCTGCAATAAATCAAGGTATGTCATTGCTTGATGACATGTCACTCCTTAACGAAGCAATTTCTAGGCCAACAGTTCGTGATGGACGAGGCATGATTGAGCGTGAAAGGGAGTTGGAATCACTGCGAGAGATGCTAAGCGGCTCATCCGTAGTCCGTGGACTCGCCAGCGCAAAGCCTCGCAGAGAATTCACGAACGGCGAGCGAACTGTTTGGCTGCCCGCTGATGACATGGACCTTATTACAGAAGCCGCAATTGATGGCTTCAAGCCAACTGGTCGTGTTGATACACCTGCACCCACTAGACCAATTATAAAAGTTGATGCAGTTCCAGAGGAACCGAAGTCGGCGGATGACCTAATTGGTCCTGACTCATTGCCAATTTCGCGAATTGATGCCAAGTCTTTTGCCGAGGAAGTTCGTGCTCGCGTCCTTGACGCACACCCAGACATTACGCCAGAAGAACTTAACAGAATAGTTATGCTTGCTGAACAGAAAGCAAGAATGACAGACGCCATGAATGGGCGGATTGATGTTGCGCTCCAATTGATGAAGGACCTCGGCATTGATGTTGACCCAAGTAGCCCGCAAAGCGTTAGCGCTGGATTTATGCGGGCAATGGATGAACTTAGCAAGTCTGGGTGGGATATCAACTTTGAAAACACCCTCTGGACAGATGTTGACAGAACGCTTTCACGAGAAGAACAAGTTGCGCAACACCACGCAAATGTGCTGAACATGATTGTTCAGAACATGGTCAAAGACCCAGAAGGAACACTTGAGGCGAGAGATGCTTCGGTAGTGAAGAGACTATGGGCTGGTCTAAGCAAAAAGAAAAAAGAAGAAGCAGTTCGTAATGCCACTATGGCGTATCTCAATGGAGATGCTCCAGAAACACTAAAAACAGACCTTGAAAAAGCGCTTCATCGCAACATGGCTCACAGAATGAACAACTACCTTGCTGCTGAGCATGGATTTATGTTGGGCATGCTCGCAGAGCACAAGATGAATCCAGGGAAAGCCGAATTGCTCAAGCGCGTTGGCGTTATGGACCCAATGGACCCACGCAACGAGGGTATTGAGGCAATGGTTATTCCAGACGCTGATGGGCAAATATCCATGCTGTGGAACCCACTTGGAATGATTCTTGCCGATAATCCACCAGCACCAAAGAATCCAAAAGCGTGGCGTCTATACGGAACCAGTGGCAGCGGTCTTGAAGTATCAAAAATTGCAGAAGTAAAGAAGACTGTTGATTCAGCGACAAAGATGGCAATGCTTAACGACATGTTGGGTGGTGATGTTTTTGATGCGATAAAAACTCACGGCTATATGGGCGATATCGCCAAGAAGCACGGAGGCTCAATCGGTCATGCAATGTTTGTCTTCCAACATGAATTGACGCATGCCCAGCAATACGCGATGGTCATGTACATGATTTCCCACGACAAAAAGGGTCGTCGCATAACTACCCTCTCAAATGTTGAACTTGCAAAACTTGCAGATGACATAATCACTGGAAATTTCCCTGGCTTGACGATGGAAATGCTGTTCGCTGACGAAAAAGCAATGGCAGCCGTTCATGGAAAAGTTGGCGTGGTCATGGACTCAATGGTCAGAGAGGGGATGTCTGGCATCTACCCAAGGATGCACCTTGAGACAATGCACATCCTCAACAAGATAATGGGTCTTAAAGATGATGAACGACCAGGTTTTATCTCTGACCTTGAGGACAGATTTGCAACACTTCGCGAGCGGGCTGGATTTGATAAAGACCTAACGCCAGATGAACAGATGGAACTCAAAATCCTTAATCACGCAATCGGCACAATACGCGGAATTGATGAATTTGATGACGAGCAATTGCAGAATTCGGTTAGGACCCAGCGTGCTCTGATGTTTGCGGAGTCGGCAGCAGAGTTGAACGCCGCACGAGCAATGGGGATAATTGACCCAACTGATGAAAAAGTGACTGCCGCACTTGCTCACCTTGATGCACCAATGGACAAGGTCGCAAAAGAAGTTGTAGCCGTAAAGGAATCAAAAAAACGCAAATGGCTTGAGCGTTTGGTTAGCGCTGTTGAATTATATGACGAGTTGAAGAACACAGAGTTTTCGCTTGAGCAAGCATCTTCTGGCGACGAGCCACTAACAATAAATCTTGTTCGTAGGAAGCGCTGGCGCGAAGGCGACAAAATTTTCGTATCCGAAGATGTTGCTCCAGGGGTCCTTACAGTTTCCCTTGAGGAAAGAAGTGGGATACCCCGTGGGTTTTCAAAACTCACACCAGAAGGCGAGTATGAGCCATTGCGAGCAGGAGACATTCGCGGATTTGCTGAAGCAATGTTGCGTTCTGGGGTGGAAAAAACTAAACCATTTAAGGGTCGTGCATCAGCCCGCAGCCACGGCAAAAAAATGAGAGACGACCTAATGGCAACTGCTACGCCAATGGAAATTTCTGCTATGGAAAAGACCATGCCAGAGCGCATGGATGGAAGAATTCTCACAAGTCCTGCACATGTTTCATATTCGGTTGCCGAAAGCGCAAAAATACGAAAAGGTTTGGCTTCAGGTAAAACATTTGACAAGCGCATTGAGGAAGATATTGCTCCACTTCTGAGCGTCATGGACAGACACGCGCTTGACGACGACTACACGGTGATAATGGATATGGACATACCAGGTCGCGAGGGGTTGGTCACTGGCTCCTCGGTTGAAGTGTCCAACATGTTCAGAGGAATTATTGCTGATAAAAAAACCGTGTTAACCCCAACTCGGGAAGAGTCTGGGACGAGAATGGTCCTCATGCTTCCTCGTGGAACTAGCGCAATCCCAGATGAAGATTTTATGCCTGGAAGAAACAAAGAAAAATCTTATTCAGCGCTACTCATGCCTCCTGGGAAAATTGAAGTCGTTGGTCGTCAAGATGATGGAACCATTGTCGCGCGTCTAGTTGAGCAGGCAAGTCCAAACGAAGTGCTTTCTAGCATGCGTGGGCCGTTGGAAGAAATTATTGCAAATCCAAACATTTCCGCATCACGCAAGATGGAAGCGCAAAAGGCTATTAATGCAATTGACGCTGCACGCTCAATCAACCTTCCAGTGGGCAAGCGCGGAGACGACCGAGTTGCGCGAATGTCATCAGTTGGGCTGTCATCTGCAAAAGACCGAATTGGAGCAAAGTCGCATAAGTACTTTGATGACGCATTGAAGCAGGTTGAAGAAGCAGCATCAACCTGGCAGGGCATGAATCCATCAACAAAAAATGCAATCAAGTATGGAACTACAATCGCAATGACCGCTTCGTCTGCATGGCTCGGAAGAAAGAACACAAAAATATCCAACTGGATGGACGATTTTGACGAGCACGAAATTGACTTTGCAGAAGAACTGCTAAATGTCTGGGATGCTGGCGGACCAACTCTGGCCGCTCACACAATTGCAAGTACAAAAAACATGATTTACCAGGCACAGGACAGATTTGAGAAATCTGGAATGAAGGGTTCTGATTTCCGCGCAAAAGTTGATGACATGTTTAACGGAATCAAAAAAGACATTACTGAAAAATTGGCTAATGGAAACCGTCGCTTGGGTGAAATGTCAACCAATCTACGAACCAACTTTATGGAAAACATAAACAGGGCTCTTTCTTCAATGAAAAAAGAAAAAGTTGACGCTGCTGAAGTGGTTGAAATAGAGAGAGACCTTGGTCGTGGTCTTGCAAGTCGTCGCGGATATTCAGCAAACACACCAAGCACAAAACCTCCAACTGGACTGGCTTCGCAAAAACACCCAGGCATCAAGCGACTTGCAAATGTGACTCCATTGAGGGCTCAAAAAGAAGGTGTCGCAGATGCTGGCGAACTTGACACAACTGAAGTTTCTTCATTGTTGAAAGATGAAATACTTACTGACATATTTGATATGGCTGATGAAGTTCCTGATAGAGGGCTTGCTAAGTGGATGAAGTTGAGGAAAGAAGCACTAAAAAAACCAAGCGAAAAAATTGTTTATACAGACAAAGATGTATTAGCGCGGGCAGCCAAGAGCGTCGTATCAGCACATATTGGCGATGCCTTGTCTGAACAATTCACCATTGAAGAACTTGTAGAGGCGGGAAAATTTCAAGCACAAGATGTTATCCCATATGGCATTGATGGAAATATTTTCCAAACTATTTCCGACATTGCTGATTCATACAAGAATGGGAATGGTGAGCCAGTAACTTTTTGGTATGTTCCAGAAACTGGAACACTTGAGAAAGAGCGGTTCCGCGGAACAGACGGCGAGTACGAACCATACACTTCTGACTACATTGAATTTTCTTACCCAAGCGATGAAGGCAATAAAGCACTGTATGACTTTGCGGCATCAACATTGGTAAAACAGTGGCAAATAACATCAAATGATTCAAATGTCACAAGTCTAAGAGTCCAAGATGTTGCGCGCGAAATTTTTGAATTAAATGATTCGCTTGGTTGGCGCTCCGACATTCGTGACCGTGGCGCAGCCATGGTGTTGAGTCCAGAGGAGCATGTTTCGCTTCCAATATCAGATGCACAAAAGAAATTGCTTACAGTTTTCATTAACGCTCAGTATGCTCAAACCCAAGAGTATTTAAACAAAAAGGGAATTAAAAAATTGACAGTTTATAGAGGTTTTACTGATGATGCGCTTGAATACTCACTAAGCAATAATGGAAACTTCCCCGAAGATGGTATAACTGACGCAGAACTTGAACTTAGGCCACTGTCATCGTTCAGTGTTGACCCACGCATCGCATGGGCTTTTGGGCAACTGGTAATTGAATCTGAAATTGACGCCAAAGATGTAATTGCACTTCCGTTGACGGGAAGTGGATGCTTGAATGAATCGGAGGTTATTGTTTTAGGTAGAAGCGGACTAACTGGAACAATTAGAGCAAAAAATGATTTTGGTAAAAGACTGTCTAAGATTGAAGCAGAAAAGACAAGCGCCTTACAGGCGGCTGAACTTGACAAATTTGCTCAAGATTTGATTGACATTCCACCACCACCAGATTGGACTGGTGATTTCTAATGAAAATAAGAATTGACAACGGACAAGATAATTCAGACTGGATTAAGGTCAATGCTTTTGATTTCCCTGGAATTAAAACGCTTAAACAATTTTACAAGCATTTCAATATTCCAGAAAAAGAACCAGAAAAATCCAAGGCAATGCGATACCTAGCAACCATGAGTTGGGTGAATATTGCACCAGATGAGATTCGTCAAGAGTTGATGAAATACGCACCAGGCACGCCAGAGCCGTGGGAAAGCGTGTCAAACTATAGGTTGAGCCGTCGCCTAAAAGAGCAGGATAAGAAGTGAAATCCGTACTTGTTGGAAAACTTGACAACAAAAAGTTGTACTACATCATTGACGCTGATGAAACACGCAGCGATGGTGTTCTTGTTGACGACCTCGGTAAAAAAGAATTGATTAACTTCTGGCAGTTTGTGCGCAACGAGCCACGAGTGAAGCGAATGATGAATAGCGATTTCCACAAATTCTTGTGGCAGGACTCGCAAAATCAAAGAGAAAAAGCGCTTTGGAACAATGTCTTTATTGCCAAAGCCTTCATGCCAGATGACGAATTACTGCAAACCGTGCCCATCAAAGATGACATTCTTGGTCGTAAATCAGTGCTACACGGGCTGATGAATAGGGCTCTTGACTTTGATATAACAAGGCGCTCAAACACCGTTGAAGAGAAAGCGGTGCGGGGAAGACTCGGTTCAGCGATTGGTCGTGCTTTTAAGCCAAAACGCAGCACGGGGAAAAAGTTCGTCCGTCGCTCAATGGAAGAGATTGAGGGTGTTCTAGACCCTCGCAAGCGTCGCGACTCCGATGGCGACGGAATGATTTTTGACGGCACATCACGAGAGATGCCAGACCCAGCAAGAGCAGCCAGCACGGCGTCAACAGGGGTTGCGAATGTCTTTGCGAGTGCCACCATGGATTCTCAATTGCCAGATGTTGACGCACCATTGATTAGTGTTGACGCAAGGAAAAAAAGAGTTGTATCGCAAATGCGTGGAATTTCTGCTGGTACTGGGGTGCCAGCAACTCTAAAAGATATAAGTGATTTTATGCGTGAGAAATTTGCTTCTGCATTCGGCTTTAAGAAAATAAAAGAAAAACTAAACGACCATGAGGCAGAGGCATTTGCACATTGGAACAACGGAATCGTTCCGAAAACCGTTGGTGAAGCGCACGAAATTCTTGCCAAGATTCACCCGACATACATAATGAACAGGCCAGCAAGGCATGACGCATTAAGAAAACATGTTGCATTTGATTTTTTAATGGATAAAGATGCAACAGAAGAATTAGAGTCTTGGGAAATATCTCTTCTTGCTGCACATTTACTGTTCTTGAAAGAGGGAGAGAATCTTCCAAATTCCCCTATTGGGCATAATTTTTATTACATGGACCTTGATAGGGCTAAAAAAGTATCGGAAAAAGTTGCAAACGATTTGATGTCATACTTCAAGGGTGAATCTTCGCTAAAACCGCTTCCGATGGGGTACTCGGATTTAAAAATAGAGTTGAATAAAAGAGTATACAGATTGTCTGACCCTCAAGACCTTGCGGCCGTAAAGCAAATTGCTGAAAGCATGACAATTATAGCGACATTACAGGGTCAACCAGATGGTTATTACAATATACTTGGTCGCGATATTTTGAAAGCAACTCAGGGTCATATTGAATATCACGATGGAGTTAGCGGGTATTGGGGATTTCGTACTGGTGCAAAAATAAACCGTTCTGGAGGTGCAGAAAAACTTTATACCCCAGGACACATTGTCGCGTATCAGAGCAAAGACAGAGATTTAAGTAGCATCGGTCTTCCGCGAGAAGAGGCCCGTAATCAAAATATTTCAATACTTGATTTGCTTCGCAAGCAACAGCAGAGCGGAGACAGAATTGCGATTACTGCGTGGCTTTCTGATGACGACGAAATAACCAACAAAAAACTAGCAGCAAAAAAAGAACAACTTTCACAAGCGCTTAAAGATTTAGAAAAAAAATTTAAAGATAAAGAACGACAATTTCAAATTTCCAGTAATTCTGGCGCCCTTTCTCCAGAGCAAAATATCAACATGCAAAAAGACATTATTAAAATGCGCCAAGAAATTGAAAAAATTATATCAGAAATAGAAGAAATTGAAAAAAATATTGATGTTGACACACCAGAGCGCAGAAAAGAAAAAGCAAAGGCGCTTTCAGAAATTCTCACACTAAACACCGCCCATCACGAGCATGGCCATGGGCATGAATCCCTGGCAATATACAACGATGTTGAAAAATCCGTACTAGCGAGAAGAGACGAACGGATTCTTGAACTAAAGGCAAAGGGCAGTGGAATCTCTGGCGATGAAAGGCAAGAGTTGAATACCCTGTCATCGGCAACAGACCATCGCGAATTATGGAATTGGTATCTTTTTGACCAAATAGAAAATGGTCCAGAAGAAATTTTTAATGAAACATTTAATGCTGCATTGCAGGAAATTTCTGCATTCGGTTTCGCGGAAAGATACGAAACCCTTTTTGTGATTAACCCAGAAGAACAGGGCATTATTGATGGATTTCAAGGTGCCGTTCGCACCCGACTATTGTTGACCAAAAGAGATTTGACTGGCTCCCTTACTCTAACTAGGCAAAATATTCTTTTGCTGCAAAGACGAAGCGATTCCCAATCAATTCAAATGCTTAGTGACATGAAGGACACAGAAAAACAACTTGTAGAAGATATTAAAAATATTGATATCGTTCTGAGCGATTTTGACAAAGCAACAGATGCATTAAAGTCACAGCCTTTAGTTGACCCAAAAACTCGCTCAACGGTAAAAGTATCGGAAGAACAAAAAAACAAATTCAACAAAGTCCTTGAGGAATATGCGCAAATCCTTGAAGACATGCCTGACAGGGCAATTGATATCAGGCCAGGAACCGAGAGGGGAAAGAAACTCGCCGCCATAGTCAGGAGGGCAAAAGTAGAAAACGATGAACTCACTGTTGGTGATGTCGTTGAAATAATTAGTGCTGGCCGTGTTCTGGTGACGACAAATATTGGAAGCGGTGCAAGATTCATAACAATTGGACAAAATAGAGACTTGGCCCCACAAACTCCAGGAGGCTTTAGTTATTACAATTCGGTCATAGATGGACTTACGCAAAACATGGGGCAATTAGCAGTAATTAAAGATTTAATGGACAATGGTATATCGGAACTACTCGGCGAAGATAGCGAAGAAAATGCAATGCTAAAAAGAGCGGTGCAGTCAATGGGGATGACGGCGCGAGGAGGGCAGTTGCAGACTGGAGCGTTCCAGCCATCGGACCTCGGCTTTGCGCAGGACAGTTTCACTGGAGAATCAGAGTTGGTTGACCCAGACGATTTTGACCCTCATGCAATGATTTCATATTTGAACAGTCTTTTGAATTTCAATAATGCTTTCCCAGGCGGTAGAAATCCGAGCACATCTCCGCACGATGGTTCAGTTTTGATGATTGGAAATGGCCAATATCTTGAACTTGAAAATTTTGTTGCAGCCCTGTACGGAGATGCTGACATGCTGGAGAAAGCAAGAACCAAATCGTGGGGTGAACTATGGGAATCACTTACCCCAGAGCAAAAAATAGTTGTTCGTAAAGCAATTGCGAAAGATTCAAGACGCTACATGGAGGCCAGGCTTGACCAGGTTCCATCGGAGTTTCGTGGACATGTACTTTGGGACCGTATTGGTCAGCAATTTAGCCTTGACGACCTGAACCCAGCAGAAAAATCTTTAATGAAGACAATAGTTAGAAAAATGGCTGTTGCTGGTGGAGAATCATATGTTGAAAGGGGATACCGCACTCCAGTGCCAGTTCCCATTAGCGGGATTGATGTGCTTTCATTTTTGGGGAACTATGGACAAAGAGAACTTGCCTCAGAACTCAACTCGGCTCTTAAATCTGGGATGAATATACTTGGTGGTCAATCGCTTACGCCAGAAGAAAAATCAGCGCTAACGAAATATGCCACATGGCTTCTTCATGGTTCACGAACCGATTTGGAACAATCAGTAAAATCAGAAAATTATATTTTTATTGACAATAAAAGAACGGTGGTCGGAACACGATGGACAAAGTAAATACCGACAAGATAAAAGGTTATGACGACCTACCAGTATGGCAACAAAAATGGATAAGGATTTTTGGCGCTCCATGGCCAGCAACAAACAAAGAGAAAGATGGAATGTCAATATTTATTGGCAATCTACGCAAATTTGTTGATGGTTCAGATATCTATGAAAGCAGGAGGAGGAAGATGCAGGCGGGGGTTGAAACATCCATTCTGCAAAGCGCTCCTAAATCAATAGGTAGAGATGAGGCATTTGCAAAACTGGTATTCTTGGATGAAAGAGACATTGAGGTTTATGAAATGTGGAATGATGGAAGCATCATTCCAACCAAAGATTTCATGGACTGGATTAGACCAGGTCTTGAGAAGTATGTAAAAGAAGGACCGAAGAAGCCACAGCAGGCCCCAACAATGGAGCAATTGCGCAAACAGGTTTTAGCCAGAAAAAAAATACGAGAGAAGCAAAAAAACAATGAGCAATGAGCAGCAAAAGGCAGACCCACTCGGCGGGATAATCCCTCAAGAGCGTGTTACTGGTGACATTCTCAAAGGACGCGGCCCTCGTCGCGGAAACCTTGAAAGGCTCTTGCGTTATTGGCGTCCAATCATGAAAAAGCCTGGCGGCTTCCGCCGTTGTCGCGTAATACTCGCAGACCATCCAGAACTTTATCCGCTTGAGAACATTTGCGCATGGCTGCACCATGAAACAACTGGTCTCTGGCCCAACGAAGGATGCCATCACCCAGACATGAAAAACTGTAAGGGCAAACTAAAGAAGAACAACTGGACAGACGCAGACTTTGTCCGTCGTCTTTCAAAGCCAATCAATGCTCCAGGAAAACTTGGAGGCAAAAGCGCATATGAAGACGATGTTTTCTTTGCACCTAGCGAGTGGCGCGAATACGAGAGCAAGTCAAATCCAGTAGTGACTCAGGAAGACCTTTCACATGCCATGAAGGTGCTTGCCGACTTTGTTGAGATGGAACCAGATTTCTCCGACTATCTTCGTGATAACGACAACTGGGAAACCGAAGGCGAGTCACTGGATGGGAAGATGATGACCGCCCCATACACGCCAACAAAGTGCTGCGACTAGATACGGAATATTTAAATGCATGAACTAATCACGGAAATCAAGACGCTTGAATTTGCAAGTGCTTGCTGTCCAAACTCAATGCTCACGAAAGTGCGTGTTGTATTTGCAGCGCAAAAATCAGCACCGAATAATGTCATGCGGTCTTTGCCTGCAAACCGTGGAGAGTTGATTACATTTAAGGCGCTCGCAAAACGCAATGGTCGTATGCGTGAGTACGAAGTGAAGCGAGTCGGTACAGTCGGCTCAAGCAATCCGCTATTACAAGGCGTGCAGGCTGCTGGTTCAATGGCGCTACCTGGTGACTCAAGTATCCTAAGGAGTCCAATACGAAGCACTGTTTTTGGCGCACTCACCCCAGGTATGCCAAGTATCCCTGGAATTCCTGGTCGTGGTCTTGGTGGACGAGACAGGACATACCACTGCCCAGAGGGCTATCAGTACGGTGGTCGTTTTACGGACAAGAAGTTTTCCAACTGTGGAGCAAAACTATTTGACATTGCTGGTCCACTTGGTCTTGCTATTGCTGCAATACGAGCAGTACGAAATGCCGCTAGACCTAGCGATTTGACGCAGGGTGAAGTTCTTGGAGCGGGTCAATATCCAGAAAGCATTGTTGACTCTCGCAAACCGCAAATCCCGAAAGTCTCTTTGTCTAATCCACAAAAACTGAAACTTGAAGTTGACAAACTGGTAACTCCACTCGGTAAGCAATCCGAGCCAGTCGCGAGAATGGTGAGACGAGACGGATTTGTTCTAGAACCAGTCGTTCCTGCATCAGTTTTAAGAACGATTCCAGACAACAGGGACATGGAAGGCGCAACATACATTGCAAGCCACCTCAGCCCAGACACAATCGGAAAAGACGAACTAGGTCTTCTTTCCAATACTGGAATCCAGAGTTTGAAGTATGTTCTTCCTGGTGGCTCAACGCTCACCCTTGAAAAGAAGCGACCACTTACGGTCGGAGAGCGTCGCAAACTTGGTCGTACTGTAAATGCTGCAATTGCTTCGTCAAACGATAAAGACCCAGCATCACGATTGAAGATGGTTGCCACTGAAACTGGCGACGGAATTGGATACAGCGAAAAATTCGTTGGCATCTCAAACCCGAACAGCGTTGGACCAGACGGCAAAGAGCGCTGGGCATCTACGGTGTTTGGCAAGAAGCGCCCAGCACAGCAAGACACTCAACAGGAAGCAGCACCAGTACAGGCGGCTGCCACAGGACAGACGGATATCGGAACCGTTGATGGGGCAATTAACCACATCAAGAATGGCGGAAATCTTGCCGATATTGCGCCAGACATTCTTCAAGAGGTACTCAAGAAGATGCGTGAAATCAAGACGCAAAAAATCAACGACCGTCAGTCGCTTGTGTCAATGCCTAACGGCGACAAACTGTTGCTCAATTCGTCTGCCAACAATTTTGACCACATTGGACAGCGTTTTGCATCAGAAATTCAAGAGCACCTTGGAATCAAGGCTCCAGACATCTTCTTCGTTGGTGTTGGTGATAAGCGAAACTACCTTGCACAAGACGCTGAAACAGCAATTCGTGGAGCAAAGATTGACAGGAACTCCAAGTTCGCTGACTCCAATCCAATGGATGTAACCAGGTTGATGTTTGCAGACATCCTCACGGACACGAGGAACCGAAACATAGGGACAATTTCGTTGCTTTCTGGGAAAGACAACAAGTACATTCTTGCCACATCAAACCCTGGCTCTGGACTTACTGGTCTTGATGAAATATCAATTACAAAGCGCACCAAGATGGGTATTGAGGAGTTGCTCAACCCAGACGAGGCTTCTGTATACATAAATTATTTCCAAGCCCTCAAAGAACTACAGCGGGCTCAGTACCAGCAATTTATTGCTACACTTATTCAGAGGGCAAGAGCCTTTAATTTCAGCAACTTTAAGTCAAACCTTTACAAAGACGGAAAATTGTCTCAAGGCGAAAAAATTCACTTGAACATCCTTGAGAAATTGTTTAATCAACGCCTAGGTCGTTTGACAAATGCAAGAGATTCAATCTACGAAATTGTGAGCGCTAAGAAATGAAGCAATACGCAATCCTAAAAGACGCAATCCGAAATGAAAACTTCGGAATAGTTGTCAAGTCTGACGAAGCAACAAAGTTTTTTGGATTTACCGAGCACGGCGCGGAATGGTCCAAGTGGGCAAATAGCGTAAAAAGCGCAGAGTCAGTACTCCCAGACGGAATCACTGTTGGCGAATTCAAGACCTTGACTGAGGATATTTTGGTCAAGTTTGATATTGACTCATCTGATATTGAAGTTAAGTCAGAAGTGTTGACTGAATCCCGCAGGTTCAATAAGTTCGTTGAGTCAAAGTCGCTTAACAGCGCTTCAAAGTTGGTCAGTATCTCGGACAGCCCAATTAACGCTTGCGGGATACACCACCAGACAGCAATTAACTTCAAGGCTCGTTTGTTCCGTGGAGAGCAGACAAGAGGCGAATTGGCACTCAAGTCAAGATTTGGACAACTTGCTTTCAACCATGAAATCAGTCGTTTCAATCCACGACCAAACTCTGAAACAAAGAGTATTGAATTTGCAAACATCCGAAAGAAAATTAACTCTGGTGCAGAGCGCCGATTCGGCCAGCAGATTGTCAAGTCAATCAACAACTCAATATCTGAAGTAAAAGTTGAAGACGACTGGATGAAGCGTCGTGGAAAAGTTGGAATCAACACTTCTGAAATAATTGATTTCCACGAAAAGGGTCTTGGACGAGCAATTGGCCGTGCAATATTCGGTCGCGGTCGCGGTCGCGGTCGCGGAATGGGCGGCAATGCAAGCAGATTTATTGCTGGTGTTACGGACCCAAGCAAGCGCCGAGATGTTGACGGCGACGGAATGATTTTTGATGGCACATGGCGAGAAATGCCAGACCCAACAAGATTTAAGCCAGGCGCACGAGTACCAAACAGAATGCCTGGTGGCGGAGCACAGCGCCCATACAGGCCTGGCCAAGATACTGGCGCTCCAGCAATGGTTGACGACCTTTCAGACATGGATTCAACGACATTGCTGATAGAACTAAATCGTATTGACAACGCCATATATCCATTTAGTGGTGATGTAACAAAACCTCGTCAGGATAAAGAACGCGCTGTAGCAATTAGAAAAGAATTGCGAAAACGAGGACTTTCCTACAGGGACATTGAGGCACAACAGAGAACCGTAGGACCAGGAATGGGCCTAGGCGTTGGGATGCGCGAAGACCCTGCGCTTGACAGGCTTTCCGCTGACTTGCGTAAGCGATATGGGCGCGGTCTCGCCTCGCAGCGCGGTGACAAGAAACCAAATGCGACGCCAACAAGCAAGCCTGCGGAAAAGCCGAAAGACCCTTCAAAGATGACGAAGGAAGAAATTGACGACCTTCTCTATGACTTAAGGGAAGATTGGAGGCAGCGTAAGCGTTCAATGGAAGCAGACCTCGGCGAGGACATGTTCTATTGGGAAGATGAAGAAATCGCAAAGCGTTTCATGGATGACTATGGAATGACAAAGCGCGAAGCCGATAAGGCGGTTGACGAATATCGTGACCTTTACGACGAATACACCGAAGCACAGATGGAGTATGACGAGCGTCGTGCCGAACTTCTTGACGCAAAAGAGAAGGCACCGTTTGCCGACGATGTTGACGAAACTGGCGATGAACCACAACAAATGCGCGGACTCCGTTCAGCCAAAGACGAAGTTAGCGACAACATTATTGAAGAACTCCTTGATAGGGCCGATGGGGCAAATGATGGAATCACTCCATTGTTGGAAAAACTCAAGAAGAACAAGTTGTCAGATGATGAAAAGTCAGACCTTCTTGAAATGCTTAACGACGAGTTCAAAAACGGCGACCTTGCTGGCGACGAAAGACTTGACAAGTTAATCAAGAAGATTAAGAAGCAGAAACAGTCTGATGGCGGACTGGTTGAGCCAGACCTCCAAGGTCTTCGTGACCAGTTCGGTAGTCGCGGATTGAGTTCCCGTCAGCAGCGAGACATCCAGAAGTTTGGTCGCGCATTCTCGCCTGGCACGGACCCAAGCAACCGAGAAGTTATTGACGAACTTCTTGAAAGTGCCGAGGGAGCAAACGACCCAATTACGGACAAACTCCGAAAATTAAAACTGTGGCCTCGCCTTGACGACAATGAAAAAGCAGACATTCTTGAGGACCTCACAAACGAGTACAACAATGGTGAACTCGCTGGCGATGACCGTTTGAAGAAATTGATTGATGACCTTTCCGACAGTGGAAATGCAACAATCTTCCCAGACCTCTCGTCAAGTCGCTACGACGCTGGATACACACCAGAAGCAGAAAGAGAATTCCTTGATTCCGTAATTGAAGAACTCTCCCAAGATGGTGGGCCGTTTGAAAGCGGTTTCACAAACGAAGATTCAGAAGCATTGATGAATGCATTTAGGGAGCCAGGCGATTCACCGCGTGGACTTGCTTCACGCCGCGATAGCAAGCCAGCGAGTGCTGCGAAGAAAATCATGTCTCGCAACTTTGAAAGTTCTGAATCTGGTGGTGCAGATTTGGATTCTGGCATTCGTCAAGTTGCTCAAAGTCTTGGCATGGATAAAGATGCAGAAGACAAACTTTCCAAACTGATTTACGACATCGCTGAGCCAAGAACTGTTAGTCGTCCAGAAACAAGCGACGAGTCAATTGACAAAATAACAAAAGACAAGACACAGCGAGAAGTACTAAAGGCTGCAGTTAACGAATTTACAAACTTGACCAATCCTGAGAGAATTACTTCCCCAGATGCGGCAAAGCGAATAATCCGAGATGGATTTAGAAGCACACAATCGGGTGGTGCCGACTTGGATTCTGGTATTCGTGGAGTTGCTCGTGGATTAGGCCTTGATTACGACGCACAAAACGAACTCTCAAGCCTTGTCTACGACATCGCTCAATCAAAGCCAAAAGCAGTAAAGAAGATAGATTCACTTCCTGATGAGTTGACAGATGACGATGCCAAGAGTGAGATTCTTAAAGAGTCACTTCGTGAATTCTATAGCGGGATGAGGGCTGCACCACGCGGTCTTGCTTCACGACGCAACGATGTTGAAACATATGGGACCCTCCCTAGTTCAATGGGCGGACGGGAGACAGACCGCGAAAAGGAACTGCGTAAACTTTCTGAGTCATTGAGGGCTGAAACGCAAAGAGTGATGCAGCAGTTGGATGGTGCTGGAATACGCGACGGTCGCATTGGGCGCAATACAAGTAGGCAATCAGAAATCGCTGACAGAGTCCGTCGCGCTTCGGAAAACATGCCAGATTCAGCACGCCGTCAACGCAATGCTGTTCCGCAGAACATGAGTTCACGCCGTGCAACAGCAACGACCGAACGAGCAGCAGCACCACGAGGACTTGCATCTGACCGACCAAAGCCAAAGGTCAAGAAGAAGACCAGCAACGCAATACCTGGCGTTGATGCAGTAGATGAAAAGGACGGACGGTTCTGGAGCACGCTGACACCAGAAGAGCAGCAAAAGGCTCAAGCGGCGCTAGAGCAGCACAAGTTGGAAATGGAAAAGAAACTCAAGGGCCGTTACGCAACATGGTGGCGTGGTCAGGTTCGTGGAGCACAGAAACAGGGTGTTCGCGGTGGGCGATTTGCACCACGAGATGAAGACGATTCATTGAACTTCGGCGACATCACAGAAATGCAGCGCCAACTTGATATCGCTATTGCAAATGGAACTGTATCCAGCGTTGCTGTTGATAAAGAAGGAAAGCCAATAATTAACAAAGATGGCACTCCAAAGCAATCAATGGCAGATGTATACCAAAAAGAAATTGACACATTAAGCCTTCTTTTGAATATGGAAAAGGCAAAAGATTATTCAAAACTTGAACATCTACATCCAATTCAGAAGAAAATTGTTCTTGAAGCAATTGGTAAAAAAGGTGGCGACAAGGAATTCAAGGGCGGCACAAAATCCACATACTTTGGACGCGGCGGTGGCGTAACACGCACAGCGGCAGATGTGACAGCAGCAGCAGAAGCAGCAAAAGATAAGAAGAAGGGCGATGCTGGAACAATCAAGTTCCGTCAGCGTATTCTTCGTGTTAACCCTGAGCGTGCAAGAAGGCGCGAACTACGGAAAAACCGAGTTAAAAACAAGCCTGGACGACGAGGAGAAATCCTTGACCCAACGCTTGCGGCAAAGCAGAAGAAATTGCGCGCACAAGCACGCATCCGCGGAATCAAGAGCAAGTTCAAGGGCAAGCGCGATGCAGCAAAACTCACGAAGCAAGTTGAAGGACAGAGAGCAGAACTGCATCCGTTGACATTCAACCAAGACGGAAGCATCACGATGACCCCAGCGTTCCCAGACATGCTCGCATTCCTGTCTGGCTCACTGCATGCAAATAAGAGGAAGGGCGAAAAAGCCGAACAGCGAGTGTTTGACAGACTCCTTGCCGACCTTTGGGAGAACACTGGTTTTGCACAAAAACCGATTCTTGTCAGGCCAGAAGAAGTTGATGAACTCATCAAGGCTGGATGGCAGCCAATTGTTCGTGGAACTGGTGGAGAAAAAGTAAACAGTGAAGGCTATGTTGAACAGTTCTTGACATCTGAAGGACGATTTATTCCTGGTCAAGGTGCGCGTGCTTACGGAGTCGGAGAGTACTTCACATTCCCAGGAGAGTCGCGATGGGACAGTGGTTACACTGGAGGAGAGAATGCAAGGCACACAATCCTTGCGCTAGTTCCTCCTACGGCAAACATTGTTTCGCAAATGGAACTAAGCAGTGAAGTAAGCAAACTCAAGCAGCACCTAGATAAAATCAGCGCACGAGTTGGTGAGATTGGTGGACGAGATGCTGCTGCAGCAATGTCAACTCCAGAACTAGTTAAAGAATTGCGCGAGGCTGTTGGCGACATGTCCGACGATACACGAGCATCACAGGTAATCAAGGGCATGATTGACATGCTTGAGGAAAAAGACAACGCTGGAGAAGATACGGCTCAGTTGCGAGGTCAAATCACTGACGGTCTTGACTACATGAAGCGAATTGTTGACCATAATGACATCGGACATGTTGCCCCAATGCTTGGAGTTGACGGCCATGAACCAGGTTCTGATTCTGGTGTGTTCTTGCTTCATAACCGAGGTGCTGTTGCCGCTGTCCAGCGTCCACTCACCCGTAAAGAAGGAAAAGAACTTGGACAGTTCAAGAAGTCAATCTGGAAGTCGTGGGGACGAGACAAAGTAACAAGCCCTATGCCAGAGTCTGCTCCTGCTGCACCAAAGGCGCCAAAGGCACCAAAGGCACCGAAAACAAGTAAGCCAGCAACGACAAACGCATACAGCAAAGTTGATGTGAGCGGGTGGAAAAAAATTGGTGGACAGAGAGGCTCAAACCCTGGTGGAACATTTACTGACTCTGCTGGTGTTGAGCACTACATAAAGACGCCGAGCACTCCGCTTCATGCAGAAAACGAAAGTCTTGCGTCAACGCTCTACAACATGCTTGGTGTGAACGCCGCCGATGTTCAAGTTGGAGACGATAACGGACAGGTTAAGACTGTTTCAAAAATCGTTCAAGGTGCACGGTCTGCGACATCTAGCGATAAGAAGCAAATGCAAAGCGCGTTTGTTGCTGACGCATGGCTAGGCAACTGGGACGCTGTTTTGAATGACAACACGCTTATTGACTCGTCTGGAAAACCAGTAAAGATTGATGTCGGTGGTTCAATGTTGTTCAGGGCTCGCGGTGGAGCCAAGGGCGCGCAATTCGGCGATACGGTCGGAGAAATTGATACCCTTCGTCAACGGAACTCGGTCTACGCAGATATCACTGACGCTCAGATTAAGGAACAGGTAAAAGCCCTTAAATCAGTCAGCGCAGACATGATTAAAGCCCAAGTCAAGGCGATTCTCACCGATTCTGCGCAAGCCGCAAAACTTGCTGATACCCTTATTGCTCGTCGCCAAGACCTTATTAACAGGTATGGCTGAGGAAATAGGAGGTAGTTATCATGAAGAATCTTTCTGAAGGCGTAAAAGCACACATGGCATACGCGGAGATGCGTGACGAAATGGTTGAACTCAAGGCGTACCCACCATTTAGCACCATGCCAAAAGACCCAAACGGTGATTTGGTGTTCCCGAGGATGAGTGCCATTGGGGAAAAATTTGACGCAGCAATCAGGAAAGAAATGGACCGCATTCATTCGCTCTCCAAAGATGCAGAAACAGAAAAAGATTTAACCCCAGAAATGTTTTCGCGTCCATTCTCAACACTGTCAATTGAGTTTGCTGACGACCTGGAAGAGGCAAGACTTTACAAAAAGCGCTACAACGACCCAGTCGTTGCGCTTGAGGCTGCACAAGAAATTTACAAGGAGCCAGAAACCGAGCCAAAAAAGTAGGTTTAGGTAATGGCTGATGTAGAAAAATCAGAAACAAACAGCAAAGCGTTTGCTCTTCGTATTGCGCAGAATATTGGTTGTACTGGCGCGCATAAAAAAGACGGCAAGTGGATGCCATGTTCAACCATGGAAGAATTGCGGGAAATCTCCGCAAGTGCTGAACCAAAAAAGAAAACTGCGCTAGTAGAGGTTGAAGAAAGATTCAAAAGGCGAAGCCGAAAAGGCAAGAAGCGCCAATGGGAGAATCTTGGGCAAAGAGGGGTCGCTGGAATTGATGCGATGGAGACTGGCGGAATTGTTTCTGCCCCAATAGTTTCCGTTAAAGCAGGAATACCAGGTCTTGCGCCAAGAGACAGCGATGATGATGTCTATACCGAAATTGAATCTGCAAGAAAGCGTTCTGTTCGCTTGGGTTGCATTGGCGTAAGACGGCTTGTTTCACAAAGTGGGCGAACGGTATGGATGCCGTGCACAACCAACACTGATTACGCAAGACTTGCTGGAACCACAGCCCTTGGCAGAAGGCATCAGCGTCAAGCAGCAAACTTGGCAATTAGAAAGATTGTTAGCGAGCAACTCAAGAACCCTCGTCGCAAAAAATCTTTGTTTGACGAAATGTACGAAGAAAAAGGATTGGGTCGCGCAATCGGTCGCGCTGTTGGCTCTGGCTCAAGGCGAGGAAAAATCCGTCGTGCTATTGAAGTCATTGACGGAATTCTTGACCCACGACTAAGGCGAGATGTTGACGGAGACGGTTTCATCTTTGATGGAACATCAAGAGAAATGCCAGACCCAACTCGCGCAATTCCAGATACTGGCGAAGGACTCACATCAATGCGCCGCTCGGACAACAGACTTTCTGATTACCGAGACAGAGGCGTAGAGGCTTACGACCCAACAAAGCCAAAGAAACCAAGCAAGCCAACAAGAGTTAATCCATCTGATATTTCTGTTGGCGGAAACTTGAAAGCAAGAGAAATCTTGCTTTCCGACAGACTGCGCAATAGAAGCCGACAGGACCAGGCAACCATGCTTGGTATTTCTGTTGATGTTATTGAGCAGATGGAAAAACCAGACGCAACAATTGACCCATACGCAGCAGACAGACTCGCTGATGCGCTGAACCTTCACCCAACTGCAATTTGGGGCGATGATTGGCTAAAGCCAGATGTGACTGAAGAAGCCACTCCGAAAAGAACACGGAAAATGCGCGAACTTGATGACAGGGATAGACAAATCCTCAAAATGCGTGATGAAGGTAAGACGCTTGACGAAATAGGAAAAGAATTAGGGATTACAAAAACTCGCGTAAACCAACTGCTCAAACGAGCAATTGAATCAAACTCGCGTGAATTTGATAAAGGCTCAAGGAAGCCAAATACAATTCCAACTAGAGTTGCAAAATCATCTGGAATGGTTAAGCGTGATGCTACTGGAAAAGTAATTATTGAAAAAGATGTGCGAAAAGAAGTTTTTGACAAGACTGTTGAAAGTCTCAAAAAACTAGGAATGACAGAAGATGAAATCAACATTCTTCTTGGCGGAAAACGAGAAGCAAATGTAACTCCTGAGTCAGCAAACGCCCCATCGGTATTAATGCTTGACAACCAAATGACTGGTCTAAGAAGCGCTCGCAAGAAGAGCATTCCACCATCAGAATGGCCAGAGAGCGAAAAGAAGCATTACCTCAACTGGGCAAATGCACGACCAAGTTTCGTTGTTCCATACAGCCTTGTCGTCAAGTACAACAAAGATAAGTTTTTGTCCGATAAGGACTGGAGACTCCTAAAGCAGTTTTACGACCGCTATGGTGCAAACTCTCGTTCACGGAATGTGACCCCAATGGGTCTCCGTTCAACATCAACATACACTGGGACACCAAATGTTGGTGCGAAAAGAATGGGACAAATCATTCTTGGCCGCGTGCAATCCAAGTTCAAGGGCGAAAGACCAGGACAGCGTAAACATCACGCAATTATTGGTGCTCCAGGAATGGGCAAGACGAGCCTTTACGACTTCCTTTCGCGAACAGCGATAATCCCTGGCGACTCAGAAGCGGCCCATATTGACCCAGACTTCGTGAAACAAGGAATGGAAGGGTACAACGGAGGCGCTGGTGCTGGAAACATCCACAGAGAATCGGCAATGGCGGCAATGCACATTTACAGGGATGCCGTGAAAGAACAGATGGACATTGTGACCGAGGGGACTGGCAAACGCCTTATGGACTACCTCAATCTGGCTAAAGGGTACGAAATGGTTGGGCATGCGGCATGGATTCCTCCGTCTGGTGCAAAAGAAAGAATTCGTAAACGAAAACTGGAAGATGGGCGAGAAATAGCCGAATATATCGTTGACCATATCGCCGATGTTTCATATGACCTGGTCGCTCGCCACCTCCGAAACGGTGAAATGAGCAGTTTTTACCTCTGGGATACCGATGTTCCAAAAGGTGCTGCACCAAAACTGATTGCAAAGGTGGAGGGCGGCGTTTTCGTTGTCAACGATGAAGACAAATTCAAATCCTGGTCAACTGGTGGTCGCGGTGGCTCAAATGGAGACAAAAATCTGTCCTACTTCAAGAAGAAATACGCTAAATCACAATAAGCCATTTACACACAGTAGTTTGTGTAATAAAGTATTAGTTCCACTGAAGCATCATGAAACTCGGTTACTCTAGATAACTAAGGGCTGGGTGCTTACCTGAGCCGTAAGTAAAAACAATCCATCCTCAATCTCTAAGGAAAAAAATCATGTCAGAAGACAAGGCAAGACTCAGCGAACTGCAAAGTGCACTTCGCGCAAAGATGGCAGACAATAAGACCATCGCAGACTCGTTCAAAATTGAAGACGGCAATGTCGTTGTTTCCAGCGCACAGAAGACCGCATTTGACAAGAACATGCAAGACATCAAGGAAATCAAGAGCCTCATCTCTGGCCTTGAGCAAATGAGCGAAGTTGACTCATGGGGCTCACAGTCAAGCGGTGAATCAGTTGCAGCAGCAGCAGCAGCAGGTTCGGCATTTTCACAAAGCCTCCGCAGCGAGACAATCGGCGAAGCATTCTTGAACTCATCAGAATTCAAGTCACTCGCAAATGGTCGCAACGGTGCAAACATGCCATCACCTTTCCAGTACGGCGGAAGCCTTGCTGGCATCAGCGGTTTTGGTGTCAAGGATGCTTACACGGCAATGCCAAGCGGCTTCCCAACACAGTTCGGAACCGTACAGCGTGACCCAATCGTTGTTCAACCAAAGCGCACCAAGCGTGTTCGCGACTTGTTCCCAACTCGCACCACGACTGCTGCAATCATTGAATACTTCCGCATGACTGGTTTCACCAACAACGCGGCAGCAGTTGCAGAGCGTAACGCAGGCAACACTGCATTCGCAGCGAAGCCACAATCCAGCATGTCGTTTGAGGGTGTACAGACTTCGGTCAAGACCCTTGCACACTGGGAAGCAGCACACCGCAATGTTCTCGCTGATGAGCCACAACTGCGCTCAATCATTGACA
>Ga0315909_10000998_pt1 | contig 38164 bp, 56 predicted proteins | sample LakEriMetagenome_11_FD_203527 | JGI IMG/M metagenome (GOLD analysis project Ga0315909, IMG submission 203527) | Freshwater fungal communities from buoy surface, Lake Erie, Ohio, United States - Buoy 2 MA125 | ecosystem: Environmental > Aquatic > Freshwater > Lake | place: USA: Lake Erie, Ohio... | reverse complement strand
CTTTGCGAGTGCGGGTTGCGATTCTACGATGAAATTCGTCATGCTTTCGAGCAAAGTGCCCGCCGTGTCAATTATTATCGATTCATGCGCCTCAAATAGCGCTTGGAGATCATTCTCGTTTGCTTGAAGATCCGCCCATGAATCGAATTGGACAGTTTTCTTACCAAGCGAAGCCCTATGCGCCCCGCGATCGAAGTCAAGCAAGATTGGATTTGGAGCCGTGAATGCGAGTGTCGTCTTTCCAATACCTGGATCGCCATAAATTAAGCAGATTAGCCCTGTTGAATGAATGATTTCATTCTTTTCAAAAACTCTCATGATTTCTCTCCTTTGAGATAGGACTCTATCTCTGAAATATGTATGTAGTAAATTATTGCGCTCTTTGCGCTTTTCTTTGTCTTGATCTTCAAGAATCTGCGAGGTGATATCTTTCGCCTCTTTGCTTGCGGTCTGACTCTTCCTTTGATTAGATAGTGGATATTCTGAACCGAACATCCAAGAATCTTTGCGCATTCTGATACCGATAACCATTCCTTTTCTGTTTCAATTTCTGTCATAATGTTTTCAGCCATGGGTGAAGTATATTTTCTAAGATCAGCAAGATTCCAAGACTTGAAAGAAAGAACATGAGATACATTGCGCCTTTCATTCTTTCGATTCTTTCCTCAAGGAACATGATGTATCGATCTTTTGCTTGTAAGACTTTAAGATCGGTTTCCTTTTGATCTCGCAAAAGGTTTAATTCATTCAAGATCATTCTCGAGTATGGATCTTGATCGCGATAAATTTCACTCTGTTTCTTCATTCGATTCACCTTCCGATAAGTAACCAATAACATTAGAAATTGAATAGCATGCTTCGTCAAGTTGAGAGAATTCTTCAGACTCAAGTATCGGTCTATTGTCATACATTTCGACCCACAACTTTACTCTCAATTTACGAAGTCTGTTCGCCATAAGCACGCGTTCATCCTGAGCGTTTGTTTTGTTCTCGATCTCCATTTCTCACCTTCAAGATAATTTATGTATTGTGTCTATGAATTCGATGCGATCGTCTCGCATCACATTGAATAGTATAGAGTAATCAGGGTAAACCCAGTCGTCGTTCTGATAGCTCCATCGCGCTTCATTTGTCTTGAAGAAATCTCCATTCTGCGATATCGCATAGTAGCCGAGACTTCTTTTTACAAGATCGTGAAAGAATTCACAAAGATCTTTTCTTGTCTCATGATAATTGATACGCATCTCTTGCCTCCTTTGATCTCTCGATCTCTTCTGTTGTTTTGAATGGCTTCTCTCTTTTGCCAATACCAAGCCACACATAAAAACTCGGCTGTGTTCCATAGTCGCTTGTTTCGAACCATCTGTTACCCTCGTTTGCGATATCTCGTATTCTTGCCATTATGAGCAATGCCTCGCCTTTGAATTGATTCTCAAGATAAAACTCATTTACGGGTTTGTTTATTTCTTGGAATCCATATTTTTCAGGCGCAGAAAGAATGTCAATGCTGATCGATCTCCATTTATCTTTTCTTGCGCTTATCTTCAAGAAAGGAAACTCTTTCTTGATCTGCTCTCGAATTTCTTTAACTCTCTCCTTTCTCATGATCATTCTCCTTTGATAATGGGCGTTTGTAATTTCAGCAATATGCTTGGGTTGCCATGCTCACAGTATTCATCACGTTCAACGATACATTTATCGTCACAACATGCGGGACATTCTTCCCTTCCAGCAATGATGTCACGAATATATTCGATCCAATCGGCGGGATGCGTTAACCCGGTCATTTCTCGGAATTCCATCAGGGTCATTCCTTCATCTTTCATGTCTTTTCTCCTTTAATAATGGGTAGTATTATTCGATCTCTTCAAGATCGCCTGTTTCGTAGCCATATTCTTCCAATTTATCTTTGTAACCTTCAAGCTCGGCGCGAAGATCAAGAACCTCGCTTTCCAAAGAACAGTATTCTTCGCAGGTATTTTTATCTCGGTTGAATTCATCGTCTGCGAATTCACTAAGACCAATCCTGAAGGAAGTCGGATCGCAATTTTCCAAAATGTCTGAAGGATAGAAAACCGAATAACCGATTGTAAGCGCATCATAATTTTCGTCAAGCCATTCGCGGTATGCCTCTTGATAGTCTTCAGGTTCAGGCTCGTAAGAATCCAACTGGTTTTTCATCTTTTGGAAATCTTCAAATGTTGAATTGTAATCGAGCAACAATTGCTTGATTGCGAGTTCTTTTTGTTCTTCTGTCATCTCTTTTCTCCTTATTTGTAAATTGTGACGAATAGATATTTTGTGTCTGCGGATGCGGTTCCCGAGCATCTTGAAAGTCGACCTTCTTTGTTGATATAGTCAACACCAAAGACCTGACCATTCTCAGCATAGGCCGCGACCAATATAGCCATGTCAATATGTTGGGTTTTTGCATGGTTGTAAAGATTCAAACAAAACTTATTTTCTCGGTTGATCTCATATGTCTTCATTTCTTTTCTCCTTTGTTTATTGTAATTGATTAGCATTATTCATTTGAACCAAGACTTGTCTTGTGATCTCGATTGCGAGCTTCGTTGTATACACTTCATTCTTCAGCATCATGTTCATCATGAAGTTGAATTCTTCTGTGAACATTTGATCTTTCTCTTCTGTGTTTACGAAGAGATATCTTGCGCCAAGTGGGTCAGCATTTATGACCTGTGTTCTTGTAAGATTTATTGATTCTGATTTCATCTCTTTTCTCCTTTTTTATTTTGAATTATTCTTCTATGTAATAAAGATAGTTTGCGTTTCTCAAGAGTATGCCATTTGTAAGCTCTTGCCTTACTTTATCGCCTAGCAAATACAGATCGTTCATTGTCAATTCAATAACCGCCTGTTCTATTGTCACGATCTTGATCTCCATTGTTTTTTTGCTCTGCTTTACAACTTGAAGAGTGTTTTGTTGATCTGTCGTTCTCATCTCTTTTCTCCATTTGAATGATTGTTGATCGAATTAACTATGTCAAAATTACGACATATTTGTTTCAAAGCAACACTTTTTTTTGTTTCAAGGAAAATTTTTTTTCTAGTCTCGTAACCCTGTTATATTTCACGAGTTAGAAAGATATATTTTTTCTGAAATAGTGTATTCTTGTTTATTTTTGTTAGGATTCTTGTTTCAAGATGGGTTTTGGTAGGAAATAAAGGTCTGGAGAATATATTCGGGAATGATCTTTCTTTTTTGGAGGGTTGAGAGACATTCCATATATTGCAAATGTTCGATGCGTAATAATTATTTTTCTTTTGTGTAATTATGCTGCTTTGCATCGAATGGGGAAGAGAGGTCACGGCCTCTCTTTTTTTTTTACCCTTGAAGATCGGTCTTGTAAACAGGTAGATATTTCTCTTGAAGAAAAAATCGCAGTTCGGTAGAAAAAACCTAGGTAGATATTTTGTCTGAAGAAAAGAAAAAAACCTATATTTGAATGCGGTCTATCATAACCGCCTGCTTCCCCCCAAAAAAGCAAAAGACCCCGTGGTGAGAGGGGTCTTTTTTTATTATGGACCGGTTGGTCCTCCTGATATTTGACTCAGCACATAAGCCCAATTATCTGCAAGATCGTAGACCGTTCCATCGATCATGATCAGTTGACAAAACTCTTCAAGATTAAACGCCTCTTGAATATCGGTTTTGTTCAAGATCAATGTCGCTCCTGAATTTAGTTCTGTAAAGCTCGCAGACATCAATCAACCTCGCTGATCATTTGCATAATGATTCGCCCTGTAGAATGGAATGTATACGAAGCTCTGACTTCGGGAACCACATAGATAGTTGAAGAGACAGAATTCAATACATAGGGCAATTCGATATCTTTCTCGATCATGGCAACGCCACTCCCGCAATTGATCCAATTCGCATTCAAGACTTCAGTTGTCCCGAGTAAAACATCTATCTGCGAAGTTGTAAACGCTTGAGGCGCATTGCGAGTAGCGGGTGTGACAGAAGATCCGAAGAACCATAATCGCAAAGAGGGTCTTTGTAAAGTTCCCGCAGTTGTTTCTTTCAAGATTACTCTTGCGATCTTTCCCGAGAACCCGACTGAGCGCGCCATGTTCGCATATGAGATTGCGCTTGATGTCAAGATGTCGCCTGAAGCATAAGCGAGGGTATCGAATTGTCCGAAATCACTCGCAACTCGCCTGCGGTCTATGCCGTATTTTCCTGAGTAAAATTCCATGTTATTTTCCTATTAAGTTGGTCCAAAAGAATAGACTTGTCGAGTTGAATGTTCAAGATCAGAAAGACGAATGACCTGAAGATTCGCATATGTATTGTATTGGTTGAAATTTATATTTGATGTGCTTGAATAGATACGGATCTTGAACCCTGGAAGACCTCCGCTATTCGATTTGAACACTTGCTCGGGTGCGTTGAAGAAAGTTGATCCATTCACATATGGGTGTTTGCTTGTATGCTGATAATCCATCCAAGTCACGTATCTTTCTGCTGTTGAATTTTCAAGAGTGATATTGGAGAACAATTTGATACCCCACTCATGCGCCGTATTGACTTCAGGCGCGAACAAATTAACCCTAACGAAATACCATCCCGGTTTCTTCACATAGATATATCGATCATACCAATTGTAAAAATAGAGAGGAGAATCGACTGTGGTGAATCCATTATTCCAAGGAATATCTGCGCCCACCGATCCGCTCGAAAAAAAGAAATCACGAATACCTGTGATCTCGAAACACACATTCTGAACATCTTGCTTCAGAGATGTTGCGGTCGCCTCTGCTGAAGCTTTCGCCTTGGCAAGTGCGCTGATCGAAAACTCTTGCGCATTGTCCAAGATCACAGCATCTTCACCCTCTTGCATTTCATCATATGCGCTCGGTCTATTTCCTGTATTGAATCCAAGTTGATTTCTGCCAACGCCTTGCGCTTTGATCGGTTCATTGTATCGCATTATTGCTCCGCATCGATTCTGATTGTAAGATCGGTTGTTCCTTTCAAGATATCGTGACTCGATTCCATGAATACGCCTTTCACGATATTCGCATTGTATATCTTTTCGAGCAGAGGGTTAAAGTCTGCGATGTTGATCTTGCATCGCTTTCCAATGTCATTCTGTTTTACATTTATGAATCTTGAAGTCATTGTCGACTCTGCTTGCTTTTTGTCGCCGAATGCTTGAACCATTGCGAAGGCAATTGTTGTTGGAAGTCCTGAGTCTTGTTGCTCTCGTATCATGAACATTTCACCATCAGGTTTGAGGTAGGGGATGATCGGGTATTGTAAAGTATAGCTCGAAAGAACACCCGCATCGGCATCAAAATATATGTAACATTGAGTATAAACTTTACGAGGTAAGTGAGGGGTATCGTCTTTGAAATAGATTATGTAACCCGGACTAACAGACTTTCTGATCCAAGATAAATTTTGGTTATCCCAAACGCCGTAGTATCTTTCAATATATTTCCTGTCTTGAAGCACAGGTAAATTATGGAACATGATCTTCATTTCTTTTGAATTATCGCCACTTGTGCCTTTGTCTCCAAAACGATATTCTGTTGTGTCTCGATCGCCGCCGATCGATGTCACAGATAGAGTCGCGTATCGCAATGACTCAGAAAACATCTTCATTTTATATGAGGAGAAAGTGTTCTCTTGGTTCATCTCGATTGTATTCGCATCTGTTATTCCAAATGGGTTTGAAGATTGGTATGTAATCGCATATGTGTCAGGGTTCCCATTTGTCCAAGCAATTGAAGGAATGAATAATTCAAGTGAATTCTCGCATAGACTCTTCAAGACTTCGTGAAAGTTAGTAAACTGACCAAACATATTAGAGTCAGCATGCGCGCCCGATACAAGAGAAACGGTGCTGTTCGCAACTTCCCATATTTCAGCGATATAACAAAGGTATTCTTGACCAATAAACTGAGAGCCGTCTTGATCTTTGAACGCGATTGTTTTCTCATACAATTGTGGGAAAGAAAAGGACGCAGAGTTCTTGCGAGTTATGGCTCGCAAATATGCAGAATACATTTGCGATATCTTCAAGCCAAGACGGTCAAAGGTTGAGACATGAAAAAAGAATCGATTCGTTAACCAATCAACCGCATTTAATTGTCTCTCATATTGCTGTTGGTAGTAGTATTCTGTCCCGATCAAGACCTCTCTGTATTCTTCGGTTTCTGATCTCTGAGTTGATGCGGTTAAATTGATTTGTTGATCTCGTGATCGCAGAGCAATCTTCCAGACCTCTGGAGTGATCATTTCGCCAATACATCTTGTTATATCATGCGCCTCGATTGTAAACTTCAAGACATTTTCAAGATCGGTAACTTCAAGTTCATTCTCCGCAGCGTATTTTTGACAACCAAGAAATGCGACTTTCCATACATTAGGCGTAAACCCAAACCCGTCATTGTATAGCAGAACAAAAGTGTTGAAGACTTCGAATTCTTTTTGCTCTGTGGTGAGCGCCGAATGATTGCCAAGGTCTGGAACATCAAGATATTCGGAACCGTCTGAATTCTTCGGAGTCAATTTTGTTGTTGTGCCTTTGAGTAATTGCTCGCGCAAATTATTCAGTTCGCTTGTGCCTTGAAGACTCGCGATATTGACCGCAATTGATAACACTTGCGATTGCATACCCGCTGGAAGCTCTCCGATCGATGTCTCGATCTTCCCCTCTTCAAGCAAGAAATCACTTGGAAGAACCTGATCTGTTGAACCACTCGAATAGTCTGCGTCGCTTGGAATGATATAAAGTCTGTACTGAATATAATCTTCAGAAGTCCAAGAATAAGTGAATCGTTTTGAGGTCATAACAGATCCTTTGAGTAAACACTCATTGTCATTTGTTCAAGCCCGCTCGCCCATTTCTTTTCGTTCGATACATCAACCCTCTCGAATACAAATCCATTTGAGATCAGTCCCGCAGTTAAGGGGAAGTTAGTCGTGTTTCTCCATCGATCGGGAAGGATCTTGTTATCAAGCCCTGGAGTTGGAGCGATTAGTCTTTTGTGTTTTTTTGTGAGAATCTGCTTCAGCAAATAGATAGTCGTTTCAGAGCTTACCGTTAGAGAATCCCATGTGGAAAACGGTACGCATTCAACATCAAGCTTGATACGAAACTTGCTCTGCGATATCTCAGTCCCCGACATCGAAACAACGGTATCGCTTTCCATTTCAGGCGAATAATGTATTCCAAAGATCGGCAACTCGATCGACAATGTATTGACCGGGTTGAATGTTGATTCTGTTGCGCCTTGAACCTTAACCCAAAACCTCCAACTCATGTTAACCTCTTCGCATTTTCCGCTTTCGTTCGGAATTGATAATTGCTGTAATAGATCGACTGTCTGCGCTCAAAAGACCGCTTACTTCGACTTTTGTGTTTCTTGATATTCTTGAACCAAGACTTCGAGTTTCCGCTCTTAGTCTTCGGACTTCCTCGATAAGCTCGCCGTCTGAATTTACAGACAAAGACCCTGACTGAATCTTTTGCTTGTAAAAATGAGAAACACTAAGACCTGTTTTGTTCATCCATTCAAGTTCGGCTCTATTCTCTTTTGTTGCTTTCGCAGTGATCACAGACTCCCCTTTTGATAGCCATGCGGGAATACTATCCGAAGTTTCTGATCCTGCGCCTTCAAGATTCACAACCCCATCTTTGAAGCCCGCTGCTGATCTTGCCAAACCAAGCAAGCCGTAAAGAGCGCCAGTCAATGTCGCTGCGGCTAAAGGTCCAAGAATCGGACCAAGGGTCGTGATCGAGCTTCCCAAAATACCCGTTACAAAAGACGGGATCATTTTTGCTACAGCATCGAATGCGGCGCCCGCAGCCATTTTTCCAAAGTCCAAAAGAGTCGCCTTTCCGCTCGCTGCGAGTTCTGAAAACCCTCCAAGAGCTTGACCCACGAATTCGTTGAATACCTTTTCGTTCCCCTCCATTTCTTTCGCATTCTCTGTGAACATGTCGGCTTGGCTCTTCAAGACGGTCGCGATCGCAGAATCGCTCGCGCCCTTTACAGCGCTCAAAAACTCTGAACCCGTATCTTTACTCGCCTCATTGCGTTCCCGCTCGATCTCGCCCATTCTAGCCGCGTATTCTGCGAAGTCTATCGATCTGTTTGCGAGAGATTTCTTGAGATCCTCTTCCTCAGCACCCAAAGATGCGAGCTTTTCATCTCTGATCTTCTGTTGAGCTTCGCGTTCTTGCTTTAATTTCTCTCCATCGAATGCTTTTTGGATCGATAGTTCAAGACTCTTCCCGATTTGGAAATAAATTGTGTTTTGATCAATTGCTTTTTTGGAATCTGCGACAAATCTCGCATAGCGTCTTTCTGTGTCTGCAATCGCTTCGCTGTTCGTGCCTCTGATCTTTTCAAGACTCTCAACCGCTTTCTGATCGCCGATCGATCGCGCAAGATCAATTTTCTCGCCAAGCTCTACATTTGTCAAATATAGCAAGTCTGTGATCTTGTCGAAGTCCTCTTGCGCTTTGTCGAGCTTTGCCTCTGTATTGACTGGCTTGGTAAACATACCCGCCATGATCTTTTCGTATTCTTTCGCATTTGTATCGCTTTCCTTCACGAATTCTTCAAGATCCTTGACCAATGGGTCGCGCCATGACAAATCAACGGGGATCTTGATCGCATTCTTTTCGATTGCTTCGGTTAGTTTCTTGAATTCTCCAATGTAGAATTGTTTTACATCTTCAAGATTCTCTCCTTTTTCGGGTTTGATCTTGATCTCGATCGGGTTGAATTCTGTGTCTGAAACATCTCTTGCGATTTCATTCAATTTCTTTTGCGCCTCTTCAGCATCTTTCTGAAGTCTCTGTTTGAGCGCAAGCGATTTCTCGTCTTCAGAACCTTTGAAGTTCAAGAAATCTGTGTCGCGAGCATTTTGTTGACCTTGAAGAAAGTCTTTGAAGTCCTCTTGTCTTTTTTGAAGCTCAGTGCGATTATCTGCGGTCTTTTGCTTTTCTTTGTCTTTGTCTTTTTTATCCTTATCGTCTTTGTCTTTCGTGTCTTTGTCTTCGGTCTTCGTAATGACCGGCTTGACGGTTGGCTTAACTTCAGGGACAGGACGACCAGCAATTTCTTTTAGCGAGTTCATGAGCTTTTCTTGTTTCGCCTGTTCATTCAAAAATGCTTGCGCTTTTGATTTGCCTGTGTCGTATGCTTGACCTATCCTGTCTATCGAATTCGCAACGACATTGTAAGCACCCGAGAAGTCTGCACTTGCGATCTTTGAAAAGAATTCTCCGGCAAGCTTTCCGACTTCATTCAAAGCATAAACAATACCACCGATATTGACTTTGACAATGCCAATGTATTGCGATATATTGCTGAAGAAATCTCTCACGCCATTCGCAACATTTTGAACAATCTGTACAGCTTTCTGAACAGAATCAAAAGAAAGAACCCAGTCTTTGATCTTGGTGACAATTTTGCTGATCCAATCGATTCCCGCCTTGATTGGCTCGATAAGATATTTTGTCAAGATATTGGCTCCGAAGTCATAGATCGCAGTTGCCACATTCTTGACTATTTGCCAAACAGAGTCAACGGCTCCATAGAACGAATCCATGAATCCCTTCCCATCGTTAACTGTGCTGTTCATTATTCCGAAGAAATTGATCACGTCTTGAACATAACCGATCAATGTGTTGAATGCGTTCGAGACCGCGTCGATTATCCCCTTGAAGAAATCAACCGTTGCGGTTACTCCATTTATTATGCCGTTGATTATTCCCGATTTGCTGATCCAATCAACAATATATCCAATAACCGCACCAATTGCTTGACCGAGTAATTGCAGAGGGGTGAAGAGGAGAGATATTGCCCCTCCAAGAATGTCGGAGATCACAGAACCCAGGAATGAAACGACTCCCGATACATTTGTCAAGATATCTTGAAATGTTTTCATAAAGTCAATGCTCTCGCCTGCTTCCCCTCCAAACCCTAACGCCTCGCCAATTGTCTTGCCGAGTTGTTGGAAGACCGAAACGACTGGCTCGATTGCTTTCCAAATTCCATCGAAAACCGATATGCCTATATTGTAGAAAATATCAAGCACGGTCATCGCCATGTTCAATGCGTAAGTGATATTTGCAATGATCGATGCGCCAATGAAGGAAAGAATCGGACCGATCACGCTCCATATTCTTGTGAAATATCCCGAGATCGAGTTCGATAATTTTTCAAATGTCGGAGCAATTGCGGTTGCGATCATTCCGAACGCATCACTCAAGACCCCAACGACTGAAGCGCTTGCTTTCTCGAATGCCATGGAGAGCTGTCTTCCAACCGCATCAAAAGAAAGGTATTGACCGACCGCCCCGCTCGCAGCTTTGCCCGCTTCAGCAGCTTTCTTTGATATCTCATCAACAGGCAATGGCGCGCCGAATAACTTATTGTATGCTTGCACGCCGATATCTTCAGCAGGTGTACCCGCGACCGCTACCTGAAGTTGCGCAGCCATTGCTTCAGAGATTTGTCCTGAATCAAATGCTGTCTTGATAGACTCACCCGATTTCTGCAAGAATTCCTTAATCGAGATTTGACCACTTGAAGCCAATTTCTCAAGCGAGCCAAGAGTCGTCCCGAGCGCTTTAGGCAATTGCCCTTGGATATCTGCGAATGCTTTCGCAGTATCGCCCGCCTTGAGTCTGATCTGCGCCTCTTTGATCGAGTCTGCGATCTTGTCTGTATTGAAAAGACCCTCTTGACCAGCGACCGCAATTGACCCCGCGAATTCCTGAGCCGAGAATCCCGCCTCGTCCAAGAGTTGCGAGTATTCGGCGAGAGTGTCAAGAACATCGTCTTGCGAAGTCTTCCCCTCTTTCGCAGCGTATGCGATCAGGTTGAATGCTTCGTCTCCCTGAAGACCGAATTGCTTAATAAACGGGGTTGATTTCGCAATAACTTCGTTGACATCTTTCTCGTAAAGATTACCAAGCGCTTGAGCCTTTGCCGTGAAGTCTCCTATCTGATCAGTCGGCAATGCGTCTTTCAAGACAACTTTTGCATTTGCGATAACTTTCGTTGCATCTGCGAGAGATTCCCCAACGCCTCCAACGAATGCTTTCTCTGCCTCTTTTGATAACGCCTCGAATTCGGCGCCTGTAGCGCCCGTGACGGCCTTTAAGTCGCCCTGTGCTGATATCAAGGCGCGCCCCTTGTCTATCACGGCTCCAAACGAATCTACGATAACACCTAAACCCGCTTGAACACCCTCTGCGAGACTACCGCCAATAAACGCCGACAAAGCACCACCGCCTATTGTCCCCATTATTCCGTTTTTGAGCTGATCCCCAAACGATTGCGCAGACCCTCCTGAATCTTGAAGAGATGAATCGACCTCCTGAATAGCATCATCAAGTTTTTTCATCTCTTGTTGCGCGTCCTTGATCGCCTGCTCAACCTTCGCATACGCATCGTCGCCTTGATTCCCTGAAAGTTTCATTTGGACCAAGACTTGCTTTTGTTCGGCTATAAAGTCAGAAAGTTTTTTCTTCGCATCCGGCACGCCTTTCCCAAGAGATTCGCCAACCCCTGGAAGACTTGAGATTTCAGACCGCGCTTTTGACAATGCTTGATCAATGCCTTGGAAAAGTTCCGTAGCATCAAGACCGAGTTTGAGTTCGATATCATTCGCCATGTTTTATCTTTTCCTTTCTAATTTGTAAAACGTTCGAGAGAAAGCAAAGGCCTTGATCACATCTATTCTTGGCGTATCAAAATATAAACGAAGATATGTCGATACGTCTCCATTGGCGACCCCGCTGAAGATCCAAAAAGAATCTGCTAACTCTTCGCCAAGATAGTAGATCGCATTCATGTCATCGTCTTCGTATTCGTCGTCTTCAGGGTCGTTGAAAGCAACAAGCTCGCTGAGTAAAAACTCACAATAGCTTGATTCTTGCGCATACGCTTTCACGAAAAAATTTGAGAGAGTCCAAGATCGAGTCAAGGTCTTGATTCTGCCAAAATTCCGAAGCGGGATCGCTATCTATTTGGACAAGCAATTCAGGATCTTTGACAAGATTGCGATCGATAACTTTTTTTGTGAATTCAATTATCTTTGGAATTGTATCAGAATCGATGTTGATAACTTCAAATAGGTTTTGTCTGATCTTCAGGTATGAAGTCTTAACAATTTCTTGGAAACGGAAATCTTGCATAATATCTACAAAGGCACCTTCGCCCTTTGTTAGATCGACATTCTTCGCAAGACCTTCATGCGAGAAAACTTTTTCCAATATCTCCTGTTCCGCAGCTTTGGTTGCGCCTTTCGTATTCGCAAGCTCTTGAAGCAAAGGGGTCACGATGTCATAAAGTGCGGGTGTCAATTTCGAATATAACGCAACCTCGAATTCATTGCCGTTGTGATAGAGTTTCATTCTTGAGTCCTCATATATTTTGAAAAATAAGAGGGGAGCCAAAAGACTCCCCAAACATTATGCTGTTGGAATTGGAATCCATACTTCTTTGTAGCCATACAATTTAGGAATTGTCACAGCAGTCGCTGCGGTTGAGCTTACAAGAGTTGTATCGAAATAAGTCGCAGCAATGGTTACATCGACTTCAGGGTTAACAACATCGCCCGACACTTTTGGCTTTGTATATTTTCCTGATTCTTGATCGAAAGAACCTGAGTCTTGCATGAGTTTGCAAAGCATCAAGACAACTTTGCGCTTTGAGTTCGAAGGATCAACCCCTCCGTAAATGATCTGGAGCAAAGTTGGTGAAGATGCGTTCCCCGAATTGAATCTTTCGCCGTTCTCATATTCTCCAGTGTCAGGCGCCGCCTGATTCTTTGGAGCATAGAGATCGAGGAAAGACGACAGATCTTCTGAGTCTTCGTTCTGATCGATTGTGAATGAAGTGCGAGTCAAAGAAGTCTTAATTTTCTTGACCATTGTATAACGGGCTGTTGTGCCTACAGAATTCGTCATTTCACTCGCAGTGAAAAACACGCTCTGATTTGCGCCTCCAACTACCATGATTAACCTCTACTTTTTGATTAGTGAAAATGTCTTGACCAAATACATCCAATTGCGTTCTGATCTTTCTCTCATGTATTCGCGAACCAGCAACTTCGCGTTTCTCGTCAATTTTTTTTGAAAGTCTTCCTCTCCTATCGCATACCCTTTGTGATGCAAGAGGATTTCTGTGTCTGCGGTCGTAATGCCTCCGAGATCAATATCCAAAAGCTCGTGACATATTCCGCTCCATTTAAGTCCTGTAGATCTTCTGTGAAGTCTCAGGTTCGGCAAGTTATACCTTGATTCCCACATCTCTGTTGTCTTCGTTTCTCGAGTGATTCCCGCAATTGAAACAAACGCAGCGTCTGCGCCTGAATGATCAACGGCTTCAAGAAAAGACCAAAATTCATCATGCGGTGTGAATAGTCTTTCGTCAGAATCCATGTGAAGAATCCAATCTCCATTCGCATATTCGTCTAAGATATTTCGACAAAGAGAAAAGTCAAAGTATTCCTCTTGATTCGGGAAGGTAATCGAGAGACCGATCAAGGAATCTGTTATACCGATTTCTTCTCTTTTGATTTCTTGAAGACTTGGATCGAATTTCGTCTCGAGTGCTACGACCTGAATGTTTTCAAGTGGAAGAGATTTGCGCCACGATACAAGATCGTCGCCTTTCGAATAGATTACACAGCAAGATAATTTCATCATGCGCCTTTGTAATAATAGCAACGGAATTGGACAAGAGAAATCCCTTTTGTCTCGTCATCATTAAATGTAACCGCCTGAGCGCTTACGAAATGCAACGGAGAAAAATATGTGTTCTCATAGTTCGAGACATATCTTTCAGGGACAAAGTTAACAAGATTGTTTTCAATTTTCTCAACATTTGTTGCGAGAGCATTGCGAAGATTTGCCTTGTTGTTATTTTGTTTCTTAACTTGCGAGCCAGTCAGCATGTAGAAATTCAATGTACCTCTGTTCGCAAAAGCGCTATCGTCTTCAAGACCGATAACCTCTCTTGTGTCTTCAGTCCCAAGAACACCAACGAAGTCGAATTGATATGTATTCCATTTGTCGATCATGACCTGATCGTAAACCCGGATGCCTGACAAAGTTTGAAGTTTCGCAATTATTGATTCGACTGCTGTTGATTCGCGAGCCATTCCTTTACTCCTAAGATTATTTCTTGTTTTGCCTTTGATAGAGTGCTATCAAGTTTCTTTGCTTTCCATTCGGCTATTGCAGGGAAAAAATAGGGTCTCGCAGGGATCACAGCTGATCCATTTCGACCCGCAGTGCCTCCAAACTCATGTATCGCAGCGTATGGTATTTTTGATCCGTATCGTAATTGCATACCCTCTCGAGTCGATTCGATCTCCAAAATGTTTTGAGCATCTTTTCTATTTGGAGAGAATGACCGAAATAGATTACCTGATCGAATGCGCAAAGTCCCCTCTCCTGTATTGGGGTTCTTTCTCGCAGCCGCGCTCTTCATTGCCTCGAAGTCGAAGTCTGTCTTCACCATGTGAACGCCAATAAACGATTGGAGATCAGAAGCGATCGTTCTCGCTATTTTCTCATAAGTTTTCGAGAGATCCATCATGCTCATAATGTTACACCGTTCTGATTACATAAGCGCCGAAATATCTCTTCCAATCTATTTCCGTTTTCAATGCTGAAGAAACATTTTGACCTGCGCCGCCTGTTGAGACAGAATTCAGACCGAACCAATTGCCTCCCATTGGAGATTGCTTGTAAATTAGGGCAACCATCTCGGCTACGCCTTGAAGAATCGTGCGAGGCATATTTGCGTCTGTAAACCCTGTTTGAAGAGTCGCTTTGATCTGTCCCTTCATTCGATTACGAATCACAATGAAATTAGCATATTGTTCTTGGCTCCAAGAATAATCATTTGCGCTCATGTTCGCATACGAGGAGAATTCATTCTCGCGCCATTGGAGCGCCGTGAGCTGCGTATTTGCGAAATAGGGTATAAACTTCCACGAATGCTCCTCTTCGAAGCCCCTGACGCCTTTCTGTGCGTCGTATCGATATTCTAACGAGACGCTACGTAGAGGCTGACCCACAAAAGACTCAGCCTCTTCGTAACAAATATCGATCATGTTATCAAACCAGGAATACAAGGCGATATCTTCGAGACTTGGATCGCCATTCTGTTCGAGATTCAAGAAAGACAATACATATTGGAATTGTCTCGGATATGCGCTTTGGTATGCCATTATTTGCCTATGGGTTTGTTAACTTTCTTTTCGGTTTTGGTCGTTTCAATTTTCTTTCCAATTTCTTTCGCGATTAGTTCATCTGCGATTGCTTGGTCAACTTGGGTTATTTGCCCTGGAGCCAAGCCTTTCCAATTGGAAAGAATCATGATATCTACTAACATATTTTACCTCTTAGGATGCTGAAGTCTTCAAGACACCGATCGCAGATGGCGCAGGGAATGCGAAAGCAACACGCTCGACTACTTCTATACCCTTTTGGTGAGTCCCGCCAAGACCAGTTGCGCCGAAGTATTCTTTGTATTCGTTGATCGTAATATCTTCACGAATACCCATAACGGTAAACTGAGCAAAGTCGCAATAAATTGCTGAAGCTTTGGAGGCAGCGCTTGAGGGGAAGAGTGCGTCGGGAACAACATGAAGAGGACGACCCGTAATTGATACATAAGTATTTCCTTCGAGAGCCGTCATTCCAATTGCCGGAACATCCATTGGCTTGACCATGTCAAAAATAGGGCGACCATTCACGCTATCTGTTTCCTTCATAAGATATCCGAAGACTGATTGCGGTACAACAAAAGCACCATTTGCGCCAACTGAGCTATTGATCGACAAGCGCAAATTGATCAAGTCCTTCCAAGAGATTTCAGCAAAGGTGTCTTTGCCTGAAGTTGAAGAACCGCCTTGGAAAGTTACGGTCGTTCCCGATGTGCTGATCAACCCTGTGAAGTTCGGAGAAATGCCATCGCCGTTGAAGAATTGCTTGTCTTCAGTTTCTGCAAGAGCGCGAGCCAAACCATTTGTCACATAATCGTAAAATGCTGGAACCGCATCCTGAAGCTCCTCTTCAGACACAACGCATCCCGCAACAAGCTTCTTTGCGATCAAAGATGTTGAAGTGAAGAAATTCGTTGAGTCTGTGAGCGTGAGGGCTGAACCTTCAGCAACAACACCGCCTGTGAATGCTCCTGAGCTTGTGAGCTTTTCGGTCTTTCCACGCATAGGATAAACCTTTGCGAGTGCTCTTGTATAGCCATAAGCGTCAGCATATGACTGAATTTCATCAGCCCAAAACTCAGGAACCAATGCGCCACCCTGAGCGCTATTGCCTGTGTTGAAGTTCGCACGATTCTGTTGGCCGTTGAATTTCGCATTCGCTTCGCGACAGATTTCATCCGCTACGCCTTCGAGACCCTTATGTCTTGCTACGATGAATTTTGCTACGATCTCTGCCTTTTGCTTTTGAACATCGTATTCATTTTTGACCTTGATAAAACCAACGCCATTATTTTGTGGAGTCGCGATCGGCTTCTGTGCTTTCAATGTCTCTCCAACTTTTCTGTCGACCAATTCTTTCAACTGATCTTTTGTTACAACAAAATTTTCCATTTTTTTGTCCTTAGATAATTTCCAATAGTTCATCAACTGTCTTGCGTGTTGGCAAGTTTAGAGATATTGATCTTTGCATGTCGATTGCGACCGCAGAATCGATCATCTTGTATCCTTCTTTGATCTTTGACATTCCTTCTTTGATTTGCGCTTGAGTGCTTGCAGAAATTTTCTTTCCAACTCTTTTTTCGATCGCATCGAAATTAGCCTCGACTTCTTCTGTGCTTACGACTTCAGCAGGTGGCTCTGCGACAGGCGGTTCGTTGACTTGATCTTCAGTCGGTGCTGCTTCGCCTTTAAGCGCAAGCAACATTGCCTCTGCTCCACCCGCAATAAATGCGAGAGCTGAAGCTTCAGCTTCCTCAGGAGTGAAACCAAGATTCGTCACTTCTGTCGCGATTGCTTCCTTGATTGCGGGCAAAAGTTCGTCTTGAATCTTTGCTTGAATTTCAGGAGTTAACATTCGCGTTTCCTTTTTGTATTTTGAAATAATGTTTTGAATATCTTGACCGAGTGATCTCTTGATCAATGCTGTTCGATTTGCTGGTACCGAAACAACCGAAAACTCAACCAATTCACTTTTTGTATAGACCGTGACCCTTTGTCCTTCGATCGTCTGCTCTTCTGTCTCGATTGGAATGATGCCGACCGAAACGGCTCTCACAAATCCCGCATCGATCAATTTGTTAAGAGTGCGACCGTCTTCTGTAATACATTCGACCTGCATCGTTGCTTCAAGATTTTCGCCGTTCATTGCGAATCCTAGACAACGACCGATAGGCCACTTTTCAGACTCATGTTGCGCAAGCACAACAGGGTTATTCATGAATGCTGAGTAATCGATACCGCTCGGCACAATGACCGTTCCGTAGCGATCGATCTCAGGTGTAGAAACGACAAATTTCCAAATGTCGTTGATTTCTTTCTCTTCGTATTCTCCATTCTCTTCATTGTCGTACCCTCTTGCGAGGATCAGTTCGCGTTTAAGCAATTCCATGTTCATGCCTCTTTTGTCTTCATTATTTTTCAATTGCTCGACTATATTTCTGCTCCATGAGAAACCTGCGTCGCCACCCCATAGTGCCCACGCAACTCGCCCTGGAGATGGATATCCCTCGTCTTCAGGATCGAAACCCTCTGCTTTCTTTACGCCCTCATGGCGAGAGAAAAAAGAGAACATTCTCTTGACCGTTTCTTCAGACAGATTCTCTCCTCTCAAAATTTGACGTGCGCGAACCAAGCCGATTCTTGTCCCGCCTTTCCTTCCTTCCTCTTTCCATTTGATCGCACGCTCGGCTTCGATCTTCATTCCTTTGTTCGGCTCATAAGTTTCACTCATGGTTATTCTCTCACTGGAAATAATTGGCAACGACAATTGATCGCATTCTCTGCAGAAAGACCGCTCCCGAGGGGTCTGTTGGTCAATTCGCCTCCAACATTGAACATACCCGAAGCATTCGGAAATTTTCCATCGAGTCTTCTGTGCGAGGGTCTGACTTTAGAGTCGCGTTCAGAAAGCCACATCATCTTGAAGCCGTTCTCTCGATAGACCGAATACTGAACACCGCTCGTAACATTCGCTGCGGTTGTTCGGGCTATTGTCGCCGCTCGCTTATCTTCAAGAAATTCAAACTTGATCTTCAACGCATTTTTGATTTCCTCGGGTGATTTGCCCGCATTTTTCAAGATTTCATTCTCCAAGTCTTTTTTCGCAACGAGCATTGACTCCTGAACCTTTTCTGCGCTTTCTTTCGTTATAGCATCGATTTGTTGCGATAAGGGCAATGGAACATCGATTGGATCGATTCCGAGCTGTGACGCGAGTTCTAGGCGTATTATTTCGCTAGATTCTTGAATCGCAAGATCGATCTCGGCTAGTTGCTCTGCTGAAACATTGACATCTTGAATGTTCGTGATGTTGAGATCGAGTTTTTGAAAGACTTGATCTTGAAGCGAGCCGATCGCATTACTTATGAGAGATTGCAATGCGAGGGTATTGTCTTGGGTCAAGAGATCGAATTGTCTCCAAAAGTAATCTCGAATGTCTGCCGTCACATATTCGCCTCCGATATCGCTCTCGATCTTTTCTCCAATTGCTTGAAGATTTCTCGGTTGTGATTGTGGAGGGGATGCGGGCGCGCCGATCATGCCAAGAGGAACGAAACCATTTGCTATGAGAGGGGAATCGCCGTATGCGATTGGATCGAATCCTCTCTCTTTTCTTGCATCGTTTATTGTCTTGATTCCCCACTTGAGTTCGAATTCCTCTTGTTGCTGTTTCACAAGAGGGTCATCGTATTGGAATTTTTCTGACTCGATCAAGATCGCTTCATCCCATCTGCGAAAATGTCTTGTGAATTCTTCAGCAATGTACGATGCTTCAGGGTCGATCGTGTTCTGTCTGAAGATCGCCCACTGCACTTCCGCAGTTGCTCTGTTCTGATATTCGCCTGTGAGCATACCCGGAGGAACCCCGAACACTTGAGCGATTTGCGATCTTGTGTCATTCGAAACAGAGTCGTAAGATATCGCAAGTTCTCCTTTTGGAGGCAATTCAAGACCGAGACCGCTTTCAAGCAATGCTCGCAATTTGTAATCGGGTAACTCTTCATTCCATCGCGCTTTCAGTCTTGACCATTCGTCGTCGTCCATTCGCTCAGGATATTTCGCAATGAGAGGAGGGACGGTATTGTTCTTGAAGAGTCGCGCAAGATATTCGGAAACTTCGTTGTTGATATTCGAGTATTCCATCGCTGCGGTTACAAGACCAACGCCGAACATATTCATTCCGACAATTTCCTCTTGTCGCGCTGCGGGATGAATGCGCGCAAGATGAATCATTTCCTTTTCAGGTATAGCGATGTTACCCTCTTGAGCCGATTGGTAGACATAACCATCAACGAAAGTATCTGATCCTTTTATGACTCTGACCCTCGTTGGATTCAATACCCACATTTGGACAGGAACCCTGTAGCCATTCGTTGGAGTCCAAATGAAAGCATTGCCGTTGATCGATAGCCAGTTTTCAATATATGTAAAGACTTGAGATCGGGTGAAGAATGGATTCGGATTTCGCAGCAATTCATTTGTCCAATGAAATTGACCCTGTTCTTCAAGAGAGAAATTATTCATGCGATAGGATTTGAAGTCGAGATTCGCAAGCGCATTTGCTCTATGCTGAAGACATGCGAAGACCGTGCCCCGTATTGAAGCGCTTAATTCATTCCCCGCATTGACCGTTCCTACATTTCGATCTCCTGATCTTCTGTTATTCGGGTTTGCGTTTCGATTTGGTCGGATCGCATTCGCAACCCTGTCGCGTATAGTATCGAGAATTGTCATATTTTTATGCTCGGTGTTTTTCTGATTGCATGGAATGCATAGGCAAGCGCGTCGATAAAGTCATCGTGTCTATCTTGGCTCGTGCCTGTAAAATTCAAAAGTTCTTCTGTGAATTCTCTTGGAAGACTTGAGACATGAGAGATCAAGCCCTGTTCGTATCTTGCCTCTACTGGCTGGAACCTGATCACTTTGTCTCGGTCTGCTTTCATGCCGACCACATTCATCCGGGTCGTTCTCTTCAGTTCTTGAACCATCCAAGCTTGTGCTTGAACAGATTCAACGCCAACAACTCTTGCTTGCCATTTGTCGTGCATCTCGATTATTCTCTTGCCTATCTCTACAAATGTCCATCGTCCTCGAATAGCATCAACGATCACGATCTGTTGATCTTCTGTTACTCCTATGGCAACGATAGCCGTGAAGTCTGCTGTTTCTTTCTGAGAGATCGCAAGATCCACGCCGATGTAAAAGTCTTTGCAGACTTTCGAGTCATCTGTATTGATCCATTCGCGCTTGATCTTTGATGCGCCTCGATCGATATATTCTGCAAGATATTCTTGCGCAAAGGCAAGAGAGGGTAATTGTTGTCTTGCGAGATCGATCTCACTCTTTCGAATAAGGGGATTGTCATACGATGTATAATGAAACGACGACCAGTTCGCATACAGATCAGACATTTTGTCAAGGTCGTAAAAATGATTGCGACCGCTCGGCGTTGAAAAGAAAAAAGCATCGCCTTCGTGATCTGCGAGGGTTGGAAAGATAACATCATTCCAAGCCTCTTCGCCATTTTCAGCATACGCCCACTCATCACAAATGACCCTGTTGTATGCATTGCCTCTGATCGTCTCCGATCTCCAGACTCCATTGAATTCAAGATACGAATCCTTTAGTTTGATCTCGCCCTCTTTGCATATTGCTCCAAGAGGGATGAATAGCTTCTTCGCATCTCGATATCTTTTCTTGAGGTCTTGATAGCTTGGAGCTGTGTAGAGGACATGCGATCCTCTTGTTTCGAGCATCGTTTCAAGAGCGAGAGCAAAAGCGAGAAAACTCTTGCCGAAACGACGACCGCAACGCACAACATTAAAACGATTATGCTCTTCAAGTATCTCATGTTGTTTCTCATGAAGTTCGATTCTAAGTTTCATGCTCTTTGCCTACATTCATTTTACCCCAAACGAATTCGATGTCTGTCTCGGCTTCAGACTCTATGCCGTGAGGGTATGCGTAACGAAGCAAGAGTTCAGCTGCGCGAATGTTTCCATTCAACGCATCATTCCTGAGCCTTGCCAAGATCGCAAAGAGAGCTGTCTTGTCTTTCTTTTCATCACCCATGATCTCCACAAGAGACTCGCGAAGATCGGGTAGCTTCTTCGGTCTTCCCTTCGGATTTCCGCTCTCTCCTTTCTTCCAGCGATTGCCTTTGCCGATTATGTTCTCGCTGTTGGGCATGATCTGTTTCTTCGTTTGTTTCTTCGTTTGTTAAATTAGGCGCATGAATTCTGATCTTGTCTGTTCATCTGTCATGAATTTTCCTTTCAGGCATTGGGTCGTTGTCTTGGCTCCGACTTTCTTTATTCCTCGCATACTCATACAAAGATGCTCTGCGGTCAAGCTCACTGCGACTCCTAATGGGTCGAGTTCATTCTCGATGCGATCTGCGATTTGCTGAGTGATTCTTTCTTGATTCTGTAATCTATTCGCATAATGATCCACGACTCTGGAGAGCTTTGAAAGACCAACAATCTTTTTGTTCGGGATATATGCGATAGTAGCCGTTCCAAAGAATGGCGCGAGATGGTGTTCGCATAGCGAATGAAATTGTATTTCTCTTTGCACGATCATTTGGTCCATACCTTCAGAATCGAAAGTAGTGAAATTGAATTCCTTTTCTTCAAGAAATTCCTTGAGAAATTTCGCATAGCGTTTCGGTGTATCTCGAAGACCCTCTCTGTGAACATCTTCGCCAATGAATTGAATGATTCTTCGGACATTGTCCTCGATCGGTTCGTTCTTCATTTCCCAAGGGAATACAAGCCATTTGTCTCGAAGCTCGGGTTCAGTCGTTTTGTCGAAAAGTCCAACGAATGGCTTTGCGGTATATTTGTAGCGATCTCTTGTCGACCCTGAGTCGATCAAGTCATCGATAATGATGTCGCAATCATTCACGGTATCAACTGGGTTCAGCATCGCGGCGATATATTGACCGCCCCTTGGAATGCCGTAGTATTTTTTGCTCGGATCAAGTTTGCTGACCCTCTGCTTAATTTCTTCCCAAGTTACAATATATTCCATACCTTGTGATCCTGAACAGATAATTTCCAATTTGGATTCTTCAAGCAAAGATCAATACAATGGCGAAGATTCTCTTTGTTTATTAAATTGCCGTCGCTATGCGGGCTGATCCATAGATGCGTTGCCGAAACAGAGGGTCTTGGGATATCTTGACCGATATGTCGAACATACCGCAATTCATCAACGCCACTTGGAAAATTTTTCTCGATTACATGCTCGGCTACTTTTGGGGAAACGCATATAAAGTCAAGACCGATATCGCAAGGATGAAGACCCGAAGTCTCGACCGCTTGAAAGAATCCACGATCTTTGAAGAAAGAAACAATTTCTTCTGTTAACTGATCGAGAGGCTCGCCCCCTGTCCAAGTTATCTCGAAGCAATCAGGATTCGTCTTGCGCATCCATATGAGGATATCTTCAAGACTCTTTGCGCTTCCTGATTCGAATTCTGTGTCGCATCTCACGCCTGAAGCGTAACAAGCATGCTTCGCTTTACAACCCTGTAATCGAATGAAGAATGTCGGCGTTCCTTTTCGAGCACCCTCTGCTTGTAATGAATAGAACATTTCTGATACATTTAGTTTCATTCCTTATCTCCTCTACGATAAACAGCAGAACACTTTCTTGTCTCCTCAACCCTGCACTCGAGTAAAATTATACCTGTGTCTTCAAGCAAGGCGGGAGCGATCTCTGTCACGAGGTGTTCTGCGATATTCTCTGCGGTTGGGTTAAATGGCACAACAACTATGCTTTCTCTTGATATTTCTTGTAGCGCCTGAAGCATTGGATCATTCTTCCAAATTAAAGTTTTGTGATCGAATTCATTCTCGATCCACATGCACAATTTTTCTTTGATAACTGAGAAATCTATCACACGTCCTAAATGATCGAGAGCTTCAGAGACGCAAACGAAATGTATGCGATAATTATGACCGTGAATGAATCGACATTTGGATTCATGACCAACGACCCTATGACCGCAAGAGATATCGTGGTATCTTTCTGCTATGTATGTATTCCTCATAACCACCCCATCGCTTTTGCTTCAAGATACCCTTTTGCTCTCAGGATGGATGCGGGGTTATTAAGCTCGCCAAGACCCCACTCATTAACAATCTCTGATCCATTGTAATCGGTCATGGTCTTTTCAACAATGATCTTCAAGACTCCAAGATCCTTAGCCAGTTTCCAAGTCTCTGCTTTCGAGAGATACATGAGAGGGGTATGGATTCTGATATCTCCAATGCTAACGCCAAGCGTTAGTGCGAGTTGAAGAGCATCGATCGTTGATCTTCTACAATCGGGGTACCCTGAGTAATCTGTTTGACAAACGCCAGTCACGATATCTTGAATGCCATGGTCTGCGCAATAAGATCCCGCGATCGAAAGAAAAACAAGATTCCTTCCGGCAACGAAACTTGCGGGTAAATTATCTCCAATCTTACTTGCTTGATTGTGATCGCCACCCTCTGTGAGAGAGCTTGAAGAAAATAAACCTTTCAAGTTGTATATCTTGAATGGAACATTCGCCTCTTCAGCAATTTCTTTTGCTTTCTCGAGTTCGATCGCGTGAGACTGACCGTAATCAAATCCAATCGCATGAACCTCTGCAAAGCGATCTTTTGCCCAATAAAGACAAGTTGTTGAATCTTGACCGCCTGATAGCAAGACAAGACATTTATCTTTTTTCATTCTTTCCTCTTCTGTTTTCATGACTATTCCAAATATAGCTACCTTGCGCAATATCTCGAAGCAAATAAGAATCTTTTCCTTTGCTGAAGAATACCCCATACCAAAAAAGACCACCGATCGCTTTCAGAATGATTTGCGCAAGAAATATATCTTTGTCAAGATTCCCGAACGCGATCATTTGGAATACTATTGAATCTGCGAGAATCGCAACAAGATCGCTCCCGTTCACCTTCAAGAAATATCCTCTGTCTATATTCATTCTGTAAAATAGACTCGCGAGCATTTGAGAGATCACGAATGATCCTGAAGACGCGATTGCGATTGCTTGAGTATCTTTATTGATCAAGAATGTTATCGCGCCTCCTATAAGGGTTATTGCGCCTATTTTCGCTATTAGGTCGTTACCTTTCCATTTCTCATGAAAATAACACCGCATTGCGTAATCGAATGGCATCAGGAAAAGCGACGCAAAGATTATTCCTGATCTTCCAAACCATAGAACACTAAAGTTTGAAAGAATGATCGCAAGCAAATAGAGACTAATCCTGAGGACCTGCATAATGGGTGTATTGTTTCATGAGATATTCAAGTTGTAACAAATGGCAAGCATTGTAAAAGATCATGCCCTCTGTTTTCTTCAACCCTGACATTTCCATCAGTTCGATTGCTCGGTCGTAGTATTGCTCTCGAAGCACATCTTTGTTGAGCAAACCTTTTTTGACCGTGAAGGTCTTATTTCCGTTGTTGTATCTGAAGAACCCAAACTTATTGAATGCTGTCCAAGATGTAGAGTCAGCAGATGAACAGAAAGACAAATTGCGCATGAGTTTATTCTCTGTGCAACCAAGCAAATGAATATCGATTTCGGGTTTCTTATTCTTCACATAGTGAGCAATCTTTTCGACATATGATCTCTTGCCACTGAAACGAAGCTCGGGTATCGATAGTGCGATGTAATCAGAAAACTCGATCAAACGATCAAGACCCTTTTGTCCATCTTCAAGATGAAAGACATTGATTATTCGATTGTTCGGAAGATCGCGCCTCATTCGCTCTCTGTAATACCATGCGTTTTCTACTCCAAAAAGTTTCTGACTATCTACCTCAACGACAGACCCTGTGAAATTTTCTTCAAGAGTCAATTCAACCAATTTGTGATACCATGAGTCTATAAATTCCTTGCTCCAATTCGATTTCGCAGCCCCGAAAACAAGAGAAAAGATTCCCGAGTCTTGAATCGAATGTTTTGAGTGTTTGAGATTATTCGCAACAATCTCTTTGTAGCCCTCTTTTCCTCTCTGATACCCGTGCTTGATTCCGAATGAATCTGCGAGATAAGGAAAGATCGTGAAAAGAACATATTTTGATTCAATACCTCTGAGTATCAAGTTTGATCGTATGAGAGATTCCCCTCCTGCGAAGTGAATCTTCAGGTTATGACAATTTTCTGCGATCATTCGGCGCCTCTCTTGCGATTTTTTCGCTTCATGCGGTAAATGAATCGCAATTCTGCATAATTATCGCAGGACAATGGGTTTATGTGCGAAATTTCACTTGTTCTGATCTTTGGCAATGCTGAAAAAAGATCTTTTTTGATCTTCACCCTCTCTTGTAAGATGCTTTTCAGTTTCTTTCTCATAAACCAAGCAACCTTGCAACTATTTCCTCTCTTGATCCTGAATGTTTCTTGAATGCTTCAAGAACAGAATTGTAATCGTCTTCGGTATAATCAAGAATGATCTTGAAACTTTCCTCTTTCTCTTCAGGTTCATCCATTTTGAAGAGGTCTTCAAGATTCTCCATTGTATCGAATCCCGGGATGCGCAAACCCCAATCTTCAAGAGATTCTGCGTCCCATTCGTTCGCGAGCATTTCGAAGTTCCACTCGCCATACCCGAGGTTATCTTTCACGATGAATTCTCTTTGCTTTTCTTCGCTCCAATCAACAACCTCGACTTCAATTTCTTTCACGCCCGCTTCCTTGAGCGCCTTGAGTCTCATATTGCCTCCAAGAACAAACATGTCTTTATTCACAACGAGCTTTCGAACAGCAAGCATTTCGGGAAACTCTTGAATCGATTTCACGAGTTTCTTGAAGTTTTCATCTCGAATATACCGAGGGTTATCCGGGTTCTCCTTTATCTTTTCGATCTTGACCTTCATTCTATCTCCAGAATTGCGTTTTATGATGCGTTTATCTATTCTTGCGCTAATTTTATCGCATGTCTCTTGAAATTCGCTTCCTGAGCCGTTTATGCGCGAAATAGACCTATTTTCTTCATTTGCTAAGATACAAACCGAGAATCGTGCCAAGACCGAGTGCTCCGAAGATCGCTGCGAAAGGGAAAGGCGCTTCTGTTTCGATCGGCTTCAAGATTTCTCTTGTCATGATCGTGTCGGGTCTTGGCTTGAAGACGAGAGAGAATGATCCTCTGCGATCTTGGTAATTGAATGCGAGATTCAAAGTGTCGCCAGTTGGCACAATGACTGAATCGGCTTGCGCAACAAAGGCCGTATCATTGCAGGGTATTTCTTCAGAAACAAATATAACTGAATCCTTGGTCTTCCAAGAAACAGACTTGACTTTTATAGTATCTGTGATGAATACAGGGCGCTCCATTATTTGAACAGAATGAAGAGTATCGATCTTGATTCTCTGAGGAATGACCGAACATGATCTCCATTCTGTCATGATCGCTACAAATGACCCAACAAGAACACCCAAGATCGCAAATGTCACATTTCTATTCATCATGGCAATATAGCTCCGTTTCTTATTTCATGGTTTCTGACATTCCCATCGCGTTCAATTATTGCAAAGCCATGTTGCGAGTCTGAGTGCATGATGTAGCCCTGTGATAGTTTACAAAGGCACCCTGTTGTGAAAGCATCGCGATATATGCCGTCTGTGCCTTTCTTTACAAAATGACCGATCTTGTGAACATGACCCATGAGCGAAGAATGAGCCGTGCGATCGTAAAGCTTTCGAGCTGCGTTCGTTCCTGAAACTCGAATTTCATGCCCATGGAAAACATGGATGTTGTTCACGATCATGTAGCGCAAAGACTCTACATACCCGATACCCTTTGCTTCAAGATCAAGAATCTTTGGAAGATCGACAATTCCATCGAGTGCTTCAGCATTCGCCATGATATATCTTTGAAGACGATCCTCATGGTTCCCCTCTTTGAAATATATCTTTGTGTGAGGGAAATCGATTGCGATCGCTGAAAGCAAAGACTTCGCAAGAGTTACTTCGTGGAGATATTTTGGAGTCTTAGAGTTTTTTGGATGCGTAGAGATCTCTGTCGAGTCAAGAGTATCGCCGTTCAAGATCAAGAAATCAATTCGTTCCTTTTTCAAATATGTTAGTGCCGAAGTGATCGCTTGCTTGTCATGAATCCCGAGATGGATATCAGACAAGATCGCAGCCTTTCCTTCGATCGTAATCGGGTTGAAAGTTTCTTCACGACCATCAGGAAAATCGTTTAGCCATTCCGAAACAAAAGAATCAATTTCTTCGATCTTCGGAAGTTGACCTCCGCTTTTTTTCTTACGAAGCACTTCGCGAACGAATCCATATTCCTCTTGCGAGACTCTGATCCTGATATGTCTGTCAGACTTTTCTTTCATTCTATTATGCAACCCGCAGAATTGAAATTTTTGTTCCTATACTTGAAAACCTAAGTCCCGTTGCGTCTGCGTCCTGAGTTCCGGGTATCAATGTCCAGTTGCTGTTAAACCCTGGAGCATTACTTTTCGCACATCGTATTTCAATTGTGCTAAGAGTCGTCGTGGTTAGATATCCAAAAAGAGTCATAGTCGCTGATGTGAATCTTCCCGCAGTTCCACTTGCCATTACCGTTTGACTACCCTCAGATATTCCAGCAAGATTTCCAGATAGTTGCCCATGCATAACAAAATTTACATTGTTAGCATAGCCAACAAGATTTGCCATGACTAGCCAAGTTCCAAGTCCGGGTTGTACTGAGAATATAGTCACATAGTCAATTTGATTGACCAACCCAGTAGTTGTCAAAAAGAAATCTTTTCGATTGTTCGCATTGCTCGCTAATGTCGTCCCGAGCGTGTTCGAAATATATGCTAAACTTGAATGCAGACCAACTCTTTGAGGCGCGCCAGTTGTGGGATATCCAATCACGCCATTTGATGTCCCCGACTGTATCTTAGCATAATTAACCGCTCCATTATCTATTGTCCAAATGGAACCCGAGCCGCTAACAGTAATGTCTCCTTTGTCTCCATCGGAAACTCCACCGCCCGCCGTTGTCCATGACAGATTTCCTGAACCATCTGTTGACAAGACTTGACCATTCGTCCCGCCTGTGATCGTGAGCTTGGTCGTTGTTGTATCGATGTCGTTTGATGTATCAATTGTTTTGTTCTTGATCACATCGGGTAATTGTTCATTGTTGATCTTTGTCGCCATGACTTTTCCTCTTCAAGATTATTTCATGTAGTCGCAAGATATAACATCGCCAGCGATTGGAGGTGTGATGAATGTAATGATGTTCGTAGAGATTGTGAAATCATTTCCTGCGCCTGATCTCTGACGCAAGCCATTCAGGTAAACTTTAACAGTTCCTGCGGTCGGCGTATAAGCAAGAGAATAGTTGACGTTAACTCCATTGATTGCGCCTGTTGGAATTTCTTCAATCACGAAATTTGTTGCGTTCAAAGTTCCAGATGTATCTTGAACATAAACGACCGCAGTTGATCCAAGAGTCCCGCCAGTATTTGAAGTACAAAAGAATCTTGCATCTGCGTTAACCGTTCCTTGATCTACATATACCAAAGTGCCTACAAGCTCATCCCAAGCGTCAGAATCTGTAGCGCGAGTCAATGCGGTTGAAGATGTATCGAAAACATAGATACCATTTTGCGATGCGGTCGTCTGATCCTTTGCGAGGATGCGATCCCCAGTCGCAAGGGTATGACCATCAAAACTTGCTGTGCCTGGATTTGAAAGGTTGATGTTCGCAACCGATGCTACATGAACATTCCTATATTTGTAAGCCGATGGAAGCGCAGCAATTAAATTGTCTACATATATTTTGTTCGCAGCATCGCCATTCGAAGTAGGTGTACCAAGATTCGTCGCTTTGTTATTATTGAAATCGAGATTTCCCAACATTGCAACATCGCCCTCTTTCTTCAAGAATGAAGTCCCGTGTTGAAGCTTGGTTGTTTCAATTCCCGCACCTGCTACGATCTTTGCGTTCGTGATCGCACCATCTCGTATCTGTCTTGAAGCAATTGTAGTTTCAGCCATTTTTTTATTATCCTATTTTGTAATTTATTCGAATGATATCCCCAATGATTGGAGACACAGAAAGGTTTATTGTTTGGGTTCCTGAAGTTGTGTAATCTATTGTGAGCGCTTGAGAAACGCCATTCACAAAGACTTGAAGACTTTCGGGAGCAAAAGGAAATAGACTTTGGAAGATCGCATTCGATCCATTCACAAGACCACTCGGCGTTTCTCCTATAACAAATGAACCGCTTGCTGTCTGAAGAATCGCTCCAACTTGGATCTTGATTACTTGAGGGATGGTCGTGATATCAACATCGCCTGTTGATTCACTAACCGCAAGATTGATCGCAGACGGCCTTGTTATTATCGTTATATTGTCGTTACTCAAACTCATTGCGTAATCGTATCAATAACTTCAACATCGCCACTGAGCCATTTCTTCACTTCCCCTCCTGCAAAAGAGATCTTCACATCGTAGACAAGATTTCTTGAAGCTTGAAGATTTGAGGAAGATAATGCGGGAAGAGAAATAGTAAAAATTCCATTGGAAGCGGGCGTGATTATTGCGCAACTGAAATTGAATACAATTACATTGCTTTGTTTCGATCTACATTCTGAAGATATCGTTGCGCCCTGGAGTGAGATAGCCGAACCGTTTGCGTCCCTTAGTTCGCATTGCATCGTAAACGATTCGCCTTTGTATATTTTTATATTAAATCGGTCTCGGTTTGTCATTTCAAGGGTTCTCTGCGAATAGTTTAGAGATGAATGCCCCAACACAAGAACAGGCTAAAAGAATGATGGCGAGAGTCTGATCTTCACGCAGATACGCAAACCCTGACCCCGCAATCCCCATCGCCGAAATAGCTCCAAAAACTCTTCGTATTTTTTTTGGGGTTGGCTCATGCCAGTATTGAAAACCAAATTTCATTTGTTCATGCTTGCGACTATTGAATAAATTTGGTCAAGACGATCGTTCAGCTTCCCGAATGATTCGCGCATGTATTCTTGGTTCGCCTTTTCTTGATTCTCGAGTTGCTTGACCCTTTGTTCAAGTTGCGCATTCGAGAATACCTTGCTTGCCGTTTTATCAATTATGTCGGAGATTTGCTTTGAATGTATGAGCCGTTCCTTATTCAAATGCTTCGAGAACATCACTATAAGGGTGCCGACTGAAACGAATGTTGCGAAAACATTGCGGAAGATTTCGATCAGTGTATCCATATGGCGTATATCAAAACAAGGGCTTGCCGAAACAAGCCCCTGCGGAGAAAGTCATGAGATCAAGAGTGCTACCATAATTGGCAACAAAACAATATAGAAAAAAGATGAATAACGCAAAAATTTTTTTTTCAATATGTTATGAAGTCTGTAATGCGAAAGTAATTGGTCGGGTTGATCGATCTTGATCTTTTCCAAACTCCATCGCCATCATGTTGCGATCCTTTCATTCCTGAAGAAGTATTCCCCTCTACAGTATCGCCATTTTTCCCTTTCCATTTCTTCACGATTCCCGCATGACCGAAGGGCGTTGATCCTCTGCGCCACACGATAATTGCACCCGGAGGGATTTCCATGTTTTTCTGCAAGACTTCTGTTGCTTTGATCGTTTTGTTGAGTGTAGCAAAATGTCTTGCGAGTCCCGATCCTGTAAAAGGCAGAGTCTTGATACCTGCAGAGTCAAGACAGAAATTCACAAACGCAGCGCACCATTGCGCTCCGGGTTTGAGTCTGCAAGACTTGAGAAATCTATCAACCCAATAACCCGAATTGTTCTTTTGTTCTTTGACACCGACAAAACCCTCTGCGATCTTCAAGACTTCAGGACTGCGAGAAACAGAGCGCTGCTGTGAGTATATTTGCTGAAAGGAAAAGAGCATAAGCGATAGGATCATTGCTGATAATTTCACGGGTATTAACCTCCTTTAACAAGAACGAATCTACAAACCAAGCGGCGCCAACGGCGACCGCATATTTTGTCAAGCCGATTGCGAAAGTGCTGAAACTACCATCAGCATACCCGAGAGTAACACCCAACGCAATAAACGATAAAACAAACAAAGGCACGAAAGTTTTGAGCGCATTCATTTAGTTAACCTCTTTTGATTGATCCGAATCATTCTCGATCTCTGTTTTTTGATTCTTTGATCTTTGCTTGATTCGCTTTGATAATTGATAAACAAAAATAGACTTTTGGTCTCTCTCTTCATTGTATTTTTCTTCTGTGATTAGTCTCAGTTCTGAAGCTTCTGTCAAGAGATATTCTTCAGCAATGGGTTGGAAGTCAATTGCTACAAAGGCATTGTCTTTTGCTATTTGGGGAAGAATCGCAAGAATCTTTTCAGTCTGAGTAGTATCAATGCGTGAGATGAAAACCGCATCGAATGTATCGGTCATTGCTTCAAGACCTGATTCAATTTGCTCGATCTTGCCATTCTTAAAATATGGGTATTCAAATTTATCGCTTTGCTTCAAAGAATTGAATAAAAGCTCTGCCCTCTCTTTTGCTTGATTCTTTCCAGGGTAGAGAAATGGATCAGCACTGAAAAGGTTTACTTTCATTTCGCCTGTTTCTATTTGGTTCGCTTCATTTACGAAGATCGAGAGAATACGACCATGGAAAGTTGGAAAATTTAGAATCGCTATCGGTTCTGTCTTTTTGTTCTTTTTTCTGATTACGAAGATTCTTTCAATAACATTACGAAAGTTTTTTCCATTCGATAGTTGGCTTCCCCAACCGAATAACTCTTTGTAGTTAAGCATTCATTTGATCCAAAATATGTGTTTCTGTTATTATCATTATTTCATGCTTCAAGAGATCAGACACGCAGATACTGAAGACTTTCTTGCCTTTGTTATTCCTGATTACGATCTTCCACAATCCACTTTGATTCGTTGCGGTTATCTGTAATTTCTGGCCATTTATCGACACCGAACCTTCAAGATCATTCCCGATCTCGATCCAGCAGAAATTTGGAATTTCGGAATCCTGATAGTCTTCGTATTGGTTCAGCATAGAAATAAAAAAAGAGTGATTTCTCACTCTTAGAACATTGGTTCCTCTTCAACAATCGGGTTCTCTATTTGAGTATTCCGACCGATCGAGATCAATTTCACAGAATTGAAATACCTCAGTTGATTAGTCTTTTTGTCGGTATATCTTCGACCTTGAAGATATGCGGTCACTTTGACTTCTTGAAGAGAGGGTATCCCCTCAAGTTTCTTTATGTCTTCATTCACGACCTCGATCTTGATAAAGTCGGGGTACTTGCCTGAAGTTTCCACAACGATTTCAGACTTTGTCAATTTGTCTGAAATTTGAACGGGCGCCGATTTCTCGATCAGCGTCCCAACGATTTCGCACTTGATCATAATTTCTCCTTTTTACAAATTTATTCAAGATAATTTTACCGCACAAATTTATTTTTTCGCATAATTATCTACAAGCGCAAACGTTCTGATCCTTTTATCTCTTGCGCAATCGTCGTTGGTATCGATCGGCATGCCTCTCGGGACTTCAGAGAGAGACCCGAAAACATAGACTTGTTTCAGGTTATGTTTTCTGATAAGTTCATCCTGTCTGCCTCCTCTACTCGCCGTTAGCTCTAAATTGTTTGGAATCCTATCAAGTCTATTGACCCAATATCCAATGCTTTTCGTATACGCCCAAAACTCTACAAGAGGGTTTGCGATGGCAACGTCGATCCAAAGATCGAAGTATGCTTGGTTGAAGAAATCTCCTGAAGCATGTATTCGAACAGCTTTGCAATCTTTTGGGAGCAAAGGCATATTTCCGTTTTTTACATATTCAAAATTTTTCCAACGATGCTCACGAACCGCAGGAAACCTTTCAGGACTCGCAGCGTAGCATCTGTATTGATTTGATTCATTATTGAATTTTCCTGTGTATCGATCAACCGAAACTTTACACTCAAGAGCAAAAGGGCATGTCGAGCCTGTTGGAAGATTCCATTCGTAAACAACTCCCGAATAGTATCTTGTATTCTTTACAAATTTCATCCAAGAATCCTTTTGATATTCACATATGTTTCATTCTTGTTGATTTGATCAGGTGTGAATCGTAAGACCCTCCAACCTTCAAGAACAGCAAGATTGTATTTTTCCATGTCTTTCTGATATCCTTTTCCTCTTGTGTGGCGACCGCCCGACCAAATGCCTCCTTCAATTTCAACAGCTATCTTTTCTTCAGGCCACGCGAAGTCGAAACGAAACCTTCGTGATTCAAGAAACTTGTATTCACGATCGGGTTTGTTGATATTATACGCTCTAAGAAAAAAAAGAAATTTGATTGCGTTCGCATTCTCGATCTCTATTCCATCTTTTTTCATCTTCATGCTATCTCTGTGAATTTTTGAGTCATTTTATCGTAAGAGAATCTTGCGCAACCCAATTGCCCTGTGTATTTTGTCTTTACTTTTTGGACATGTACATGGGTTGTCGATCTGTCAGAATCTTCGGAATGAAACTCACGATATACACTCATGATATTATCGGCTACATTGTAGAAATGCGCAGACCCGCTAATGTCATATGCGGTTGGTATCTCATATGTTCCATCAAGCAATTTCGACATTTTTCTTGGATGAGCAATAAGAATAATATGTATACCCATTTGTCGAGCAAATGTCCTGAGCTTCACCAATATGCGAGCCGTATATGCTGTTTCTGATTCCCCGGACTTCGATCTTACTTCAAGATTGTTCCAAGGATCAATAACCAAGCAATTGACCCCGTAGCGCCTGATCAAGCTACGCATTGTTGCGAGGACGATATCGAGTGTGAATTCTTCATTCGGGTTGATCAAGAAAAAATACTGCGAGAGCGCATCGATTGTTGGCTTGATCTTTTCAAGCTCTATTCTTGAAGATCCAAAGAAAGGCTCGCCAGTAGCAATCTCCAATAATCTTATTACCCACATTTCATGTGTTGGATTCTCAGGAGAGAACACAGCCGTCTTCCACCCATTATGGCGCGCAAGATTCACAATAAGATTATCAACAAAGTTAGATTTGCCATGCGATGGAATACCGGTCACGACCGTAAATTGACCAAGAAACCACTTGATAAGTTGATCAAATTGATACCACTCTTGAGTCGTAACACCTTCAGGGAATCCATTTTGGAAGATATCAAGAACCCTCTCAGTTGATTCACTAAGAAATTTTACTCCCTCGATCGGAAACTCGCAAGCATTCTTGATCAAATCCTTGACACCATCTTTCCCATATTTCTTCAAGACTTCGTTCGCATCTTTACAACCTTCAGGATAAGTCACAACAGAACATCTTTCTTTTCCGAATCGCCTTGCGAGTTCTTCAAGCATTCTGCGCCCTGGTGGATCAGCATCAAGCGCAAGATAGATCATTTGTATTGAATCGAACCGATCAGCAGAATTGTCAAGAAATATCATCTTTGCTGATATATTTCTTGCGTCAGGGTTGAGAGCACCATCAGGAACAGAAACAACAGAGCCGAAACCCGACTCGATAAACGACAAGGTATCGATCTCGCCCTCGGTAATTATGACAACATTTGAGCCTTTGATCGAGTCAATGTTGAAAAATGTTCTGTAGCCATTTTTGGTTTGCTTGAAGACTTTGTCTCTTGTCCTGAATTTCATGTTAACGATATCCCCATCCTGAAAGAATGGGAAAACTATCTGTTCCGCTCCAAATTGGTCTATTTCGCACGTAACATGCGCAAGATCGATCGTTTTTTCAGAAATCGACCTTTCTTGCATGAATTCGCAAAGCGCTTGTCTTACTCGATTATTTGCGGTTTCTTCATTCTTGATCGTTTGGTATTGATTATTGAAGTTTGGTATTCTCGCTTCATTGCTTGAAGATTTCTTCAAACCGCCTGACCATCCACAATGGTGGCAATACCATGTACCCTCTGTGATATTGACCGAGAGACATGCTTCATGCGATTTCTTGCGAGTGTGAGAGCATTCGGGACATATAGTGTGAATTTGTCCTTCTTGATCTTCAGGTATTTTGATTCCATAATCTCGAAAAGTTGTCATAAGTATTCCCTATTCATTAGGGTCATGAAATAATCGAAAAAGTCAAAAAATTTTTGTTGCTCTTCAGGTTGATTCTCGAACATAGTCACAAGCATTCTATTCGCAGTGCCGATTATGTCACGATGCATCCCGAAGTATTCAGTTATTTCTTTTTGTCGGATAAAGAAACATTGCGAAGTGATATAACAAACTATCATTCTGACATGCCTATCTCTGTTCGATCTTGGGTACCTCAAATGATTCAAGAAAATGTTTTCTTTGTATTGCTTTCTAAATTGCGACAGAATTAAATTGAAACTACCCTCGCATTCATCCGGGGACTCAAAATGGATCAGGTCCCATTTTGTTTTTTTCGACTTTGGAAGAATTCTCTTGATCTTTCTTTTGTTGGGTAATCCGAAGAGTCTTTCTTTCTCCTCTCGCAATTGCTCGCTGAGTTTCTGCTTTCCTTTGCGATCGATATTTTCTCGTGAAGAGATCGCAAGCTCTGATATACTACCTATACTGCGCATTATTACCTCACTATTTTGGGGATAGAAACTTTGTGATTCTTCAAGCCAATGCCGAGGAACACATCAATATACAAAACTTCATCTCGATTCTTTCTGAGTAGCTTCGCAAGAGATCGGAATTGTCTTGACCAAAATTCATCCCGAGTGGCATTGAAAACCGCTTGATAGATCATGCGATCGTCGTATCCTTTTTGGATCAATTTGTCATAAGTTTCGCAAGCAACGAAGATTCCTCTCTCACTCTTCAGGCGGTTGCGCTCTATTTCAGAAATATGCGGAAATATCAATTCTTGTAATTTTTGCACTTTTTGCGAATTTTGAAGAATCTGCTCTTTTTGGATTTTTCGATCTTTTTTGCTTTTTTGGCTGGTCACGATTTCAGGTATATTATCTTTATTAAGAATAGATATAATAAACCTTAAACTCTGACTCGCATTTTTTGACAGAAATTCAATTTTTTGCAAAAACTCCGAAATTTTCAAAATTTCGTATTCTGTCTTTTTCGCCAATTCTTCCAAATTTTCTTTTTCGTATGGCATCCCGTCCATTCTCTCTCTCCATTTAATTTGAAAAATATGCGGGCAATCTTTTGAAGACCGCCCGCTTTGCTTCAGTCTTTGAGTTGAAGGTATTGATCAAGATCGCTTGCGTATATGAGATCACAAGCGCCATGAATAGTTTCGTATAACATTTTTCTTGAACAATCTGTCCCGAACATGCTGAATTCATGATACGCCTTGACTTTCATCTCTTTGTCTTCAGACGGCTCGCTTATTTGCCAAACCTGATACCTTACTTCTTCAACCTGAAACAACTCGCAATAGAGCTTCCATTGTATTGAATCCGCATAGTTATCGTAACTGAAGGCGCTGTAAGTTGTTTTGAATTCATGAACACGATTCCCGACTATTTGATCAGCAACCCCTGTGAGATATATTGCGCGACCTTTGTAATCGTATCGGCAACGAATCTTGTATTCAAAGATTTCACAACGGCGATCGATCTTTCGTCTCGCGTCTTGAAGATCCTCTTCGTTGAATTTCAGGATTTGAAGATCATTCTCGATCTGTTGAGCAGATCGCGAGTCAACGCAAATCTTCAAGGGGTCTCCACCCTCGCCAATTTGGATTAAGTGATGAAATAAAGTTCCGGCACGCATCTTGATCGAGGGAAGGTCAGGTTCTTTGATGTTTCTTGCGAATGTTTCAAAAGAAATGCGATCTTCAAGCATTGCAATATAGTTGCCAAGCAACGAAGCACTTATTCTGATCATTTCCTATGTTCTCCATGAGTAATGTCGAAATAAAGCTTTGCGAGAACATTCGGCTCGTCACATTGCCCTCTGTAACTCCATCCCGCAAGGAATGCTTTCTCGATATTTGTGCGCTCTTTCTCTTCAAGATCCTTTGCGAAAGCAATCATGTATTTTTGTATCTGTTTCGGGTTGAGATCACAGAAAAGGAATTCTTCGTATCCGAATTCAAGATACCTAAGCAATTCACGAGATATCATGATCCCTCCTCTTGTAAGGTCTTGGAGGGGAAAAGAATCTTGCGATCTTTTGCTTCAGGCGCCAAGGGATCGAGAAATAAAGGGCAAGTAATTGAATAATAATGATAATTATCAAGAGTATTCTTGTAAAGTCTTCGGAATTTATCATGATTCATCTCCAATAGGTTTGAATGTATTATCTGTTTTATCGAACGTAAACCCTCGGAGACGCATGATTTGCGTAACCTTAGCCCAAACTGCGCTCTTTTCGTTTTTCTTGATCTTAGCGCCTGAAACGAGGTTAAAAAGCGTATCTGGATCAGCATCCTCTGCGATCTTTTCCCATTCTTTCACGATCTCGATCGAATGATCATGTTCCTCGATTCTCTGAAGCAATGCTTTCTTGGTATGGGTAATGATCTCGCCGAGTTGCGAGTGCATGGTTGGAATGTCTGAAATATAAACGGGTTTGATATCTGCGCAATTCTTAGCCGTGACCGTTTCGCTTAGGTCAAAAGTCAAGACTCTTTTTGAGCCATTCGCCGTGTAATAGCCAACAAGATCAGCAGATTGCATGATCAAGTCGTAAGACGACCCTGGAATGAGTGGCCTTTTGATTCTGAAATCGCCCTCCTCCTTTTCTTTCGCATGCGCAATGAAGATTATGTTTTTGTTGAGCTTTTTAAGGGGTTGAAAAAATTCGTTGAACATTTTCTTCAGCTCGCCCCATAATTTAATACCATTCTTTGCGAGTCCGGGTTGCGATTCTACGATGAAATTCGTCATGCTTTCGAGCAAAGTGCCCGCCGTGTCAATTATTATCGATTCATGCGCCTCAAATAGCGCTTGGAGATCATTCTCGTTTGCTTGAAGATCCGCCC
>Ga0315909_10000997_pt1 | contig 38171 bp, 27 predicted proteins | sample LakEriMetagenome_11_FD_203527 | JGI IMG/M metagenome (GOLD analysis project Ga0315909, IMG submission 203527) | Freshwater fungal communities from buoy surface, Lake Erie, Ohio, United States - Buoy 2 MA125 | ecosystem: Environmental > Aquatic > Freshwater > Lake | place: USA: Lake Erie, Ohio... | reverse complement strand
TTTAATTCTGGAAATTTAGGATTTACAGTTGATAGTGGTGATGAAATTTCTATAACAGGTAAATTTATAGATGTATAATGAAAAGAACACTTTTAGATATAACCCAAAAGATAAGTAGAAAATTGGGTGATGCTGAATTAACACCAAAAGATTTAAATCATCCAATATATTCTATTTGGGAAGCAAAGGGTTGGAGATTTGTGGATATATTGAGAGAAATAGAAAATAGAACAAATCAAAATAGAATACGAGTTATTATAAATACACAATATATAGGAGCGGATGATTATATTGTTGAACAAGGACAAAATGGCCTGATTTTTAAATTTATAAAAAATCAATTTCAATATACATTAGAAAATGATGATTATATTGAGGTAACCGGTGATATAGAACAATATGCTTAAACAATTTAATTCAAATGCTAGAAAACTTAATAGAGTTTTAAAACAAATTAATTTAAATAATTTGAGTGGTTCTGGTTATGTAGATAATGCATTAAGTGATTATTTTATACAAACTTCACTATCAAGTTCATTTGATGGTAGAGATGAAAACGGAAATCCATACCAAGTTGATATAAATGGTAAACCAATATTAAATGCACAATCTTTACAAGAAATAAGCGCATCAATCCAATACAGATACACAGCATCATTTGATACAACAATACCTACAAAATTTAATTCAAATAATAAATCCAATCCAAATCCTACCAAATTAGTAAATAATAAAAATAAAATATCGGATTTTCATAATGAGATTTTAAAATTTAGTGGTAGAAGTATAAGAAAATCAATTGATGCATTTGATAATACAGGATTTGGTACTCTAACAATTTATAGTTCATCATTGGATTACGGAACAGAGGGAGCATCTCCAGAAAATTTTGAAATATTAGTTTATGGACTACACGTTCCTGGTCACTATACCGTAAAAGAACAAAACGGAAATGTTGTAATAACTTTGTTGGATAACTACATAGATTATGATTCTGTAACTGTAAATGATATTTATGTTATAGGAAAATTTAAGTAAAATGGGAATACAATTTTCAAACGGATTTAATATAACGCCTAATACCAATTCAGTATTAGGAATTGTAACCCAAAATTTACAATTATATTTAAATGCTGGTAATATAACTTCATATCCTGGTTCAGGAACTTCTTGGACAGATTTATCAAACAATGCTTACACTACAACTCTTGTAAATGGAACAGGGTATTCTGCAGACGGTGGTGGAACTTTGACATTTAATGGTGCAACTCATTATGTAGATACCAATCAAAGTTTAGCATCGGAAGAATTTTCAGTTGGTGCATGGTTTAAATCTTCTGCAGCCGGAATCAAAATGATATTATCAAAAGAAACAACTGCAGGTTGGCCTTGGAATTATAGAATATGGTTAAATGGAGGAACTATTGTTGGAGATGTAGCACAATCAGGAGGAGAAAACGTAAGTGTAACTTCGGTTTTAACAAATTATAATAATGGAAATTGGTATAATGTAATGTTTACAAGAAATGATTCAACATTAAGATTATATGTTAATGGTGTTGAGGTTAGAAATGTTTCGGATACTTTAACAGGAACAATTTCAAATTCACAAGAAGTTTGGATTGGACGTTCAGCATTTACAGGTGGTGGTTTAAGTCCAACGGGCAACTATCCATACAACGGAAGTATATCTGAAATAATGATATATAATAGAGTATTAACTGCAGCAGAAATTTTACAAAACCACAATGCAACTAAATCACGTTTCGGATTATAACAAATTGGATATTTATAGGATATGGCAAACTTAATAAGATTAAAACAAATAGAAAGTGGTTCATCATTAGACACTGCTGCACAAGTAGGAGCAAATTTTAGCCAATCTGTTCAAAATGTTGTTAGCGAATCTGCAGCAACAATTCTTTCAGCATCAATCGTAAATGTTGTAGTTAATAATATTGCTGCAGTTTTACCAGATGGTGTAATATCAGGGGCTGCACAATTAGATGGTTCAACAATAAAAAACTTAACAATTTCAACTGAAAATGCTGACAAATATTCATTGGTTGTTAGTGGAGCTATGGCAGTAGTAGATGCGACAAATCTAACAGGAAGTATAGATGGAGAAAATGATACGGTAGTTCCAGGTCAAATTTATTTAGTTACGGGTAGTGTACCACCAGCAGACCCATACGTTAGTGGAAGTGCACAATCAAATATTATAGACCAGGGAGAATGGTAAACGGAAAAAAATTTATATTTATACATTGAATAACTATAATTAACGGAGAATAACTAAAATATGGCGCAAATAATTAAACACAGACGTGGTAGTTTAGAAGCACTATCAGCAGTCACAGCTTCACTTCAAAAAGGTGAAATAATCATAGCTTCGGGTTCATCGAATCTAACAACAACAAATGGAACTTCGATAGTATTTGCAGTACCAGAAAGTGGTTCCGTTCAGGCCGTAAACAGATTTCTTATAGGTGATAATGCACCAAATACTTTTGCTGCAGGAACATATAATGGAATGGTAAAGGGTGTTCCTTACTATGCAAGTGGTAGTTCCACTCTTTATTTATTGGGTGAGGGAAGTAATGATATTCCAAATTTAGTTGGTAACATTTCTGTATTCTCTGCATCGGTTGATAGTAGATTAGATGCTGTTGAATCTTCAATTGGTGGAGGCGGAGGAACGGGTATTGGTGATAGAGTTGCATCATTGGAAGTAGCATCAGCTAGTTTAAATTCTTTTAGTTCTTCCCAGTTAAATAAAGATTCAAATTTAGCAACTTATACAGGTTCAGTTAGTACTAGATTGACAGAAATTGGAGTAGTTAGTGGAAGTTTAATATTATCAGCATCTGCAGCTAATGTTTCTATTACAAATTTAAATACATTTAGCGGTTCTCAATTAACGCAAAATTCCACTTTAGCAACTTACACAGGTTCACTAAATACAAGACTAACCGAAATTGGTGTAGTGACTGGTTCATTAATTCAATCCGCATCAGTTGATAGAGTTTCTATTACAAATTTAAATACATTTAGTGGTTCTCAATTAGATAAGGATTCAACTTTAGCAACTTACACAGGTTCGCTTAATACTAGATTAACCGAAATTGGTGTAGTAACTGGTTCATTAATTTCATCAGCATCAAATCAATTAACAAGATTTGAAAACTTTACATCATCATTTAGTACTGCATTTGGTTTAAGTGGAGCAAATGTTACTATTAATGGTAACCTAACCGTTGCAGGAACAACTACAGCAGTAAATTCTACTACAATTCAATTGGGTGATAATATTATTGAGTTGAATGGTAGTGGTGTAGCAAATGGTGGTTTATTAGTTAAAGACCCGACCGCACCAAATACAGCAAGTGGTTCATTACTATGGGATTCTACAAACGATTATTGGAAGGCGGGTGTAAAGGATGCGGAAAGTAAAATTCTTTTAGCAGGTGGTGATTCGGTAGTTTCAGGATCATCTCAAATAAATGTTTATAATACTACTAATTTTTCTACATTCAATAGTACATTAGCAACCATAACAGGTTCTTTAATATCTACAGCATCTGACCATGAGAGTAGAATCGATACAATTGAAGCATCATTAGGTGGCGGTGGTTCTGTTGGTAGTAGAGTTGCGGGTTTAGAAGCATTAACAGGATCATACGCAACTACAGGTTCAAATACATTTGTTGGTAATCAAACTATAAGTGCATCACTTTTTGTAAGTGGTACGGTAAACTTTAATAACGCCGTAGCAGTTAATGATGCAAATATGAATTTGACAAATAGTTCTTCATTGAACTTAACTTCAGGTTCTTCAATTTATGTTAATGGTGCAGGTGTAATTAGTGGTTCTATTAGTGGTATTGGAAATGTAACTGCATATAGTTCTTCCGTTTCTACACAATTAACAAGTATAGGAACATTTACAGGTTCACAATTAACACAAAATTCAACATTAGCAACTTATACGGGTTCTGTAAATACAAGATTAACCGAAATTGGTGTAGTAAGTGGTTCGTTAATAAGTTCGGCATCTGCTGATAGAGTTTCTATAACAAATTTAAATTCATTCAGTAGTTCCCAATTAACTCAAAATACTACATTAGCAACTTATACAAGTTCAGTTAATACTAGATTGACAGAAATTGGAGTAGTTAGTGGTTCATTAATTACATCGGCATCTGCGGCAAATGTTTCTATTACAAATTTAAATACATTTAGCGGTTCTCAATTAAGTAAAGATTCTACATTAAGTACATATACTGCATCGGTTGAAACTAGATTCAGTACATTAGCAACTACAACGGGTTCTTTAAGTAATAGAATTACCACATTAGAAGGTAGTGGAACTATACAGGGTGTGGGTACTACAAATAATGTTACTTTTGGAAGTTTAACTACTTCAAATAATGTGACAGTTGGTGGTGATTTGATTGTACAAGGTAATACGGTAACATTAAACACTACACAATTAGTAGTTGAGGATAAATTAATTTCTTTAGCAAGTGGTTCAGCAAACGCTACCGCAGCTAATGGAGCAGGAATAGAAGTAATAGGAGCAAACGCAACGTTTACATACGATTCTACACCAAATGCATGGACTGCAAACATTCCAATTAGCGCATCAGCAGTAACGGCATCTGTTAATGTTCCTGGATTTGGTTCTTCAAAAAGATTAGCATTTAGAAGTACAATTGGCAATTTAGATTTTGTTGCAGCACCATCAACAAACGGTGATTTAGTACAATGGAATGGTACTGATTTTGTAATGAGTAATGTAATTGATGGTGGTTCTTTCTAATAAAAAATAAATAAATAATTTAAAGACCCTTCTTCGGAAGGGTTTTTATTTTATATGGTATATTTATTAAAGTAGTATATACTACCCAGTCGTTATATAACTTTAGAATAGACTAAATATGTCACAAACAATCGTACTGAAACGTTCTGCGTTACCAGGTAAGGTACCAGATACGGGTTCACTTAATTTGGGAGAAATTGCAATAAATACCTACGATGGTAAGGTATATCTCAAACGTTCAGGTTCGATTGAGTCTATTCAGTCGTTAGTAACAACTGATTCTATAACCACAGGTTCAATTACACTTACTCAAACCGGTTCATTTGGTGAATTGGTATTAACTCAAGATGCAAATATAGGTAGAGACCTATTTGTATCTAGAGATATTATTACAAATGGTGATATTGATGTTTTAGGTGATATAACGGGTTCAAATTTATTAGTAAGAGGAAATATTGTAGCGCAACAATTGATTATTAGTTCTTCGGTAACTAATATGACCACGCAGTTTGCAAGTGGTTCTACATCTTTTGGTGATACGATAACAGATACACACATATTTACAGGGTCTATATCGGTTACAGGAAGTATAACAGCTACATCTTTTGTTGGAGATGGTAGTTCGTTAACAAATTTACCACCTGCAGATTTATCATCTGCAACATTGGAAAGTATAGATGGTAACAACATACCAAACCGCTCAATTGCGGATATATTTTTACAATTAGCCACAGCACAGATAATAGATTTGGATTTTAATGATTAGTGATATTTATACAAAACAGAAAAGACATTAGATGGCAGCTATATTTACATTAAGAAAAGGTACTTCAAATTATTCAACAATTGCCGATGCGGAATTATACTTACATCAAGGTAGTGGTTCTATTCAATTCGGAAGCGGTTCAGGAAACGCAGTTACATTATTACCTTTAAATGTACCTGCAAATGGAAATATTAGATTAACAGGAGATATAACCGCATCAAACGCATATTTTACAAATAATGTTAGAATTGATGGTAATATTATTTTAGGAGATTCAGCAGCAGGTGATACAATTCAATCAATAGGTGTATTTACAACAAATTTAATACCACAAGGTAGTAGAAATGTTGGTTCAACAGATGCATACTGGTCTAATGTATACGCAACATCTATATCAGGAGCAATAGCTGCAACGAATGGTGTAATATCAGGTTCGGCACAAATACCATCATTATTACCTTCTGGAATTGTATCGGGTTCATCACAAATAGTATTAAGAAGTACAGATGGTTTTTCTGCATACGATTCCGCTATATCAACTATAACGGGTTCATTGATTGCATCTGCATCTACTGCAAAGACAGCAAATGATTTGCAAGATGTAAACATTATAAATTTAAACTTAACAACGGCAAGTTTAAATACTTCCGTTTCAAACTTAAATTTAACAACTGCAAGTTTAAACACTTCCGTTTCAAATTTAAATACAGCAACTGCTAGTATTAATTTAACAACTGCAAGTTTAAATACTTCTGTTTCAAACTTAAATACAACAACTGCAAGTTTAAATACTTCTGTTTTAAATTTAGAATTATTTAGTTCATCACAACTTAATAAAGATTCTGATTTAGCAACTTATACTGGATCAGTTAATACTAGATTGGCAGAAATTGGGGTAGTATCGGGAAGTTTAATAGTATCCGCATCATCTTTTGAAACAAGAAGTGCAACTTTAGCAACTTATACAGCTTCTGTCAATACAAGATTAACTGAAATTGGAGTTGTAAGTGGAAGCTTAATAGCATCAGCATCTGCAGTTTCTACAAGTGTTTGGTATCTAAATCAAACTAGCCAATCGTTAGAAATAAGAAATACAACATTGGCAAGTGTAACAAGTTCGTATGATACAAGATGGTCTACATTAGCAAGTTATACCGGTTCCAATGATACTACTAATACAAATCAAAATAGTAGATTAACTGCACTTGAAGTTAGTAGTGCTTCGGTTCATGATTATACCGCATCACTTAAAACTGCGTTGGATGTGAGTGGGCAAAATTTGACTGTTTATGGAAATTTGACGGTTCAAGGAACACAAACCACACTTAATACAAACGAAGTAATTGTTGAAGATAAAACATTAACTTTGGCAAGTGGTTCAACAACATCGGCAGAAGCAGATGGAGCAGGTGTTCAAATAGCAGGTGCAAACGTAACAATGAGTTGGGATAACTCAAATACTAGAGTTTTATTTAATACTAACTTGGGAATCATTGGTTCAATAAGTTCATCTACATTAGTTGGTTTAAATGGTGCAAGTGTAGTATCTTATTCATCATCGGTAACTAATAGATTAACTAATTTAGAATATAAATCAGGAAGTGTTGATATAAGATTAACAGAAATAGGTGTAGTATCAGGAAGTTTAATTAATTCAGCATCATCTTTTGAAACAAGAAATCTAACTTTAGCAACATATACTGGATCAGTTAATACTAGATTAACCGAAATAGGAGTTGTAAGTGGAAGTTTAATAACATCAGCATCATCTTTTGAAACAAGAAATGCAACTTTAGCAAATGTAACAAGTTCTATAAATAATAGATTAACCGAAATAGGTGTAGTATCAGGAAGCTTAATAGCATCAGCATCCGCAGTTTCTACAAGTGTTTGGCATTTACATCAATTTAGTTCATCACAACTTATTAAAGATTCTGATTTAGCAACTTATACAGGTTCGATAAATACTAAATTTGATGATTTAAAAAATTATACAGGTTCAGTAAATACAACATTGACTCAAATTGGTGTAGTATCTGGAAGTTTAATTAATTCAGCATCATCTTTTGAAACAAGATTTGGAGCAGTAGCAACTATTAGTGGTTCATTAATATCAACTGCATCTAACCATGAGAACAGAGTTGTGGCATTGGAATCAACTGCATCATATTTACAGGGAACTTTTTCTACTTCTGTTGATAGTAGACTTGATAATTTAGAATCTGCATCATCAAGTTTCAGTTCATCTATACTTAATTTAAATGAATTTAGTTCATCACAACTTACACAAAATAGTAATTTAGCAACTCATACTGGTTCAGTTAATACGAGATTGACAGAAATAGGAGTTGTTACGGGTTCACTAATAATTTCAGCATCAAACGCAAAAACTACAAATGATGCACAAGATATTAGTATTTCCAAACTAAACGATGCAACGGCTAGTTTATTCATATCATCATCTACGTTGACTGCATCGTTCACAGCTTTACGTTCAGAGTTTAATACATTGACAGCATCTGTTGATCCTGGAAACGTATCATCTCAATTTTCTAATATTAATACAAGATTTACTACATTAGCGACCTTAACAGGTTCATATGATACTAGATTTACAGAAATTGGAGTTGTTAGTGGTTCTTTAATCACTTCAGCATCAGCAGCAAAGACTACAAATGATACACAAGATGGAAGATTAAATAATTTAGAATCCAAATCAGGAAGTGTAGATACAAGATTAACTGAAATCGGTGTAGTAACAGGTAGTTTAATACTATCAGCATCTAATCACCAAATATCTATATCAAATTTAAATTCATTTACCGCATCACAATCAACAGCAAGTTTAGTAAATAGATTAAATGCAATAGAAAGTGTAAGTGGAAGTTGGATTACAGAAAGTGAAACGGGTTCATATGAAATTAGATTTGCTACAATAGGAACCTACACAGGTTCGGTTGAAACAAGATTGATAGAAGTTAGTGTTGTAACTGGTAGTTTAATTGCATCAGCATCAGTAACTAAAACAACAAACGATACGCAAGGTGTTTCAATTACTAATTTAAATTCAACAACTGCAAGTTTAAATACTTCAGTTTCAAATATTAACTCATTCAGTTCATCGCAATTAACTCAAAATACTGCATTAGCAACTATTTCGGGTTCATTGATTAGTTCAGCATCTGCAGCAAGTGTTTCAATTGCAGAATTAAATACATATTCGGCATCTCTTAAAACGGCTATTGGAGTTTCAGGACAAAATGTTACTATAAATGGTGATTTAACTGTTGCAGGAACAACAACTACTATAAATTCGACTACTGTTAATATAGGTGATAACATTATTCAACTTAATGGTACAGGAGCAACTAATGGTGGTTTGGTAGTTAGAGATGCAACAGCAGCAACGACAGTATCTGGTTCATTATTATGGGATACTACAAACGATAAGTGGATAGCAGGTCCTTTAGGTTCTGAAGATGATGTAGTTTTAAGAACATTAGGACAAACACTTACTAATAAAACAATAAGTGGTGCAAGTAATACTTTAACTAATATTGGCAACGCATCTCTTACAAATAGCTCAATAACAATAGCAGGAACTTCTACCGCTTTGGGTGGAACTATCACATTAGCAACAATCACCGGAAATAGTGGAATATTATCAGGCTCTGCACAATTGGGTGGAATATATGAAACAACCGGTAGAGGTATAGTTAGTGGAAGTTCGCAGATAACACCATTATTACCAGCTGGATTAATTTCGGGATCATCACAAGTAACGGGAATAACAAATGCACAATTAGTAAATTCAGCAATAACAATAGCAGGAACTTCTACATCATTAGGTGGAACCATTACTTTAGCAACTATAACAGGTAACTCTGGAATAATTTCAGGCTCAAGTCAATTGGGTGGAATATATGAAACTACAGGTAGAGGAATAGTATCTGGTTCATCCCAATTAACAGCTGACTTCGATAGTAGATATCTAAATACAGGCGGAGATTCCGTTGTATCAGGTTCATCTCAAATAGATGCCACTTTAACTACAAATTGGGCAACAGGCATTAAAACACAACTTAATAGTAATACGGTCATATCAGGTTCTTCGCAAGTATATTCAGGTGTAAGTGGTGATATTACAATCGGTTCAAATGGTGTTGCAACAATCGCAGCAAATTCAGTAGCATTAGGAACTGATACAACGGGCGATTATGTTGCAAGTTTGGTAGCGGGAACTAACATTACACTTTCTAATAATAGTGGTGAAGGAGCAACCCCAACAATCGGCTTAACAAATAATGCGATTACAATAGCAGGAACTTCCGTTTCATTGGGTAGTTCGATTTCTGCAGCAACAATATTGGGTGGAACAGGAGTAGTTTCAGGATCATCTCAAATTACTTATTCATCGTTGAGTGGCATACCATCGGGCATAGTAAGTGGAGCAGCGCAAGTAACTCCATTATTACCAGCAGGAACTGTTTCAGGTTCTTCACAAGTATATTCAGGTGTAAGTGGTGATATTACAATCGGTTCAAATGGTGTTGCAACAATCGCAAATAATTCCGTTTTACTTGGAACTGATACCGTTGGCAGTTATGTTGCATCATTGGTAGAGGGTACTGGTGTAACTATAACAAATAATAGTGGTGAAGGTACAACACCAACAATAGCAATAGGACAAGCAGTATCAACTTCATCTAATGTTCAATTTGCTTCATTAGGAATTGGAATGGCCGCAAGTGGTACTACCGGTAGAATTGATGCAACAAATGATATCGTAGCATTCTCATCTTCGGATAAAAGATTTAAAGATAATATCAAACCAATAGAAAATGCTTTAGAAAAAATACAAAGTGTTGGTGGATATGAATTTGATTGGAAAGAGGAAAATAAAATAGAGCATGGATATGAAGGACATGATATTGGTGTAATAGCACAAGAAATCGAAGCAATTGCACCAGAATTAGTTCAAACTCGTGAAAATGGATATAAAGCAGTAAAATATGATAAGATTGTTCCACTTTTAATTGAAGCGATTAAAGAATTATCAGCGAAAGTAAAAGAATTGGAAAGTAAATAGATATTTATAAATATTATACAATAACGTACTAAAAAGAAGGTAAACTAGATGGCACTTAAATTTAGACGTGGGACAACCGCACAGAAATCAGGTTCGTTAGCATTCGGAGAACCATATGTAAATACTACATTAGGAACATTACAAGTAGGTTTAGATACAGGAGATGTAACATTAGCAACGTTTGGAGCAACGGCTACAGGTCAATTTGGTGCAATTTCTGGTTCGTCTTTAGAAATTTCAGGTAATGCGGTAGTTTACGGAAATCTTACATTGGGTGGTAACATCACAATAGGTGACCAAACAGCAGATACGGTTGTTGTATCTGCAAATTTAAGTTCATCACTTATACCTTCAAACGATAATACATTTGATTTAGGTAGTTCATCTAAAAAATATAAAGATATATACATAGGTGGAAATATTACTGTCGGCGGAAACGTTGATGGTGTTGATATTTCGGTTCTAAATTCAAATATAAACTCTACAACTGCAAGTTTAATAATTGAAACTACAAATTTAGAGTTATTCAGTTCTTCACAACTTACACAAAATAGTAATTTAGCAACTTATACCGCATCAGTTGATGGTAGATTTACTAATTTAGGAACTTATACAGGTTCAGTAGATACAAGGTTTACCACATTAGCAACCTATACGGGTTCTATTAATACTTCAATAACTAACTTAAATTTATCATCCGCATCACAGCAGGTATCGATTGATAATTTAAATTCATTTAGCGCATCCGAAAATAGTAAATCATCGAATTTAGCAACTTATACCGCTTCGGTTGATACAAGATTTGGTACTTTGGGAACTTATAGTGGTTCAGTAGATACAAGGTTTACCACATTAGGAACTTATACATCATCTCTTGAAACAAGAATGACGGCTGTAGGAACCGCAACAGGTTCATTAAATACATCGGTTTCCAATTTAAACTCCGCAACTGCAAGTTTAATAATTGAAACTACAAATTTAGAGTTATTCAGTTCCTCTGTATTGACTAGATTAACCGAAATTGGAGTAGTTAGTGGTAGTTTGATTACATCAGCATCTGCAGCAAAAACCACAAACGATTCACAGGGTGTAAGTATAACAAATATAAATTCAGCAACGGCAAGTTTAATAATTGAAACTACAAATTTAGAGTTATTCAGTTCCTCACAACTTACACAAAATAGTAATTTAGCAACTTATACAGGTTCGGTTACTACAAGATTGACTGAAATTGGAGTAGTTAGTGGTAGTTTGATTACATCAGCAAGTGCTGCATCGATAGCAAATATTAATTTAAACTCTTATACAAGTTCTCTAAAAACGGCTTTATCCGTAAGTGGAGCAGATTTGACAGTTTTGGGTAACTTAACTGTACAAGGTGATACAACAACACTTAATACAACTAATCTTTTAGTTGAAGATAAACTAATTGAATTAGCAATAGGTACAACTGCTTCCGTTGATGCAAATGGAGCAGGTATTTTTATTAGTGGTGCAAATGCAAGTATTCTTTGGGACCACACCAACTCTACTTTAGATATTAATAAATCAGTTGATGTTGTAGGAAATATTACACTAACAGGAACCGTTGATGGAGTAGACGTTTCTGTTTTAAATTCAAATGTAAATTTAACAACTGCAAGTTTAAACACTTCAGTAATAAATATTAATTCTTTTACTTCATCAGCTGGTGTTAGACTTACAAATTTAGAAACAACTTCTGCAAGTGTTAATACTTCTATAACAAATCTTAACTCATTTAGTTCTTCGGAAAATACTAAATCTACAACTTTAGCAACCTTAACTGGTTCATATGATACGAGATTTACAACTTTAGGAACATATACAGGTTCAGTAGATACGAGATTTACTACTCTTGCAACCTTAACTGGTTCTTACGATACAAGACATACGGCTATAGGCACGTACACATCATCTCTAGAAACAAGAATGAGTACAGTAGCAACAGCAACAGGTTCATTAAACACTTCCGTTTCAAACATAAATTCTACAACTGCTAGTTTAAATACTTCAGTAACGAACTTAAACTCATTTAGTTCATCTCAATTAACTCAAAATAGTACATTAGCAACTTATACGGGTTCAGTTAATACAAGGTTGACAGAAATCGGTGTAGTTAGTGGAAGTTTAATAGCATCAGCATCAGCAGCAAAGACTACAAATGATTCACAAGGAGTTTCAATAACAAACTTAAATTTAACAACTGCAAGTTTAAACACTTCAGTAAGTAATATTAATTCATTTACAGCTTCGGAAAATACTAAATCTTCAACTTTAGCTACTTATACAGCTTCAGTAGATACGAGATTTACTACTCTTGCAACCTTAACTGGTTCTTACGATACAAGACATAATACAATAGGTACTTACACTTCATCTTTAGAAACAAGAATGACAGCTGTAGGAACTACAACAGGTTCATTAAATACTTCAGTTTCGAATTTAAACTCACATACTGCATCTGCGTTAACTAGATTAAGTAATTTAGAAACTGAAACTTCTAATTTAGAATTGACAACCGCAAGTTTAAATACTTCGGTTAGTAATTTGAACTCTTATACAAGTTCTTTTCCAACAGCAACCGTAAGTTTATCAAATAAAACTATAAGTGGTGCAAATAATACATTGAGTAGTATTGCAAATTCATCTCTTACAAATAGTTCAATTACTATTGCAGGAACATCAACCGCTTTGGGTGGAACTATTACTGCGGCTACAATATTACAAGGTACTGGAGTTGTTTCGGGTTCATCACAGGTAGATGTAACAGCAACTACAAATTATTCAGTAATAAGTGGACAATTTACAGGAGTGCAATCAGCAACCAGTTCATTAAACACTTCAGTTTCTAATTTAAACTCCGCAACTGCAAGTTTAATAATTGAAACTACAAATTTAGAATTATTTAGCGCTTCGGCAAATACAAGATTTACTACATTAGCAACCTTAACGGGTTCATATGATACAAGATTTACTACATTAGCTACAAAAACGGGCTCAATTGATACTTCAATATCAAATTTAAACTCCGCAACTGCAAGTTTAATAATTGATACTAATAATTTAGAAACATTCACGTCTTCATTTAATACTGCATTTGGATTAAGTGGTGCAAATGTTACCGTTAAAGGTAATTTGACTGTACAAGGTACAACTACTCAAATAGATTCGACAGTAGTTAATATAGCAGATAATATTATTCAATTAAATGGTACTGGTGCAACTAATGCCGGTTTAGTAGTTAGAGATGCAACAGCAGCAACTACAACATCAGGTTCATTCCTTTGGGATACAACAAATGATTATTGGATAGCAGGTGCTTTAGGTTCCGAATTACCAATAGCAACTACAACAGGTACACAGACACTTACAAATAAAACTATAAGTGGTGCATCAAATACACTTTCAAATATTGCGAATGCTTCCCTTACAAATAGTTCAATAACAATAGCAGGAACTTCGGTTTCATTAGGTGGTTCAATTACTGCGGCAGTTATCGGAAATGCAATTGGAGCATTTAGTGGTTCATCACAAGTAACAGGAATCGGTAATGCACAATTAACTAATAGTTCCGTAACTATCGGTACAACGGCAATATCATTAGGAGCATCATCAACTACATTAACGGGATTAACTTCAGTAACTTCTACTGGATTTACAGGAGCATTAACAGGTAATGCATCAACTGCAACTACTTTACAAACTGCAAGAACAATCAACGGAACTTCATTTAATGGTTCTGCCGATATTACTATTCCAAATTTAGTTTCCGGTTCATCGCAAATTACTGCAGGTTCAACTACAAACTTTGCAACTGATGTTAAAACTCAACTAAATTCAAATACCGTTATAAGTGGTTCATCACAAGTATCACACGATTCAACAACCGGATATTCAGCAAATAGACACGTTGACCATACGGCGGTTTCAATTACAGCGGGAAGTGGTTTAACAGGTGGTGGAGATATTTCTACAACTAGAACTATTTCAGTAGCAACAGGTGGAGTAACCAACGCAATGTTAGCGGGTTCAATTGCAAATGATAAATTAAGTAATTCAGCAATAACAATAGCTGGTACTTCGACATCATTAGGTGGGTCAATTACATTAGCAACAATCACAGGAAATAGCGGAATAGTATCCGGTTCATCACAATTAACAACCGATTTTGATAGTAGATATCTTAATACAGGTGGTGATTCTGTTGTATCGGGTTCATCACAAATTGATTTAACCGCAACTACAAACTACGCAAGTGGTATTTTGACTAGATTAAATGCAGTGGGAGTAGTTTCGGGTTCTTCGCAAATCAATGTTGCATCAACAACTGGTGATATTGCATTAGGAACTAGAACATCTGGTAACTATGTGGCATCATTAGTAGCAGGAACTAACATTACACTTTCTAATAATACAGGTGAAGGTGCAACTCCAACAATTGGTTTAACGAACAACGCAATTACAATTGCAGGAACATCTACTTCACTTGGAGGCACAATTACATTAGCAACAATCACAGGTGCAAGTGGAATTATATCAGGTTCATCTCAAATTAGTGGTTTAACAACATCCAATTTAAGTGGAACCGCAGCGATTACAAACGGACAATTGGCAAACTCTTCGGTGACAGTAACTGCTGGAACTGGTATGAGTGGTGGTGGTTCGGTATCATTGGGTGGGTCTGTAACTTTAACTAATGCCGGTGTAACTTCAAATGTAGCAGGTAGTGGTATTTCAGTAAGTGGTGCAACAGGTGCAGTCACAATTACAAATACGGGTGTTAGAAGTATTGCAGCAGGTACTGGTGTATCGGTAAGTGCAACAACCGGCGATAGTTGTACAATTTCAATCGGACAGGCAGTAACAACATCATCTAACGTTCAATTCAACTCATTAGGTATAGGTATGGCAGCATCCGCTACCGCTGGTAGAATTGATGCAACAAATGATATCGTAGCATTCTCATCTTCGGATATTCGTTTCAAAGAGAATATTAAACCAATCGAAAACGCAATCGACAAAATCAGAAAGATTAGTGGTAACACTTACGATTGGAAAGAAGAAAACAAAATTGAGCACGGATACGAAGGAAATGATGTGGGTGTAATCGCACAAGAAATTGAAGCAGTATTACCACAATTAGTTCAGACAAGAGAAAGTGGATATAAAGCAGTTAAATACGATAAATTAGTAGCATTATTAATTGAAGGTATAAAAGAACAACAATTACAAATTGAACAATTAAGAATAGATTTAGATAATTGTAGAAATAAAGGGTTATAATTAATGTATGATGTTTATTATACCACCGCTGGAGGCCCTTGGTTCAACAGCGGTGCTGATATATGGGTAACTAATTGGATAGAGGAAGTGGCACCTTATTTAGAAGTAAAGCCACTTCTAGTTTTCCATAGAAAAAAACCAGATAATTACGAACAATTTCCAATTGATATTGACCATATTTGGGAAACCAATGAATTGGAAATAGATAGAATATTAAAGGGTGCAAGAAAGATACACATTCTTCATGGTCACTACACACCAACAACAGCAATACACAACAATTTAGAAAAAATAGATTCAATTGTATTTCATAATTTGACAAAAGTATCAATGGTAGGTCAAATGAATAAAGACCAATATTTACATTGGTATGGAAATTGGGAGTGGGAAACGGAATTAATTAATAAAATTAAAAGTAAAATTTGGGTTGGATTGTATAACTTTCCATATCAAACCGAAAATCTTTATCATATTTCCAATTATTACGAATTTTCACATAAAAAGGAAATAAAAGATAATACAAAAATAGGATTTGCAGCAAGAGCAGAAGGTAGAAAAAATGTAGAATATATTGATGGATTGGATTCATTTATATTTACAAACTCACAAACATTTAAAAGATATTATAGAGAAAAATATGGATACCGATTTGAAAAATCAAAAATATATCCGTTTAATTACAAACATAAAGAAAAGTTCTACGGACTTGATTGGGGGATATCTCACTCTTGTTTTGAATATGAACCCTTCGGATATGGAATATTTGAAGCAGTTGATTGGGGTAAATTACCAATATTACATGAAAAATGGCACGTTCCACTTGATTATAAGTACAAAGCGTCTGACAAGGAAACATTTAAACAAACCTACGAAACGATTTGTAAAGATGATTACGAAACCCGTAAAAGCGAGTTTGAAAAACTTAAAAATTGGATGATAGAACACTTTTCAAATAAAGAGGTGTGGAAACAAAAACTTTTAGATATTTATAATGGATTATAATCAATTAATACATGGCAAGAACTAACTTATCATTAGGTAACTTATATAGAGCAGTAAGCGGTTCAGCAAGAGTTGGAGCAGTTTCTTTAGGAGGATTAGCCGGCGGAGTGCAAGCATCGATGAGAGATGGATTTGCAATGGATTCTGTAACAGTAAATCCACCTACATTCACATATATTGTAGAGAGTACAACAGAAAATGCAAATTTTACATTTTCAACAACCGGCTCACTTTTCTATTCAAAAGTACAACAACAATTAGCAAACTTTACTTGTTCGTTTAATAATTCTAATTTTACTACAGGTTCTAATACATTTGGAACCGGCCCTACAATTATACCAATTACTCCTGCATCGATTGCACAATCAAATTATTCAGAAGCATCTGCAGTATTAACAATGGGATATGCTGATGGTTATAATATCAATGCAACAAATTATGGTGTAAAAACGACAAAAACTTTATACGCAGTTGATGTTTATAATACAATAAATGAAAATGATTTCTGTTTATTATTTGGAACGCAAATTCAATTAGCAAACGGTAATATGGTAAATGTGGAAGATTTAAATGTTGGTGACCAAATAAAAGCATGGGTCCCAACTGGGTTACCTGATGAAACTCAAGACCCTGAAAGTGAACAAGTTGAATGGAGATTTTTCCTATCAGATACAATATCAGGCAACGAACAGAATGTAACGGTTTCGGATTTAACTTTTAATTTTGCTCCAGGATATATTTCAGTAAATAATGGATTAATCAAAGCAACTGAAACTCACCCATTATATGTTTGGGATAATGAAATTGGCAAATATAAATTTAAAAATGTAGGTGATATACTTCCAGGAGATAAACTAATAATGCAAGACCAATCGGAAGTAGAAGTTGTAAATATTGAATTAATCAGAGAAGATGTTGAAATTGTAACTGTGAATGTAGAAAATGCAGACGTATATATTTCTAATGGATTGATTTCACATAACAAAGGTACAACAACACAACCACCAATACCAGCATCGGGATTAAGAATGTATTTAGACCCATCAAAAACATCATCTTATCAGGGTTCAGATACAGCCGATTGGTTAGATTTGACAGGATGGGGAACTGGTGTTAGACCTGCAGGAGTATCGAATGCGGCGGGTATTAGTGGTGGTAATCCAACATACAATAGTGGTGCAACTAGAATTGATAAATATTGGTCATTATCTACAAATAAATTTTGGTATAAAGATGGTACAACAAATATCAATGGTGGATATACACAATTTAATACATCAGAATATACGGTTATAGCTTGGGTTAGATTTACATCACATCCATCAAATGGATATTACCAAATATTTAATAAACAAACTACATCAGGAACAGCTAATAGATTAATATCTTTGTATTTGAATTCAAATGGTAGTGGTACATATTTTATACACGATGGAACAAATATACAATTTAATAGTAATTCATTTACTTTAAATACAAATACTTGGTATATGATTACATATTCCGCAAAAGCTAACGGAACAAACGAAGCATTTACAGATAAAACATCTAGAGGTACGGTATCAAATGGTACACAAACATATACAACATCCGCATTAATTCAAGTTGGTGGTAACTTTGCAGAAAACAATTATTATTTTAATGGGCAAATGGGACCTGTATTGTTTTACAATAGACAATTGAGTTCTTCTGAAATAGGACAAGTTTATGATTATTTCCAACCAACATATCGACCATAAATTATTGTTTTGAAATAAAACTTTATATTTATATTGAGAATTACAAATTTTTAAAAATTAACTATATAAAATGGCAGAGAAATTAGTATCACCAGGCGTATTTACAAAAGAAAACGACCTTTCATTCTTACAACAAGGAATTGCTGATATTGGTGCAGCGTTTATTGGACCTTTTAAAGAAGGACCATTAGTACCTACAATTGTTAATTCACAAGCAGAATTCGAACAATTATTTGGTAGTGTTGATGGTACTTACTATACCCCATTAGCAGTACAAAACTATTTAAGAGAAGCAGGAACGGCAACAATTTGTAGAGTAGCAGGAGCTGCAGGATATACAGAAAATGCACCGCTATTATTAATAGCAGCATCGGGTTCACAATCAGGTGCTTTGGGTATCTTATTCAACACATCAGGTAGTGCAGCTGGATTTGCGGGCATAAGCGTTAGTGATTCAGATGGTGGTGGTGATTTTAAATTAGCAGGAACTGGATTTAATATAAGTGCATCTTTAAAATTAACAGAACCTAATGATATTGAAGCAGTATTTGGTACATCTCCATACGGAGTTAAATCTGCATATTCATACGCTTTCTTTAAAGAAAATGGATTTTTATTTAACACAGGTTCTTATACATTATCAAATTCTGATGGTTTAAATACAGGAGCTTATACAGCTTCGTTTACATCAAATGTTGTAGTTAGTAGAGTTGTATTAGATAATCAAAAATTTAGTGGTTCTGCAGGTGATGGTAGTGCATGTGAAGCATTGACTCCATATATTCAATCTCAACTAATTTCAGGTGAAAGATATAATCTTTTCCAGATTGAAACTATTACAGCAGGTAACGCAGCTAATACAAAAGTAAAAGTTGCAATTACGAATGTAAAAGCAGCAGGCTCAACAGCAGGTACTGATTATGGTACGTTTAATGTTGTTGTAAGAGCTTTCAATGATACTGACAAAAAGAAAAATGTATTAGAAACTTTCTCAAACGTAAACCTTGACCCTAACTCTCCAAACTATATTAGTAGAGTAATTGGTGATAGAAAAAGAAGCATAAATTCTTTAACAGGTAAAGTAACAGAAAATGGTGATTGGGTAAATAACTCAAAATATATTAGAATACAAAATGTAAACGCATTAGCACCTGTACAGGCAGTACCATTTGCACACGCTGCATATAAGAGTATTATTAAAAGTGCTGATTATGAAAGTTTTATACCAAGAGTAACATTCTCAACTGGTTCAGTAGTAGATGCTGCAAAAATGAGTGGTATTGATTTAGATAATAATGCTGACAATAAAATTTATATGAAACCAATACCACACGGAGCAGGTAATGGTTCTAATTCTGTATTCTCATTAGATACTGTTTGTGGTAGAGTATTAGGTGGTTCAGAAGGAACAGGTTCAGCTGAATTAGCAAAAAGACAATTTATTGTTGCATTCCAAGAAGGTTTTGATGGATATGCACCAAATACAAACGCAGCAGATATAGAACCATCAACTACAGCAGGTAAAGCAGCATATGCAACGCATATTGCAGCACTATCTAACACAGATGAGTACGATATCAATATGGTAGTTGCACCACATGTTAATAGAGCAGACCATAGTTCAGTTTGGACATCAATTCTTGATATGGTTGAGCAAAGAGCAGATGCATTCTTTATTGCAGATGCGGCAAACGCTGATGCAAAAATACCAGCAACTGTAACACAGGCTGAATCAGTAGATTCAAACTACGCAGCAGTTTACTATCCTTGGATTAAAACAATTGATGTTAATACAAATAAATTAATCACAGTTCCACCATCAGTATTATTACCTGGCGTATTCGCAGCAAACGATAGAGTAGCAGCAGAATGGTTCGCACCAGCAGGTTTAAATAGAGGTGGATTAGTAGGAGCAGTTTCAGTATTAGATAAAGTAACTCAATCTGAAAGAGATACATTATACGAAGGTAAAGTAAACCCAATCTGCCAGTTCCCTGGACAAGGTATCGTAGTATGGGGTCAGAAAACTTTACAAGATAAACCATCAGCATTGGATAGAATCAACGTAAGAAGATTATTATTGACTGTTAGAAAGTATATCGCTTCAACTTCAAAATATTTAGTGTTCGAACAAAACTCTTCTGAAACAAGAAATAGATTCTTAAATATTGTTAATCCTTATTTAGAATCAATCCAACAAAGACAAGGTCTTTACGCTTTCAGAGTAGTAATGGATGAAACAAATAATACACCAGATGTAATTGATAGAAATATCCTTAAAGGAGCTATCTACTTACAACCAACAAAGACAGCTGAATTCATTCAAATTGATTTCAATATCTTACCAACTGGTGCAAGTTTCGCGGGATAATTTAAAAAGTAAATATTTATAATAGAATAACAAATAAAATAAAAATAAAATGCCAGAAATTTTAGAGTTTGACAAAATGTTCTATAAGAATTTTGAACCAAAGCTTGGTAACAGATTCATTATGGAAATCAATGGTATCGAATCATATATCATCAAAACTGCAAGTAGACCAACTTTCAGTTCAGAAGTAGTAGAATTAGACCATATCAATGTAAAAAGAAAGATTAAGGGTAAATCGACTTGGGATGATGTGAACATTACTCTTTATGACCCAATTGTACCATCAGGTGCACAGCAAGTAATGGAGTGGATTAGAACATCACACGAATCATTGACCGGTAGAGATGGATACGCAGCGTTCTATAAGAAAGATATCACTTTCTATTTGTTAGGACCAGTTGGTGATAAGATTGAGCAGTGGACATTGAAAGGTGCGTTTATCACTTCAGCAAACTTTGGTGAATTGGATTGGGCATCAAATGACCCATTATCAATCGAATTGACTTTGGCATACGATTACGCGATTTTAGAATACTAATCTATATTACATAGACATATACAAAGGGGAAGCAGTAATGTTTCCCCTTTTATTTTTTTAAAAAACTGATATATATAATAAACAAAGTTATAACATTTATGGAACAAAGCATTGAACAACAGGTTACAAGAGGATTAGGGCAGACAAATCCTACTCAAACAAAAACTTACGATTTTCCAACTGAAATTATTAGTTTACCATCAAAAGGATTATGTTATCCTGAAAATTCACCATTAGCAAAAGGTGAAGTAACTATTAAACTTTTAACAGCAAAAGAAGAAGATATTTTAACTTCTCCAAACCTTATTAAAAAGAATTTAGTAATTGAAAAGTTATTAGAATCCATTTTGGTTGAGCCAGGTGTTAAAGTAGATGACCTTTTATTGGGTGATAAAAATGCAGTTTTAATTGCTGCTAGAATGTTAGCATATGGTCCTGAATATAAAATTAAAGTTACCGATAAGGAATATAATGATGAAATCGATTGGACTGTAGACCTTTCAGTTATTAAAATTAAAGAGATTGATTATTCTTTGTTAAATAGAAAAAATGAATTTAGTTTTACATTACCAAATAGTAAAATACCTGTAAAGTTTAAATTACTTACACATGGTGATGAAAACATAATTAATAAAGATGTTGAAGCATCAGAAAAACTTACGAAACAAAGTAACGAAATTACATCAAGATACAGACGAGTTCTTGTAGAGGTTGATGGAAACAGAGATGTAGGTTATATTAGTAATTTCGTATCAAATAGATTACAAGCTAGAGATTCAAAAGAATTAAGAAAATATATAGCATCGGTAACTCCGGATTTGGATTTTAAATTTGAATATACTTCACCTTATACGGGCGAAACGGAGGCGCTCCCTATACCTTTTGGGAGTGACTTTTTTTACCCTACCGAATAATTATTCCCTAATACTGCACGATAAAATATTTCAAATGCTATATTACTCCAACGGGAGTTTTAATTGGCATGATGTATATTTTATGCCCATACGTTTGAGAGAGTTCTATTGGAACAAACTGATAGAAACAAAGGAGAAAGAAAAGGAAGCAAACGATAAAATAATTTCTAAATCAAAATCAACATCATCTTCTAGAGTACGAAGAAGATAATTATCAAAAAGGTTTATATTTATATAAAATATAAAAGTATAATCATGTCCAAAAAAATAAGATTAGATGAAATTGGATTTCTCAAAAAATTAGTAAATTCTTTCTTTGCTGCAAAAGCAGATGAAAAAGAAGATACTTGGATTAATACATTAGCAAAGCATGATGATGAACTTGCAGGATTATTTGGTGATTTTAGTGATAGATTGGATAGAAATTATATGGATACTATAAATAGAGTAAAAAAACTTGGTTATGATGTACCTACAAAAAACAGAAAAGATACTGAAGTATATAGGGTTATGAGTAAGTATCTTGAAGAATGTTTGGATAGAAGATATTCTAAAAAATAATTTCGCAAATATAGATGGCGACAAGAGATACTGAAAAGGAGATAGCACGATTACAGGAAGTAAAAAAAAGACTTGAAGAGGAACGTGCGATTAATGCCCAATTAGCAGACGAAAAACGTCAACAACTTAAAAATGAACTTGCGCAGCTAAAGTTATTGTATGCAGAAAGAGCAAAGTTTGAAAAACAAGGTAAAGCCTTATCACAACAACAGGAAGATGATTTAAAAATATTAGAAGAAAAGACAAAAGAACTTACTGATATTAATAAAAAGTTAAAAGAGCAGGGGAGTTTAATTGAAGCTAATGAAAAAAAGCAAAAAAGACTTTTAGAAGAATCCGAAAAATTGTTTGAAAGTACAAAAAGACAATTAAAACAAAACTATCAAGTTAATAAATCGTTAGATGATTTAGGTAAAGCTCTTGAAAAAAATAAAAAATTAAATCAACAATTTACGGAAGGGTTTGCTGCACAAGAACAGCAATTGGATGTAATAAATAGTATATTATCCAAAAGGGGAGATATTACAGATAAAGAACTTGCTAATATACAGAAGTTTAAAAAAGCACAAACCGATTATCAAAAGGGTGTTGCAGATATTCAAAGGGCAGTTGCTGAACAAGAAATGAGTGCTGAAGCTGCAGCAGAAGCAATGAAGAGATTGAAAAAAACATTTGTTAGCATTGGAGAATCCATGGAGTTTACATCACAACAAGGTAAAGCTATAAAAGTAGCAATAGATGGTGCAGTAAAAAGTGGAGAAGATTTCGGTAAACAAATAGAAAAAGTTAATAAAAGAACCGCTGATATCAAAAGTGGTTTTGATGAAATAAAAGGTCAAATAGGAAGCACTGTGCCTATGGCTAAAGAACTATTAGATGTATTTAGTAAAATAGGAAAAGTAGGATTTTCAGCAGCTTTAGCAGGACTAGCAGCAACTGCAGGTAAACTTTTAAATGAAAAAGGATTAGCTAAGAAAGCAATACCTGGTATAAAAGACCGTTTGGATATTGAGAATGATTTCAAAAGGAAAAACTTTGATGAATATCAAAGACCTTTGGCAAAAATGAATTTCGAAACGGATATTGAATTTTCCAAACAAAGTTTCGATGTAGACCAAAAATACGCTAAAAAAGATTTTGCAAGACAACAAAGAATGTCAGCTACTATGCATGGTATTAATATGGCCAATAAGCAGAAGGAAGCAGAAATGACATTTAAGAGTGAAGCAAGTATGGCTTATTTTGGTAAAGCATTACCAAGCATAGGATATGCAGCAAATCAATTACAAAATGCCGGAATAAGTGCAGATGCAATAGCAAACGCATCGGTATCAATTGCACAATCAATGGGTGTTGGTGGAAAAGAATCAGCCAAACTTGGAACTGATATGGCAGTATTTGCAAAATTTGCAGGTATTGGTGCGGAAGAAGCGGGAAATATTACTGAATCATTTAAATTAATGGATGGTGTTTCAGCCGGAACAGCTGCAAATATGATGCAAGGTGTTAAGGCTATGGCAGAACAATTAGACCTTAATCCAGGTGCAGTAATGAAAGAAATGGCTAGTGCAAGTGAGATTGCATTAGAAATGAATATTAGTAGTGGTAAAGCATTGGCAAAACAAGTTGGATATGCGACATCATTGGGTGTATCATTCTCAAAAATAGCTAAAGCCGGACAGAATATGGTTTTAAACTACAAAGATAGTATAAAATCAGAAATGCAGTTATCCGCATTATTAGGTAAGCAAGTTGACCTTTCAGAAGTCCGAATGAAGTTTGCAGAAGGTGATACAACTGGAGCAATGGAAGCATTGAAAGCTCAAGGACTTGACCCTAACCAAATGGATATGTTCCAAAAGCAAGCATTACAGCAGGCAACAGGAATGGATATATCCGATTTATCAAAAATTGGAAAAGGTAAAGGGAAAGATGCAGAAGCATTGGATAGTGCAGCAACTAAAATAGATAAAGCTAGTATTCATGCGGCAAACAAACACCTTTTAGCAGCTGAAACAACTAGACAAATAACTTTAGATAATAAGAAATTTGCATTAGAGCAAGCAACGGCCCAAAGACAATTTGAAGAACAGCTAAAAATGGATAGAGAGGCGTTTGAAGATGATATTAAAAAGAAAAGAGAAGATTTTGAAATACAGCAAAATTTAAGTAGAGCACAGTTAGAGAATGAAATAACCATGTCTCGAAAGTTACAAGAATTAGAACTTCAAAAAGAGTTAGCAAATTTAGGTAATACAATTCTCTTTGAATTAATTCCAGCATTACTTGCATTTGGCGCTTCAGGCGGAGCAAATGCATTGGGTGATTTAATGAGTATGGTACCTGGTAGAAAGGGTAAAAAGGGTGGTAGAACAAAGACGAGAACAAATAAATCAAAAACAACACCACAAAGTTCCGCACAAAGAAGAACGGCTGCAATGGCAAATGCAGCACCAAGACCTGCAGCACCATCAACACCTGCAGCACCTGTAACAAAAGCACAGCAAGTTGCACAATTAAAAGCTGCAAATCCTGGAATGACATCTCAACAGGCATTACAGCAAGTTAAAACAGCACCTGCAGGTGGTGCACCATCAGGCCCTGCTGCAGCAGCACCAAAACCACCAACAGGTGCTCCAAAAGCACCAACAGGCGGAGGTGCACCTAAAATTGCAGCACCAGCAGCACCACCGGCACCTGCAATGCCACCCGCACCAAAGATACCGGCCGCAGCACCAATTGCGGCACCTAAAATGAGTTGGTGGGAAAAACTAAATCCTAAAAAGTTTTTGGGCAAAGTAGTAAGTGGAGCAGGTGGTGTAGGAAAAATATTAGGTTCGGTTGCAGGAAAAGTAGCAGGACCATTGGGAAGTGCACTGGGCGGATTTAGTATGTATAAAGACCTTTCCGCATTGGTAACTATGAATGAAGGCCCACTACCTGATTTGTATAAAAATGTGGGTGGAAGTGTAATGAGTTTGGTTGGTTCTATATTAGGTGGTGCAATTGGTGGTTCTTTTCTTGGACCTATTGGTGCGATGTTAGGAAGTACATTTGGCTCTACGGTGTTTGGATGGTTAGGAGATTTATTCCCAGGCATTCCAACATTTTTGGGTGAATTTTTAGTTGATACTTTAGGATTGTTTGGTAAACCAGGTTCTGCAGTACCCAAAGCAGAAGGTGGTGGAGGTGGAGCAGCATCCGCACCAACAGCAGCCGGAACAACATCCAAAGCAACAGCAATAGTTGGAACATCGCAGGCAGTAAAATCCGCAGCTGCACCAACTGCAGCACCTTCCGGTGGGGGAGGTGCACCGAAATCAACACCAGCACCCGCAGGTGGTGGTGTAAAGGCAGCAACACCTGGAGCAACAGGAACATCTACTAAAGGTTCTGCATTAGCAGGAGGATTAACTGGAATGTTGATGGGCGTTCAATTGCAAAAAATATTCGGACCTACAAATAGTAAAACTGAAGGATTTATTGACCAAGCTAAAGCGGACTCTCTAAAACAAACTCAAGCAATACAATTGCAAACAAAAGCAATTACTAATGCAAAAGGATTACCAACGCAAGATACAACAATGCAACAACAACTTAATGATTTACTAAAAGTTATGACCGCAGCATATAGTAACGAAGGTGGACAAGTTACAATATTATTAGATGGACAAAAAGTATCAAAAACAATAAACAAAGTTAATTCAAATAATGATTTAACAGGCGGTGGTAATGGTGATGGCCCTCACAAGGTAAACTAAATAAAAAACATTAACACAATTTTCTTATTAGAATATTTATAGTAAATACAAAACTATAAATGGCAACAATTAGAGACCTTTTTAAAAGTCAAAAAAAAGACCTTTATGGATTATCAGGTACAATTTTAATTGAATCCAGAGGTATTATAAATGCACCAAGAGGTGCTGCATTACTTACATCTTCTCCTGATGGATTGGCAGACCTTATTGGAAACCAAATCGGTGGAGCATTTGGGGGTAATCCAAACAGAGTTTCAGATACAATTTTTAGAAAACCAAAAGGAATACGAACAAAACCGGTAACTTTACCTGCCGTAACACAGGCCTTATTAAGAGATTCAGTTGAAAAGGGAGAAAAATATTATATAAAACAATCACCTGCGCCTGGTTCAATATTTGGACAAATTAAATCAGGAGGAAGTTCACCGTTAGGAGCCGCAGCTGCTTTGGCAGCAGGCGCAATAAATACGTTTGGTAGTAAAAAAGGAATTAATAAATTAAAAGAAAAATTAAAATTCAAAAAACCAGATGCTGGTAAATCTTATGGTCCACAATGGACAGCACAGGATTTGGAAAGTTCTAAATTAAGAAATGAAGATTATATATTTAGTAAATACGAACCAGTATATGGTACGGATTCGGCACCAAATACGGGTAAAACTAGACCCGAAGAATTGGCACAAACCGGAATAACAGAAAGAGATATAACAAAAACATATGATACAGCAAATGATTCAATTAATTCTACTGTAATTGTATATGATAGTAAATTAGAAGATTGGAAAAAAGATAATAATAAAGCCGGAATAGTAAGTGTTGTCATTAAACCATATGGAAAAGATTATAATATACTTTTACCTGGTAGTATAAGTGGATTATCTGAAGATTTTTCAAATGAAGTACAAAATTTTAAATATGTGGGTTCACCGTTTAACACATATAGATTTACCGGTGTAGAAAGAAGTATAAAATTTGAATTAAAGTTATATTATACAAATGAAACGGAAAAAGTTACAATGATTACAAAAATAAATTCTTTAAAAGAATTAATGTTTCCATATGATATGATTTCGGAAATGACATACGCCGATAGTAAAACATCACAAATAGCATTTAGTCCAAATCTTATTTATTTAACAATAGATGGATACTATAAAAATATGTTTGGAATAATGGATACATTATCAGTTAGTATAGATGATAATACAACTTGGGCACTTAATGATTTTGAGGAAGATTCAAATGATAAACCATATCCAACGGTAATAAATGTGAGTTTTGGTATGAAAGTGATTGAAAATCCAATTATAAAAGATAAAAGATTTAATTACAATTTTGATGGTAATGGTATAAAAACAGCATCAACCATTGATTTTGAAAAAAAGAAAGAAGTAAAAAAATATTTAGCAGAAAATTTTAAATTATTTACCAAAATATAAAAAATGGCAAATAGGTACATTTATACAGATACAAAGGAAGGTAAAAACAAAAAAAGATTTATGCAAACAACCATATATCCAAAAGTTCTACCAAACGATAACGATATATACATTATAGCCGAACAGGGAGATAGATTAGATATATTAGCAGAAAAATATTATAAAAATGCATCTATGTGGTGGATTATAGCAACTGCAAATAATATAAATGATGCAAATTTTTATGTAGAGCCAGGCATCCAATTAAGAATTCCTTCAAATGTATCTAAAATATTAAACGATTTGCAAAAATTAAATAAATAAGTTATATGGGATTTCCGTATTTAGCACCTTTAAAACCTTGGATAAAAGAAGTATTTGAAGAAAGAGAAATTAGTAAAAATTTAAAACATCTTTCTTCTCCATTTATTGTGCTTACAAGTGGTGCAAAAGTAGTAAAATCAACGGTAGAATCTTCTCCAGAACTGAAAGCACAAAAATTAAAAGATATATTAGGTTCGAAAACACCTGCAACTTATCATGGATGTGTAATAACAAATCATTCTAATACGGATATGTTGTATGAAAAAAAAGCAACATCTTTAGGATATGATTTAAAGGGTAAAAAAATTGAAATAGAAGGTGAAACAAACAGAAGAGTTTCACCACCAATCATTGAGGGATTAGATATTGATACCGATGGAGCAAATAACACATTAAAAACGGCCAAACTTACAATAAAATGCTTTACTTTAAAGCAATTGGAAATGTTTGAAATTTTTTTCTTAAAACCTGGAATGAATTTATTGGTAGAATATGGTGATAATTCGATAGATAGGAGAACGGATATTAGAGATAAAAGTCAAAATAATGAAATTCCACAATTTGATAGAATTTTAAGAAGTGGAAAAATTGATGGAGACGGACCGGGTGGAAAGGGTGGAAAATATTTTAATAGGATTGCAGATGCATTAATTGACAAAACTGATTACGAAAAATTTGTAAAAACCTTTAAAGATTATTACAGAACAACTACAGATTCTTTATCTGAATACTTATTAAAAATTAGAAGAACGTTAGGCACATACGATTTGGTAGCCGGTAAAGTAATAAATTTTAATTTTGAAGTTGATGAAAATGGGGTATATACAATTAATCTTGATATATCACAAGGGAATCAAATGACATTAGCAATTCCATTAACTAACAAAGGAGGACAAAACTCAAAAACGTTAGGAACAAGTGTAAAAGGAACGCCAACGTATGAACAATATTTAGAAAGTATTTCAGCAGATTTGAATTTACCATTATTAGGACCATCAATGGCACCATCGGATAAATGGAAAAATCACTTATTTAATTTTGGTAAATTAAATGAAAAGCAATCGGATACATCTACATCAAATAAACCATATATTTCATTTCACTTTATTGTTGAAATATTAATGAATTATATCATAGATACTGGTGGAAATGTTGATAATAAAATATTTAGATTTGATATCCCAGAATACTATAAAGATAAAGAAGGAAAAAAACCAATTCAATGTTTACCAATATTTTATCATAAAAGTATCATCTCATCGAGCGAAGATATAATATTTCCAAACAAAACATTACCAAATATTATAGTAACTAAAAAAGAATCAACAGAGATATCTTTTTCAACAGATAAAACAATTGATGGAAGTATAGGTTCTGGAAACAACGCATTACAATTAAGATTAATGGATGGGACCGTTCCTATAAACGATTTATGGACATCAGAAGGAACACCAATTCCAAAACCATCGGAAGATAACAAAGATATGTTATTAGGAAATGCTGCAAATATTTTTGTTAATTATATTAAGGTTGTAGAGATATGGCAAAAATCAGGAACAAGAAGAGAATTTTTATTTAAATTATTAGATTTGATAAACCAATCAGGATATGGATTTTATACCTTAACATATGGTAATATAAAAGATGGTAGTTTGGGTGAGGGTGCAACATTATTTGATGTTAGGGCCGGTATGTTTGGTGGAAGTATAAAGAAGAATAGCATTTATAGATTTAAATCAGGTACGATTAATTCAAATGTAAGAAGTTTTTCTTTTAATTTTGAATTGAGTGATTTGGTGGCAGGTAGAACGGTTTTTAATTCACAAAATGCATTAATGGCTGCTATTAAAAAAACTCCAAAAGATGAAATAAAAAATTTAAAATTACCAGCATCGGCATACAAAAGTGTGGATTTTTCATTATACACAAATGCCGATGGGTTTTATTCAATCAATCAGATAGATTATGAAGCAATAAATGAAACTTGGAAAGAAGTAACACAAAAACCAAAAGATGCCGTAAACCCAAATGAAGAAAAAAAAGATAACGAAGCAGAAAATCTATCAGAAATAATAAAAACAAAATCTACGAAGTTTAAAAAAGAAGGTGGAAACATCACTTTAATATACAAAGATGATGATTTTTGTAGAGGAAAATTACACGCAACAATACAACCAAAAAGTACATTGGCACCGATAGATATTACAATTGAAATAGATGGTATATCTGGTATAAGTTGTGGTGAATATTTTGAAATAGATGGTGTTCCTGAAATTTATAATCAAACCGGAGTATTTCAAATAACAAATACAAAACATAATGTTTCTCCAGAAGGTTGGAAAACTACAATCGAAGCACAGCATAGAATTATAAAAAAAGAATAACATGTATTCTAAATTAAAAAATATTGAAAAATTTAATATTAAAAATCCTAAAAACTTCATACCAACACCAACCGAAGAAGATTATCAAATAGGATTTATTAGAAGATACTTTGTAACAAAAACTGCCGATTTATCTGGATTTGTATATGAAGTAAACGCAAATGATTTTGATAATTATTTAGAAAATCCAAATTTTATTTGTACTGATATGAAATGGAGAATAAGAGGGACCTTGGAAGTTACATATAAAAATACAGGAGAATTAGATGATAGGGGTGTAAAAAACTCAAACAAAGTAGCAATATCAATATCCGCAAATAAGATAAAAAATATAGGATTATATTTACCAAATCTTTTACAATTTTATAAATAATGATTGATGAATTGGTTATTTTTGGTTGCTCTCATTCCGTTTTAGATTGGCAAAAATATTTGAATTCCGAAATAAAATGTGTTTGTTATGCTGAAGGTGGTTCTTCAAATGAACTAATATTAAAAAAATTAAAAAAGTATTTAAATGATAATTGGGATATTTTACAAAATAAAATATTAATTATACAATTTACTTATTTACATAGAAAACATGTATTTTTTGATTTAACTGGGAAAGATTACAAGTTACATGGTGGTAATTCTATAAAAAATAATTATGAATTTTCGGAAGAACATAATAAAATAGTTGCAGATTACTATAATAAATGGTTAGAGTATTTTTACAATGGTCGATATGAGTTTTTAAATTTATTAAATGAGTTAAGACTACTTAAAAAAATATTTGAATTAAAAAAGGTAAAATATATTTGGTATTTGTGGGATGATGTTGAATCAAATGAAATTTTATTTAATGAAAAAAGCACAAATAAAATTAAAATTATAAATGATATTTTTGAAGAATTATCGTTTACAAAATTTGATAATGAATACGTTGTATCTGAATTTATTAAAAAACATAAATGGAGAAATTGTGATATTTCAAACACATCCGATTCACATATTGCAGAAATTTACAAAAAAGAATTTGTTGAAATTATAAAAACCAAAATAAATAATTTGGAAAAATAAAAATAAAATCTTATATTTAGTTATAAACAAAGTTATTTAGTTATGTCAAAATTTAAACATCTTACCAACGAAGAAATCCAACAAATGACATTTGATTGGAGATATAGAGGTTGGACAGTATTAGAATTACTTACAGAATCAGAAGTCGATGAAATCAATGCAGAATTAGACCGATTAAGATTAGAAAGAAATGCAGCAGAACCTGAAAAATGGCAGGAGTTTGAACCATTTATGTATCCGCATAAACTTTCAGATAAATTAGCAAAATTATTTGCGCATCCAAAATTGATTGAAGCAATGGAATTCCTTATGGAAGGTGATGTTGTCGGAATGCAAACTTGGGCATACTTCAAACCAAAGGGTGAATTGGGTAGAGACCAACACCAAAATGCATTCTATACGGGATGTGGACATAATGAAATTATTAATACAGCATTGGCTTTAGATAATCATGATCCTGAAAACGGAGCAGTATGGAATTATGAAGGTTCGCATAGATTGCCCGTTTTACCAATGGAAGATAATGAGGAAAGAAAGGCAACAAATACAGCAAACTGGAGAAGTGAGAGAGGAATTAGTTGTGTAATGCCAGAAGGACACGATTTTCGCAAAGTAGAAGGTTTCTTAAAGAAAGGACAAGTTGCACTTTTACATTCACACGTTGTACATGGTTCTGACCCAAATAGAGATACTACAAGAATGAGAAGAAACTTTTTAGGTGGTTATTTGAAGAAGGGTGCATATTTCAAACCTGGTAATCAAATGAAAAGAGAACCAATTGATATTTACGAATTAAGAAAGAAGCATTGGGGAGAATAGTTGGAAATTTCAAATATTTTTAGTATATTGTAGGGTATGATGAATCTGATTGAAGATAAATCTACCCTACTTTCTTTTAGTAAGGGTGGTAACAAAATAAAATTATTAGTACCTGTTTGGAGTTCTCACAAAGCACATCCTTTGGGGACACGTGTATCATTCTATTATTACAGAACTGATGAGGAAGATGGTATTATAAATCTTAATCATATTGATGCAAAGAAATTATCAAAAGTTGAAATAAATACACTTTTTGATAATGATATCATAATTTTAGATAGTAGGTATATTAGCAATTTAGGGTTCGATTTTGAGTGGTTATATTTTGAAGAGTATGGGAAACCATTTATATTTAATGAGTTCGCAGAATCGGTTTATAGAGGGTATAGGAGAGACTTTATGGAACTCAATGATTGTATACCTCTAATGAAATGGTATGAATTATTAAAGACCTTACCTGACCTCAATCTTAAAACGGACACCAATCGTAAGTATTCATCAGCAATCCGAACATTAGGAAGGCTGGAAGGGGCTGGGGTAAAAGTCGATAGAGAAAAATTTATTGATAGTTTTGGGTTTGACCCACAATACATCAAAAAGGGTGATATAGTATTCACACAATACAATCCATACACAATAACTGGCAGACCATCCAACCGGCATATGGGTGTAAACTACTCTGCTCTCAACAAATCCGATGGTAGTAGAGAAGCATTCGTTAGCCGGTTTCCAAATGGTACTCTGCTTCAATTCGATTACGAGTCATACCATATACGATTGATTGCAGGGATGATTGGTTTCAAACTACCAACCGATATTTCGGCTCACCAATACTTTGCGAACTTATACGGAACGGATTACGAAACGGCAAAGGGTATAACATTCCGTTATCTTTATGGGGGATTGGATGATACGGCAAGAGGTATAGAATTTTTCCGTAAAGTAGATGAATATATAAAGGAAGTTTACCAAAAGTTCGTAATTTCCGGCCGCTTAACGACACCTCTTTATAAAAGAGAAATACATTTTGGTAGAATAGAGGGAGCAACTGAACAAAAGGTATTCAACTATCTACTACAAGCGCTGGAAACGGAAGTGAATTATATGAAGATGGAACAGTTGTGGGATAAGTTAGGTGATAGAATGTCCCGTGCGATTTTATATACCTATGATGCCTTACTATTTGATGTACATCCGATTGAAAGGGATGATATAATCCGAATTGTTAAAGAGGTGATGGAAGGTGGAGGATTTCCTGTCAGAGTTTATGAAGGAAAGAATTATAGTGATTTAGAAGTAATCCCTTAAAATTTTATATTTATATCATATATTAAGTAAAAAGAATGTCCAAAATGATGAATAGTTTTGATGATATCCTATTAGAATTAGGTTATAGAGTTCCGGAAGGAATAGTAGATTTAACAAAAGAACATCAAGTAAATGAATTGGTAAACATCCTTAAAGAGTATGGATATACCGATGCGAATGAACTTGCACAAAAAGCAAGAGTGTATTTCTCATATCTTAAAGAAATTGAAGAAGCAAAACCAAATAAAAAATCATCTTCAAATCCCATAGCAGATATTGATAAAGTATTACAACAAAAAGTAAAAAATCCAGAAACAGGAAATGATATAACAGTTCAATCCGCTCTTCAATATAAAAATTCAAAAAGTACAGGTCAAAAGGCTGCATATGGCCAGGCCGTAAATTTACTTAAAAAAGCCGGTGTTAGTGATAAAGAATTGGGAGGGTTATCTAAAAAATCAGAAAAACCGGCGGCACCAAAAGCGGATATTGGATTAACAGGTGCCGAGAAGGCCCAACAAAAAAAGCAAACCACTCAACAGCCAGAGCCAGTTAAAGATGATAAAAATAAAGCAGCAAAAGTTGCAAACGCTTTATATGGTAAAGGTAAAAGAGGTGCTGTAATGGGTGATGCAAAAACAGGAGATAATCAGGTAAAAAATGACATGCTTAAATATGGTTTCAAAGGATACCAAAAAGCTACAGGAAAAAAACCTGCACCAGGTTCCGAAGGTTCTGCCTTTAATGAAATCATTTCGGGTGAAGGTGCAAAAATATTAGAAAAATCTCCTGATTTATCGGATATAGAATTAACAAGAGTTTTAGTTAATCAATTTTGTGGTACGGCTTTAGGTAAAGAACAAACTGATTCTAAAGATGTGATTAAAGATTTACCAAATGATTTGAAGAGTAATAAGTGTGCATCTAAAGCATTGATTGCAGCTAGGTCTGCAAGAGATAAATTTGATAGAGCAAATCAAACAAAACAGGAATTACAATCAAAAGGATTGTTATCAAAAAATTCAAAAATTGAAACTTTTTATGGAGCCGATGCATCAAAGGCAGCTCAAATTGAAATGGTTAAAAACGCAAAAAGAGTGATGATGCCAGATGGTACGGTTGTTGATAAAGGTGATGCAATTGCATTCGTAGCTGCGGGTGGTGGAGGTGCAAACCCATCTGATACGGGTGTTTTTATACAAGATGATAAGGGGAATGTTGTAATAAAATTCTATTCAGATAAAACTTCTACAGGAGATATTCAAGATAACTCGACATTAGCACAGGAAATAAATGATAAATTAACACAAGTAGATGCACTTGAAAAGAATAAAGTTTTAACAAAACAACAAGCACAAAGAGCCAGAACAATTATAGCAAATCATGCTAAAAATATTTCTAAAATAGAAGATTCATATTCTGAAGGAAATACAATAGTTGCGGGAAATCTTATGAAAGGTGGTAAAGGATATAGTGATAAAGAACAATTAGCATTACTAACTAGTGGTAAAAATAATTTGGATAAAAACTTTAAGGAAGCAACTACCGATAAAAAAGGATATAAAAAGGAAATAATTCAAAACTTACCAAAAGGATGTAACCCAAACAAACCAACAACAGCATGTCTTTATGCTAGTTTAAGAAAAGTAGTTGCGGATGGGAAAGGAAGTGTGGCACAACAAAAAGTAATAATGAAAATATCAGGAATGCTTACTTCCAATTTCATTAATGCTGGAAAAGAGGTACCAGATGGAATTGATGTTAATAGTATAGTTAGTGTTCAAAGAAAAAAGGTAGCAGAATCTTATCATAAAATGTTTAGAGATTTGGATGGAATAGTTGTAAAAGTTGGAAATACCAAAAAGGGATTAGGAACACTTTCACAATCCGAAGATGTAATAGATTCATTTCACTTATCATTAATGGATTATCCACCAAAAAAATATAAAAAAGGTGATATGCATAGTATGATGGGACAATCTTTTGAAATGAGTATGGGTGGTGATATGGTTAATGGTGAAATGTTGAGAAATTGTATGGGAGTAAAAAATACGCAAGAATTTAAAGAAAAATTTTCTGTAAAGGAAACTCAAGAATTTACATACGAATTTAGTGAAAAAGAGGCTATACAAAAATTAAAATCAGCTGGAATAACAAATCCAACAAAAAAGCAATTACAAAATGCACGAAATGTGACCGGTATGAAAATTTTTAGTTATGCAATAGATAAAAAGACAGGACAATCACAAGAAGTCGGGTTTAGAACATATAGAGGAAAAGCGGGCAAAACATCTAAAACAAGTACTACAATGCAGTATAGTGATGGTATGAGAAAGTGTTTTGCTGAAAAAAATAAGAAAAAATAATGAATACACAATTACTTTGCTTATTTACGACAAAGGAGAGTTTAGATAAGTCATACGAATTTATAATCAACAACTACACTCTAACTAATCCAAACATTTTCGTTTTGGAAAGTAAAACCAGACCGGAAGAAGTGTTTATTACTTTTAATGTCGAAAAAGGTTCAGCAGCAATACCTTCCGAATGGAAAACAATACTCGTTCACAGAAAGAAGCAATCAAATACAATATATACAATAAATGCACTTAACGAAGTAGTTAAGTCAAAAACAGGCGGACAGATAGATAACTCTTATATGATTGATTGGGAAGAGTTCCGTAATTGTATATTAACAACATCTAATATAGGATATAAAAAAATACCAACCAAAGTTTTCAAAAGTTTTAATACTGAAGGAAATTTGGAATATTAAAAAAATTTTCCTATATTAGTTTTATGGGAAGAAGAATAAAAAAGTTTGAACCAATAGAAATAGAAGTGGATGAACCAACAGAGGTTTTCCAATCACACCGAAAAGTGATTTCAAAAGCAATTGTCGAAGGTGTAGATTATGGTATTAAATACAAAAAGAAAAGGGTTGATTTCGCAAAAGTTGTAGTAAATAACGTTTTAGTTATTACTCTTTCAATTGATAGTAGAGAATTTTCCGACCTATTAGATGAACAACTTGATACATTAGTTGAATATGAAGAATATGAAACTTGTGCACTATTGATGAAATTAAAGGATAAGTTAAATGAAAAAGTTACTAAAAAAGCTAGAATGGTGGTTTGATATATACATCGCTTACTTTTTATACAGCGACAGAAAAAAACACCTATATTACGATTACATTAACAAAAAATATAATTTTATGCAAAATACAGATGATTTATATGAAGAATGTATTATGTGTCACGGTAAAACGGAAACCTTAAAAACAACTCACATAGATTTTAGATATGGTTATGTTGAAGGAGCAGGTCAATTGTGTAGAGAGTGTTATATTTCTACTAATAGAAATATAATTACCATAGATGAAAGAACAATATTAGATACACCAAATGATTTAGAACTTGGTAAAAAAGTAAGAGAAAGATATTGGGATACTAAAAAATAAGTTATGAAAAAAGAAGATGAAATTTTTTTAGGTGGAGGAACAAACTTAAATATTCAAACATCTAAAAATGTAGAATTAAGAGAAACTTTGATTCTTATCAATGGGCAAAAAGAACCAATTGAATTAGATGTAAAAATAATTGCGGATTTTGATACAATACCTGAAAAGTATCACGAAGTTTTTTTAAATATTATGACTTCAAAATATTACAATAAAGTATCGTTTGGTGATAATCCATTCAGTCAATGTGTTCCACCCAACAAGAAAAAATGGTGGCAAATTTGGAAATAAATAAAAATAGGTTATATGAAAGAAGAATCGGCAGTAGAATTTTGTGAAAGGGTATATCCCGAAATGATGGATGAATTTAAAAAAATTCAATCGGAAATGTATGAAACATTTTGTAAAAAACAAAGAAACTATGGACCTGGTAATATTTCCGTAGGAACATCTTTAACAACAAAAGAAGATGTAAAATTATCCCTTACAGGTCTTTGGTTTAGAATCAATGATAAAATTCAAAGAT
>Ga0315909_10000995_pt1 | contig 38212 bp, 37 predicted proteins | sample LakEriMetagenome_11_FD_203527 | JGI IMG/M metagenome (GOLD analysis project Ga0315909, IMG submission 203527) | Freshwater fungal communities from buoy surface, Lake Erie, Ohio, United States - Buoy 2 MA125 | ecosystem: Environmental > Aquatic > Freshwater > Lake | place: USA: Lake Erie, Ohio... | reverse complement strand
TCGCGATGCGGGATGTGGAGATTTGGAAGGTTCGGCAGAATCTGGAGCGTGTGACATTGCTTGCAATGCTGCTCATAGGTCACGGGCTGCTTGAAATTGCCCCCGGGCCCGGGTGAGTGGCAGTCCGTGCAAGCTAATGTGCGATCCTTCCCGGCACCGGATAAGTCAGGCTTCAGATGCTTCCAGTGGTTGAATTTGATCTTAGCGGGGTCACTGAGCCCGGCGGCCTCATAGCCGAACGGCGGATGCCCGTGCGCGAAATCGGAAAATGCGACGGGACTCCGCTTCACGTCGGACTGCGTGATGAAGGTGATAAGTCCGTCGCCGAGGTTCCGGTTTTCACCGGTCGCCTTGACTGGCGGATTCGACAATGCCTGCGATTGGCGATGATGGCTTAGTACGGCGGGATTGTTATGACACGCAGCGCACTGGGCTGCGTCCGGCAGCGCCATGCGTGCGCTGCCCATGTGTTCGCGATGGCAGACGAGGCAATTCTCCGCGCGGACAGACACGGCCCCGGCGGCCACGGCGTGCAGCTTCAGGTCGGATGATTGTGGGAGATGAAGGCCAAACGCCGGATGGCAGCTCAGGCAGGCCTGATCCATTGCCGGGAATGCAGCCGTGTGCGCGTGTGGCGATCCATTGCCGGGGTTCTTGGTGGAGAAAATGGTTTTGACGATTCCCGGAATTGAACGCGCATCCTTCGATTCTGACAGGCGGGCCTTCAGCGCATCGGTCTGCGCGCCGGTGTGGCATGCGCGGCAGTCCTGGGCGAGCCGCGCGTGGCCCTGTGAGAGCGCGCCTTTGCTGAATAGGTTGTCCCTTTTCCAATAACGGTAACTGACCACCGTGACTAATGACAGAATCAACGTTGCAAGGAAGCACCACAGCCTGAGCCTGCGGAGATAGTGCGGCTTGCGGAAGTAGCCGAGGTTCCCGGCGTAGAGCCCGGCGCGCTGCTTCTGCGTGGGAGAGGTGTCGTCCATGCGTGCAGCCTAATTTGGAACTGCGACAAAGCTGACCGCGGCGAGGGCGTGCCACGCGGTGCCGATGAGCAGCGCGATGGACGAGGGGACATGGACGATGAGCCAGCCGTGCAGCAGGTGGTGGAGGCGTGTCTGCAAATCCATCATGCGGCGTTCATCGCACCATTTCTGGATCAGATCTATGCGCGGCTTCCACTTCGGATCGGTGTTCAGCCTCAGCGACGAAAAGGCGGCGGCGGCGGCGCGCTCGTGGCCGAGGGGAAGATGGCTTCCATTTTTCGCGGAGAGATACGGGATGCACTCCTGATCGAGAAACCGGGTGATCGCGGGGAGTGATTGCTGGTCGGCATCCGCCGATGTCGCCGCGCCCGTGGCGGGCTGACTGTCTTTCAAATCCTCGCGCAGTTCCTCAGCGGCCTGCAAGAGCAGCCCGCGCAGGTGCGGGATTTCCTCGAACACGACCTCCCGCGCGAGGCGTTCACGCATGAGGCCCGGCACAAATTGCTGGAGCACGATGCCGACGACGCCCGACACCATCACGACTGTGTAGAGCAACATGAGCCCGCCCGTGTGCCAGCCGCCGAGATGGAAGCTGCAGTGAAATAGCACGAGCGGGAGCGTGAGGACGGTGAGCCAGATGTGCGCCTTCAGCCACCACTGCACGTTGCCGATCGGCCATGTGCGTTTCTTTTTCCGGATGCCGAGGGCGGCTGCGAAAAGGAAAATCAGAAACGCAGCGGAGCCAAAAATCAGGCCGAGCGGAGTGCCGCCAAAGGTCCGGCGCAGCGGCGGCACGGGGCCGAGGAAGGCGGGCAGCGAGAACGCAAACGGCAGGCGATGCGGTAAAAAATTTGCGACAAAAAGAAAGCCGCACACGGCCGTCACGAGTGCCACGAAGAGGATCCAGAGAGAATGGGAGCGGTCAATTTTCACGGGGTCACGCCTCGGATCGCGGCGGTGGGAAGAAAATCAGCCATGGGAATCACGTCTGAGTCTGCTAGCCGCCCGGTGTGTGCAGTGCCAGCCTGAAATGATGCGGCGTCGCGCCATTTTGGTGTTCCTGTTTGACTGCCGCGCGATGTCGGGAAGACTGCGCGCGATGATCCTCGGACTCCTCGCCATTTCCCTGGCAACATGTGCCTTCGCAGCGACGTCTTGCGCTGCGGAAAATGTCTTCACCGATCCCGCCTCGGCGGGTGCGGACTTTCTGCTCCAAGGCGAGTACGCCGGGGAGAATTGCGGCGCGCAGGTGATCGCACTGGGCGGCGGAAAATTCCGGCTTGTGGGCTGGGATAGCGGGCTGCCGGGGGAGACGCCCGACGCGAAGAAGAATCAGGAAATCGAGGGCGTGCTCGAAGGTGGCGCGGTGCATTTCAAAAATGCGGTGTGGGAGGCGACGGTCGCAAATGGCGAACTGAAGGGCGCGGGCACCGATGGGCAGAAGCGCACGCTGAAGCGCGTCGAGCGCAAGTCGCCGACGCTCGGTGCGACACCGCCCTCCGGCGCGACCGTGCTTTTCGACGGCAAGACCGCCGACGCGTGGAAGAACGGCAAGATCGACGCGGACGGCAACCTCCGGTGCGGCGTGGTGAGCAGGCAGGAGTTTGGCGACTTCACGCTGCATGTCGAATTTCGCCTGCCATTCATGCCCGCGGCGCGCGGCCAGGGGCGCGGGAATAGCGGCGTCTATCTCCAGGATCGCTACGAGGTGCAGGTGCTGGATTCCTTCGGACTCAAGGGCGAGAACAACGAGTGCGGCGGCATCTACACGAAGCACAAGCCGCTCGTGAACATGTGCTACCCGCCGCTGAGCTGGCAGACGTACGACATGGATTTTGTCGCCGCGAAATGGGACGCGGACGGGAAGAAGCTCAAGGACGCAAACGTGACAGTGAAGCACAACGGCGTGCTCATCCACGATCACGCGGAGGTGAACAGCTCCACGACTTCCGCCGGACGAAAAGACGGCCCCGGTCCCGGCCCGATCCAGATCCAGAACCACGGCAACCCTGTCGTGTTCCGGAATATCTGGGTGTTGGAAAAGAAGTAGGCCGGCGAGGATGCGCGGGTCGCCCGTGAGGGTGTGCGCAGAGTGGCCTGCCTACTTTGCCGCCGCGAATTCCTCCACGCTCGGGCACGTGCACACGAGGTGGCGGTCGCCGAAGACGCTGTCCACGCGACCGACGCGCGGCCAGAATTTGAATTCGCGCAGCCACGGTGCGGGCCATGCTGCCTGCTCGCGCGTGTAGGCGTGCGTCCAGTCGTCCGCGGTCACGGCGCGCGCGGTGTGCGGCGCGTTTTTCAGCGGGTTGTCGGTCGCGTGCATCGCGCCGGATTCGACGGCAACCATCTCGGCGTGGATGGCGAGCATCGCATCGCAGAAACGATCCAGCTCGGCCTTCGGCTCGCTCTCGGTCGGCTCGATCATGAGCGTGCCGGCGACGGGCCAGCTCAGCGTGGGCGCGTGGAATCCGAAATCCATGAGCCGCTTTGCCACGTCTTCCGCGGTCGTGAGTTTGAAGCCGCGCAGATCCACGATGCACTCGTGCGCGACCGTCCCTTGCGATCCGCGATAGAGGACGGGGAAATGTTTTTCCAGACGGTGCGCGATGTAGTTTGCGTTCAGGATCGCGAGCTTCGTCGCGTCGGTGAGGCCGTCGGCGCCCATCATGCGGATGTACATCCACGGGATCGGCAGGATGCTCGCGCTGCTGAATGCCGCTGCGGAAATCGCGCCGGTGTTTTTCCCCGGCCCGGTGCGCTCGGTGAGCGGGAGGAATGGCGTGAGCTTTTCCGAGACGCAGATCGGGCCCATGCCGGGGCCGCCGCCGCCGTGCGGGATGCAGAAGGTCTTGTGCAAATTCAGATGGCACACGTCCGCGCCGATGCGGCCGGGGCTCGTGAGGCCGACTTGTGCGTTCATGTTCGCGCCGTCCATGTAAACGAATCCGCCGTGACTGTGGATGAGGCTGCAAATTTCCGTGACCGTCTCCTCGAAGACCCCATGCGTGCTCGGATACGTGATCATGCAGGCGGCGAGATTTGCCGCGTGGAGCAGCGCCTTGTCGCGCAGGTCGGCGAGGTCCACATTGCCGAGCGCGTCGCATTTCACCGGGATGACTTTCATGCCAGCCATGACTGCGCTCGCGGGATTTGTGCCGTGCGCGCTCGTGGGGATGAGGCAGATGTCGCGGTGTGGCTCGCGGCGCGACTCGTGGAATTTGCGGATGCAAAGGAGGCCCGCATATTCGCCCTGCGAGCCGGCGTTCGGCTCGAGCGAGACGCCTGGCAGGCCGGTGATTTCTGCGAGCCACACGGAGAGCTGCGCGCACATCTCGCGATAGCCCGCGGTCTGCTCGGCGGGTGCGTACGGGTGCAGCTTGCCGAACTCGGGCCACGTCACGGGGAACATCTCGCTCGTCGCGTTCAGCTTCATCGTGCAGGAGCCGAGCGAAATCATCGAGTGCGTGAGCGCGAGGTCGCGCGACTCGAGGCGGCGCATGTAGCGCAGCATCTCGTGCTCGGTGTGGTGCGAATTGAAGACGGGATGCGCGAGCAGCGCGCCAGTGCGGCGGTGTGCGGCGGGGATGTTTTCCGCGGCTTCCAGCGCGAGCACCTCGATCTCCGTCTCGTGTGCGCGAGCGAGATTGAAGACGCTCACAAGGTTCTCGATGTCTGCGGCGGTGGTCGTCTCGTCGAGCGCGACGCAGAAGGCGGTCGTGCCGGCTGCGCGGAGATTGATCTTCATCGCGCGCGCGGTCGCGAGGATCGCCGCGTGATCCGCCTCGGGAACGGTGACGTGGACGGTGTCGAAGAACGGTTCCGCGGCGACGGAAAATTTGCGTCCGAGCTTCGCGATCCCCGCGGCGAAGGTGCGCGCGGCGAGATGCACGCGCGATGCGATTTTCCTCAGCCCGCCGGGGCCGTGATAGACGGCATACATCGAGGCCATCACCGCGAGGAGCACCTGTGCGGTGCAGATGTTCGAGGTCGCCTTGTCGCGGCGGATGTGCTGCTCGCGCGTCTGGAGCGAGAGTCGGAATGCGGGGTTGCCATGCGAGTCCTTCGACACGCCGACGAGGCGGCCCGGCATCACGCGCTTGAATTCATCCTTCGTCGCGAGGTAGCCCGCGTGCGGCCCGCCGAAACCCATCGGCACGCCAAACCGCTGCGTGCTGCCGACCACGATGTCCGCGCCGAATTCCGCGGGCGCGCGCAGCAGCACGAGTGCAAGCGGATCCGCGGCGCAGACGCACAGCATGCCGGCGGCGTGCGCCTTTTCAAAAAGTGCGGAGTAGTCGTGGATGCCGCCGAGCGTGTCGGGATACTGCACGATCACCGCGCAGTAGTGACCGCTCGGGATGAACGCGCGTTCGTCGCCGACATTCACCCGCACGCCGAGCGGTTCCGCGCGCGTCTGCACGACGGCGATCGTCTGCGGATGACAGCGCTGCGAGATGAATACGGACTTCGCGGCGTCGTCCTTGTTTAACGCCAGCGCCATGTGCATCGCCTCGGCGGCGGCGGTCGCCTCGTCGAGCAGCGAGCCGTTCGAGACGGGCAGCCCGGTGAGGTCGGCGATCATCGTCTGGAAATTCAGCAGCGCCTCGAGACGGCCCTGCGAAATCTCCGCCTGATACGGCGTGTAGGCCGTGTACCAGCCGGGATTCTCGAGGATGTTTCGCTGGATCACCGGCGGCACGATGCAGTCGTAGTAGCCCTGCCCGAGGTAGCTTTTGAAAATGCGGTTCTTGGAAGCGATGGCGCGCAATTCCTCGATCGCCGCGCTCTCGCCGAGCGCCCACGGAAGGTTCAGCGGCTCGTGATTCCGGATCGCCGCGGGGACGGTGCGATCGATCAGTTCCTCGATGTCCCGCAAGCCGAGGGCCGTGAGCATCTCCGAGATGGCGTCGTCGCCGGAGCCGAGGTGGCGCGGTGGAAATGAATCACAAGGGGTGAGCGGGGACGATGATTGTGCGGCCTTTTGGCTCGCGGACTGGTGCATGGCGCGCGGAGGCTAGTCGCCCGGTCTGCGCGTGCAAAAGAAATTTGCGGGCGTTCACTTCGCGTCGAGATCCGCGTTCGAGAGATGCCCGGTTTTGTTCAGGAACGCCTGCCCGGCCGGTCCGAGCATGAAATCAACGAAGCGCCGCACCTTTCCCGCAGGCTTGCGCGGAGTGGCGATGACGAGCGGGCGCGAGAGCTCGTAGCGGCCCGCGGCGATCTCCTTCGCGGTCGGCTCCGCGACGGAGCCGTCGGCAAGCCGGATGCCGAGCGCGTGGACCGCGGCGGGCTTCGGCGCGGCGTATTCGAGCACGCAGATCGAGCCTCCGTTGAATTCCACCGCAGTCGTCACATCGCTCGGCTCGACAAGCACCTCGGCCTCGCTCGGCGGCGCCTTGCGGATGTCGTCGTAGAGGAAAAACATCAGCAGCTCCCACGCGCTGGTCCGCACGTCGCGGTTGTAAAATGTGATCTTGCGATCCTCTCCGCCGAGCGCCTTCCAGTTCTTCACGCGGCCCTCGTAAATGCCGCGGAGCTGATCCTTCGTGAGTGCGCGGACGCCGCCGTCCCACACCTGGGAGGGGACGACGATGAGCAGCGCCTGCTTGCCAAACTGCACCTCGTGAAACGCCTTGTCTGGCCAGGCGGCGTGCTCCTGTGGCGTCATCTTTCTGCTGAGGAGCGCGACCTCCGCGACATCCTCGCCGATGCTTGCGACCGCGCCGCCGCTGCCGCCGTCGCTCACGATGCGAAAATCCAGCCCCGTCTCTTTTTTGATCTGCGCCGCGGCTGCGTTCACCGGCTCCGCGGCGACCATCGCGCCATGAATCGAGATCAGCTCATCGGCGTGCAGCGGGGCGGCGGTCGCGAGCATGGCACACAGGGCGGCGATGGCGGGTCTGGAAAAAATCACGGCGGGAAAAAGTGCAGGAGACTCGGATCGTCGCGCGGGTTTTGCAAACCGCGCGGACGTCGGGTCACATTTGGATTAAAACCACGAATGGACACGAAAAGACACGAATGGAGTACATGCGCTGCAGCTCCGCGTAACTCGTCCTCTCAAGATCCCATTCGTCCGTACTCGTGTCCATTCGTGGTTTCATCCGATCTGAGCCGCCGGCGGCATCACTTCAGCTTGGTGCGCTCACGGATGATTGTGATTCTTTCCTCGGCAAATTTCCGCTGCTCCGCGGAGAGCAGCGGATCAGCCACTGCGCGGCGGAGGTGTTCGAGAGCCTCGCGCGCATGTTCGGCGTTGTTGATCGCCTCGAACGCGTGCGCCTCGCCGAGGCGGAATTCATATTCCGCCGCGGGCCGCCCGTCCTCGCGTGCGAGTGCGACGAGCCGCGTGAGCGCCGCAATCTCGGCGACATTCTCGCGCGCCTCGTGCGCGAGCTGCGCGTGCTGCCAGAGCCGCATGGGCTCCTCGGGCAGCAGCTCGTTCAGGCGCTTGGAAAAAATGAACGCGTCCTTGTGATGCTTCGTCGCGCGCATCGCCGTGATCTTCGCCGCAAGCGCGGGGACGAACTCGGGATTTTTTTTCAGCGCCTTGTCCGCCAGTGCCTCCGCCTCGATCCACCGGCCGATGGAGATCTTGTATCCCGCAAGCCCGCCGAGCACGTCGAGCGAGCGGCTGTCGAGCGCCTGCGCCTCGTCGAGCCAGCGCTTCGCCGCATCCGGCATCCGGATGGCGAGCATCTTTCCCGCCGCCATCGCGAGGAACGTCGCCTGATCCCGCGCACGGATTTTTCCGAGGCGTTGGCGCACTGGGCCGGCGTCGGCGGGCTCCCACGCGCGCGCCGCATCGCGTTTGAAAATGCACGCCCAGTGATCAAGATACACGAGGCGGAAGTCGCGCTTCTCCGGTGCCGGATCGAGGAGATGATCGAGGAGCCGCTGGTAATTGCTCGGGTCGCCCACGAGCACCAGCGTGTCGAAGCGGAACTGGCGATCCAGTTGACGGAAGAGCTTCGGATTCTGCGGCGCCTGCACGAACGCGCGACGCCGCGAACTCGCGGGATCGCGATCCTCGGGCGTCAGCAGATCAGGTCGGAATTTTTCCAGTCCCGGCAGCGCGATGCTGTTGAAATAGATCGAGCGTCCCTGCACCTCCGCGCACGCAAGCTGAGGCGTCGTGATCACCGGCGGCGGAGGAAAAAGCCACGTCTCAATCTCCGGCCATTTCCACACGACGCCGGACACGACCGCGGCAAGCAGCACGACGATCAAGATTTTCCAGCGCGCGGATTTTGAAATTTTCGGGAATGCCATCAGGATCGCGGACGCTAGCGGCTTTTGCCGCCAGTGTCATTGTGAAGGAGCCGGCGGCTTGCTTCGTTTCCCGCTTGCGTCACGCGGCACTGTGCCTTAGTTGCACCGCTCCTTTCGGCAAACCGGGTCGGTAGCTCAATGGTAGAGCAGCGCCCTTTTAAGGCGTTGGTTGCGAGTTCGAGTCTCGCCCGACCCACTGCCGGTTTCGCCCGGAAACCGGCATGGAAACAGGGTTCCAGCGCGGTGATGGTGGGGTTTCATTGTCGCTCATGAATTCCCGTCCGATCGCGAAGCAATCCATTTGAGGTCAAAAAAATTGCAACTGTTGGAATCTGCCCGCATGTCGAAAAGCACCTGCCGGAGCAAACCCCACCAGCATCCACGGCGGCAATTCGTCGTTCGTAAAAAAATATGGGGACGTGGAGCGGAAGTTTTTTCGAGCCCGCGGCAGAAGGGTTTTTGAAACGGGAACTGTTCATTCGCGATTCAGGTGAAAATCATCGTTCCTTCGCAGGCTTTTCTGACGTCGTCCTGAAGGTTTTCCGGGAGGTCCAGACGCTCGCGGAAGCATTCAAAAGGCAGGGAACTCTGGCGCTGGGCCTTTCAGCGACGGGCAAAGTGAAGAATGAACACCACCAGAGCGACGACGAGCAGGACGTGGATGAACGCACCGGCGATCTGAAAAGCGAATCCACCGCCCCATAAGAGCAGGATGAGAATTGCGACAATGAGCAGCATGTCTCAGAATCGCATCTCGTGCGGCTCCCGGTCGTGCGGTTCGTGATGGCATGGAGGATCACTTTATGAAGCCACCCAGGGCACCAGGCGCGATTCGTCGGTATGAAGGTGACGACGAAGCATGACGAAATCTGCAAGGAACTCTCCGGCGAGCTGGAGGAGATGGCCAAATGGCTTTCGTGCGGCGACCTCAGTCCGGGTCAGTTCCGTACGCTTTTGAACACGCTCGAAAAGAAGAAGCTTGAGCGTTTCGGTATGAAATTGAGCAGCGATGTTTCAATTGACGGAGTCGTGCATTTCACTCTGCGGTTTGTGGAGGCCGATGAGCTTTGTGCGAGCATGGATGTGGACCCGGTCACCGGGAAGCTCTCCACCCAGCTCGCCTGCGGGTGATCACGCAATGACCGAAACATTTCCAATCCAGTTCATCGGGGGCAGCCAGGACGGAGCGATTGTGGAAGGCTCGGTTGCGCCAGATTTATGCGACCTGACTGTTGCCGACGGCGTGAGGGAGATTTACGAACGGCAGAACAGCGAACCTCCTTTCGTTTACGTGCAGATCGGGTATGCTGAAACCGAGCCTTGGAGGTGAACATGAACGCACATCCACCACAGCGAAGAACGGGCATCGAATGGAATCACGCGATCCGGTCGTTAAAAAGGGGCATGTTCGGATGCGCTTTCGTCTTTGCGTTCATCGCGCTGATTGCCGGTGTGATGGGGTTCGCGGACATCCCTCACGCGACGGTTGCGGTGGCAAAAATCGCGTTCTTCATCTGCGTGGCCATGTTCGCGCTCATGCTGACCTTCGGGATCATCATCAGGAACGATTCAAATCGAAGATGAGGTGGTCGGCAGATGAAAGAGTCTGCCAGCCGTGCGACGGGCAGACTCAGGGTGCGAAGCGGCCGGGTATCCGCGCCGAGCGAACCCAAAAACCGCGGCGCTCAATTTTGACCGGCTCTGGATCTTTATCCGGCGAGCACGATCATGGCCCTGCTGAGAGCGGGCAAAATCGCTCGCGCATGAACATCGGCGGCTCCGGTGGATTTCGGAGGACGGTCGCCGCGCGAAATTTCGCATTTTTTGCGTGTCGCAAATTCGATTTTTGCACGGGATCGGCGGTAAGACGGGAGTGAGCTGGAAAGGTGTCCCGGCGCAGTTTGCGGCTTTGGTTCCGCTTGCCAAGTTCCGGCCCGCAATCCATCTCTCAGCGTTCCATGTCCAGCCAGTACGGTCACAGTTTCCGCATCTCCACCTTCGGCGAATCGCACGGTGGCGCGGTCGGCGTGACGGTGGATGGCTGCCCGCCGCGGATCGAAATTTCCGAGGAGGAAATCCAGCGCGATCTGGATCGCCGCAGGCCGGGGCAGAGTGAAATCGTCACGCCGCGTGCGGAGGAGGATCAGTGCAAGATTTTGAGCGGCGTCTTCGAGGGGAAGACCATTGGCACTCCGATCGCGGTCGTCGTTTTTAACAAGGACGCGCGGCCTGAATCCTACACGGAGATGGAGACGACGTTCCGACCGTCGCATGCGGACTACACGTATCAGGCGAAGTTCGGCATCCGGAACTGGCAGGGTGGGGGACGCGCGTCGGCGCGCGAGACGATCGGGCGCGTGGCTGCGGCGGCCGTCGCGAAGAAGGTGCTCGCGCAGTTTGCGCCCGCGCTGGAGATCGTCGCGTATGTGAAGTCGGTGCATTCGCTCGTGGCCGATGTGGATCCTGAGACCGTGAAGCTCGCAGACGTGGAGGCGAACATCGTGCGGTGTCCCGATCCTGCGATGGCGGTGAAGATGATCGAATTCATCAAGCAGGTGCGCAGCGAAGGCGACAGCGTCGGCGGTGTGATCGAATGCGCGATCCGCGGTGTGCCGCCGGGCTGGGGCGAGCCGGTGTTTGACAAACTCGAAGCAGAACTCGCGAAGGCGATGCTCTCGCTTCCGGCGACGAAAGGCTTCGAGATCGGCAGCGGCTTTGCGGGCACTTTGCAGAAGGGCAGCGAGCACAACGATGCCTTCGAGATGCGCGGCGGCAGCGTGCGCACGCGCTCGAACCGCAGCGGTGGAATCCAGGGCGGCATTAGCAATGGCGAGACGATTTTTTTCCGCACCGCGTTCAAGCCGACCGCAACGATCTTCCAGGCGCAGGACACGGTGAATGTCTCTGGCGAAGCCGCCGTGCTGAAGGCGCGCGGGCGCCACGATCCCTGCGTGCTTCCGCGCGCGGTGCCGATGGTCGAGGCGATGGCCGCGCTCGTGCTTTGCGAACACGCATTGCGCCACCGCGGGCAATGCGGCACTCTCTGAGCCGAGATGGACGTCAGCGCAGATTTTCTCAAGACCGTGTACTACGGCGTGTCGGCGGCTTTCGTCGCCGCGCTCGGCTGGAGCGGATGGAAGCAGGGCATCGCGCGGCAGATCATGACGCTCGCGGCCATCGGGTGCGCGTACGCCGCGACCCACTACGGCGCATCGAGTGCCGCGCCCGTCTTTGCGTTCCTGAAGTATCCGCCGCAGATCATAAAAATCATCGCCGGCGCGGCGATGGGGCTCGCGACATTTCTCGGCGTCCACGGCTTGCGGCGCTGGCTGTTCAAGCGCACCGCGGATCAGCCGAAGGTCAGCGTCCGGCTGAGTTATGGGATGCTCGGGGCGATTCTCGGCGTAGCGTTTGGAACGTTCATGTTCCTGATCACGACCGATCTCGTGCGCGCGATCGGCACGGTTGCGAAAGCGCAGATGGAAGACCGTGCGCAGGAGAAACAGATCCCGAATGCCCAAGCTCCACCCGATCCCGGGCCGCTGGTGCGGAATTTTGCAAAGCTCAAGGACGGGCTGGACGAAGGCGCGTCCGGGAAATTTCTCAAACGATACGAGGCGTCATCCACGACCCATGTGTTCGCGACGATTGCGAAGATCGGCATCATGGCATCGCGTCCCGAGGCGGTGGATCGGTTCCTGTTGTATCGCGGTGTCGCGAAGCTCGCGCAGCATCCGAAGCTGGTCGCGGTGAAGAATGACCCCGAGGTCTTCAAGCTGCTTGAAAACCACAGTTTCGTGAAACTGCTGCGCCACGAGAAAATACTCGCCCTTGCGACCGATGCCGATTTCAAGGCGGCGATGGAGAAGATGGAGTTTGAGAAGGCGCTCGACTACGCGCTGGAGAAGCCGAAGCCCAAGGCGTCAGCGGACCCCTCGGAGCTGCCGCGTGAAGCGCTTGTGACGCCTCCGCCCGCCGGTGCGCCGTAATTTTTTCCACCCATGCCCCGCTACATTCCCACCATTGGACTCGAGGTCCACGTTCAGCTCAAGACCAGCAGCAAGATGTTCTGCGCCTGCCCTGTCGGCTACGGCGCGCAGCCGAATTCGCAGGTCTGCCCCGTGTGCCTCGGCTACCCAGGCGCACTGCCGGTGATGAATGGCGAGGCGCTGAAAATGACGGCGCTCGCGGGCCTCATGCTCGGCTGCGACATCGCGCCGAAGTGCAAATTCGACCGGAAGAATTATTTCTACCCGGACATGCCGAAGAACTACCAGATCACGCAGTTTGACCTGCCCATCTGCATCGGCGGCGGCGTGCCGCTGCACGAGTTCGCGTATCCGAAGGACGTGCAGAAGAGCATCGCAAACCCCGGTAAGGTTGTGAAGCTCACGCGCATCCATCTCGAGGAAGACGTGGCGAAATCCACGCACTTTGAGTCGAACAGCGGCATTGATTTCAACCGCGCCGGCACGCCGCTCATGGAGATCGTGAGCGAGCCGGACATTGAGACGCCCGAGGAGGCGTTCGCCTATCTCACCAGCCTGCAACAGATCCTCATCTACGGCGGCGTGAGCGATGCCGACATGGAAAAGGGCCAGCTCCGCTGCGATTGCAACGTCTCCGTGCGACCCGAGGGGCAGAAGGAACTCGGCGTGAAAATCGAAATCAAAAACATGAACTCAATCTCCGCTGTGCGCCGCGCGGTCGCGTACGAAATTGAGCGCCAAACCGACGCGTGCGAGCGCGGCGAGAAGCTCGTGCAGAGCACGCGCGGATGGGACGACGCGACGGGCCAGACGCGCCATCAGCGGACGAAGGAAAGCTCGCACGACTACCGCTACTTTCCCGACCCCGACCTGCTGCCCGTGGATACGACGGTCTTCATGGCCGAGGTGCGCGCGAAGCGTCCGGAACTGCCGGGCGAAAAGCGCGACCGCTTCGTCGCCGAGTACAGCGTGACGGGCTACGACGCCAGCGTGCTCGCGAGCGAGCGCACGCTTGCGGAATATTTCGACACCGCCGCGAAGGGTGCGAAGAAGCCGAAGAACGTCGCGAACTGGATCATCAACGATCTGCTCAGCGCGCTCACCGCGGCGGAGAAGACGATCAGCAACTGCCCGGTCAGCGCGCACGCGCTCGATGAACTCGTGAACCTCATTGACGACGGCAAGATCAGCTCGAAGCAGGGCAAGGAGGTTTTCGCCGAGATGTTCGCGAGCGGAAAACCCGCCGCGCAGATCGTGAAGGAGCGCGGGCTGGAGCAGGTGAGCGACACCGGCGCGATCGAGGCGCTGTGCAAACAGGTGATGGACGCAAACCCGAAGGCCGTCGGTGAATACAAGGCGGGCAAGCTCGGCAGCATCAATTTTCTCAAGGGTCAGGTGTTGAAAATTTCGCAGGGCAAGGCCAATCCGCAGGTCGTGAACGATCTCCTCGCGAAGCTGCTCGGGTGACTTTTCCGACGAAGCGCATGTCCCTCCCGCCACGCATTCTCGCCGCAGCCGCGATCCTGTGTGTGCTCACCATCTCCGCGGATGCCGCGCCGAAGGCGACGAAGCCCGCGGTGCCTGCGGTTCCTGCCGAGCAATCGGGCAGGAAGAAGCCTGCGGGCGGGCTGATTGATTCCGATCTGAACGGGATCGAGATGACGTTCCTCTCAAAGGCGATCGAACTCGGGCAGACGTTCCGCTATCTCGCGAGCCAGGTGCCGCGCACGGCGAATCCGGACATGCGCAATTTTGGCGAGGAACTCGTGAAGACGCTCGCCGCGCAGGGCGCAGTGCTGAGGACCGTCGCGGAGATGCGGAAAATCAAAGTGCCCGAGGAACTGGACGCGCCCACGGACCGCCTCGCGGAGAAGCTCGGAAAAATCGAGGGTGTGAAATTGCAAAAGATGCTCCTCGATTCTTTCCGCGAAGCCGACCGGCTCGCCATCGCGACCTATGAACTCGGCGCGAAGTCGGAGGACCCGACGATCCGCAATCTTGCCGAGCAGACGCTTCCTCAATTCCGCGGGCATCTCGCGCTGGTCGAGACGATGACGGGCATCTGGCCCGCGGGGCGTCCTGCATTCCGAGCGGAAGTGCGGACGCCTGCGGAGCCAGCGCCAAAGTAGGCGCTGTGCTTTGGCAGGCCGTGTTTTCCCATCCACCGCGCGGGAGATCTTTTTTCCGGGAACCGTGTCATCACGCTTCTCCGAAACGAGCCGACGCCTGAATGAGCAGGACGGCGTGCATCGGGTAGCGCGGGACGCCCGCGCTACCCAAGACTCGCCGTCCTGCTCCTTTCGCTTCGCACCGCACCTCATTCTCGCAATTTGACCGTGTAAATCGTATCAGCAGCAGCGGTTCGGCGAGCGGAACTGCCGCTCGGTTGCGCTGAGGAAGACGTTGCGCCGCGCCTTCGCGGGATCCTTCGCGCACTCGCACGCCTGCGCTGCGCGCTCACGATCGATCGCGGCCTCGCCGCTGAGTTCCTTGAGCAGCAGCGCGCCGATGGCGATGGCGCCCATCGCGCCGGCGGGATTCGCGGCGGCACGCTCGGCGGGGAGCCACACGGGTTCGGTCTCGCTGAGCTTCGGCTCGCGCGATCCGTCCAGGAGCCGCAGCCACTCGCGCACGCTGAGCAGGACGATGATCACGACGAGCGCGAGGAAAGTGCCGGTCACGCCTGCGTTTAGATTCATGTTGGAGCGCTGCGCCTGCGCGCTCTTCACCGCGGCCTTCGCCTTTTTCAATGCGGCCTCGTCGGCTCCGGCAGCCAGCACTGCGGCCTCGGCCTTCGGGATGTCCTTCGCAGCGATGTCGGCTGCCTTCGCGAGAAATCCGATGCTCGGTTTTTCATGCCAGATTTTCTGCACCGCCGCCGTGCCGGTGACGGTGAGCAGCCAGCACAGCGGGAGCAGCGTGACGAGCGCGAGCGCGGGTTTTGCCGGATTTCTGCGCAGCCCCATTTTCAAAAGGATCGTCGTGCCGAGGCAGAGCGCGATGCTCGCGAGGAGCTGGTTTGCGATGCCGAAGATGGGCCAGAGGGCCTTGATGCCGCCATCCGGATCACGCACGCCGCCGATGAGGAACCAGCCCCACAGCGCGACGACGAGCGCGCTGGCGACGATGCCCGCGAAGGTGTTCTTCACGTCGCCGAGCCAGCCGTTCACATTGCCAAGCGCGTCCTGCAGCATGTAGCGGCCGACCCGCGTGCCGGCGTCGAGCGTGGTCAAAATAAACAGCGCCTCGAACATGAGTGCGAAGTGATACCATCGGCCCAGCCAGTCGCCGCTGAAGAACGGCAGCCGTGCAAAAAGCTGCGCCATGCCGAGCGCGAGCGTGGATGCGCCGCCGGTGCGGCCGATGAGCGAGTCTTCCTTCACCTTGCTGGCAAGGTCGGTCATCTGCGCTTCGGTGACCGCATATTCGGGCCCGAATGCCGACGCCTTTGCCACGACTTCCGTGGGCGAGCCCTTCATGTTCACGCTCAGGTAAACGCCGGGCTCCAGCGTGCAGGCGGCGATGATTGCCATGATGGCGACGAGAGATTCGAGGCACATCGCGCCGTAGCCCACGGAGCGCGCGTGCCGCTCGCGGGCGATGATTTTTGGCGTCACGCCGCTGGAGATGAGAGTGTGGAATCCGCTGATGGCGCCGCACGCGATGGTGATGAAACAGAACGGAAACAGCTTGCCCGGCACCACCGGCCCGGAGCCGTCAATGAACGACGAGACCGCGGGCATCCGCAGTTCCGGCAGGAGGATCAGAGTCCCGATCGCGAGTGCGAAGATCGTGCCGAGCTTCATGAAGGTGCTGAGGTAGTCGCGCGGCGCGAGCAGCAGCCACACCGGGAGCACGCTGGCAGCGAAGCCGTAGATGATCACCGACCACGCGAGGGGCTCGGCGGCGATCTTGAAATACGGACGCAGTGTCGCGCTCTCCGCCACTAGCTGGCCGCCCCACACCGCGGCGAGCAGCAGCGCCACGCCGATGACGGAGGCTTCGAGGACTTTCCCCACGCGCACCCAGCGTAGGTAGCCGCCCATGAGCATCGCGATCGGCACGGTCGCCGCGACCGTGAAGACACCCCAGGGCGAATCGGCGAGCGCGTTCACCACGACGAGCGCGAGCACGGCGAGCAGGATGATCATGATCGAGAGAATTGCGATGGTGCCCACGGCACCCGCGCCCTTGCTCAGTTCGTCCTTGAGCATCTGGCCGAGCGATCGCCCGTCGCGCCGCATCGAGGATGCGAGGATGATGAAATCCTGCACCGCACCGCCGAGCACCACGCCGATCAAAATCCACAGCGTCCCTGGCAGGTAGCCGAACTGCGCCGCAAGCACCGGCCCGACGAGCGGCCCCGGCCCGCTGATGGCCGCGAAGTGATGGCCAAAGACGATCCACTTGTTCGTCTTCACAAAGTCGCGGCCGTCCTCGTGGATTTCGCACGGTGTCGCGCGGCGGTCGTCGAGCATGAGCACTTTTGCCGCGATCCATTTCGAGTAAAAGCGGTAGCCGATCGCGTAGGTGCAGAGCGCGGCGGCGAGGATGTAGCCGGAGTTCAGCGGCTCGCCGCGCTTGAATGCGATGGCCGCATACGCGCCTGCGCCGATCAGCGCGACGATGGACCAGATGACGAGGGAGAGTGCTTTTTTCACGGGCGGAATGGGGGCGGAGTCGGGTGGTTATCAGCGAAGCCCGCGCGTGCGTGCCAGCATGTTCTTCCGATCCGGAAATCCGCTAGCGAATTTCGGGGTCGCCCTCGCTGCCGTGGCTGTCGGCGTAGCGCACGAGATCCATCCGGTGCAGCGCCCAGTGTTCGACCACGCGGTGTTTTTCACGGCGGGCGGCGGCGGATTCCGGATCGGCTGGAGGCTCCGCCATGTCTTGCGGTCGGCGAGCAGTTTTTCCCACGGGACGGTGTCGGGCTTTGCGGGCTGGTCGCGCGGATCGGGCGCGCCCATCGCGATCCATCTTTCAAAGTCGGCGATGACGGCGTCGCTGAGCTTCGGGCGCTTCGACGGCATCTTCAGATCGGGATCGTCGTGGCGGATGGATTTCAGAAGCAGGCTTTTTTCGGGATTGCCGGGGATGATCGTGTCGCCGGAGTCGCCGCCTTTCTTCCAGCCGTCGCGGAAGTCGAGACGCAGGCCGCCCTTCTGCTTTTTTGCGTCGTGGCACTCGTGGCATTCGCCTGCGAGGAGGGGACGGATTTTCGTCTCAAAAAAATTCGCCTGCTCCTGCGTGAGCGTGGTGGCCGCGAGTGTGGCGCTTCCGATGCGCGGGGAAATGAAGGGCGCGCAATTGGTGGAGCGCTGCCGTCCTCGGCGGCCCCGTTGCATCATGCGGAGCATCACTTTTTCTTCGTTCGCAAACCCAGAAATTTGCGCTTCCCGTTTGGCTGTGGCCGGCGGGGACGGCGGCGCTTCACTGCTGCGGTCAGTAGCGCGGCACTTTGGCGTCCACTTCCACGGCCCACGTATCAATGCCGCCGGCGAGATTCGTCACGTCGGTAAAGCCCTGCTGGAGCAGCCATGCGGCGGCGTGCGCGGAACGTCCGCCGTGGTGGCACTGAATGAGGAGGGGTTGCGATTTTTCGGTGAGCTTTTCCAGCGCGATGGCGGGCCACTGCGAGAGCGGGAGGAGTTCCGCGCCGGGGATTTTTGCGACGTCCCATTCGTCCGGCTCGCGCACGTCCACGAGGCGCGGCGGATTTTTTCCGGCGAGCAATTTCGCCGCGTCGGTGACTGAGATTTCGGGGACGCCGCTGCTCACGGGGAGATGTTCACGGGGGTGCCGACGCTCACGCTGTTGAAGAACGCCTCGGCCATGAAGCCGGGCATGCGGATGCAGCCGTGCGAGGCGGGATAGCCGGGCAGGAAGCCTTCGTGCATGCCCACGCCGCCGCTCACGCGCATGAAAAATGGCATCTTCGCGCCGTCGTATTTTGCGCCCTTCGGCATCGGGTCTTTGTTGCGGTCGATGTCTTTTTTGATCACCTCGCCGGTGGCCGCGCTAACGTAGTCGCCGAAGCGGGATGAGACGTGGTCCCTGTCCTTCTGCTGGATCTTGAAACTGCCCGACGGCGTACCAAAGCCCTCGCGCCCGGTGGAGAGGATCGAAATGCCGACGAGTTGATCGGCCTTGTAAAAATACGCCTTCTGTTCGCTGATCTTGATGGCGATGCGTGGCGATCCGGTCGCGTTATTGCCATCCCAGTACGACACGTTGTCGAAGTTCATGCGCTTGTCCTCACCGGCGCTGCGGCCGCTCGCGACGCGGCGTCCGCCGAGATAGACGGTGTCGCTGCTCAGTCGGGGATCGGCGGCGCATCCCGCGAGCAGCGTGGTGATTGCGATGGCGAAAGCGGTGGATTTCATGCGGACGGGGCGCGGGGGGATATAGGGAGGAAGGGCGGGGCGTCAAGTGCGGGTGTGGCAGCCTGACTCCTCACCGTAATCCTAATCTTACTCCATGCCAGAGCAGCGCGGCGGGCGCGGGGGGATTAAGATTAGGACACTGCACCGGAGCGGCTGAGCTTGCGCGGGCGGGCGGGGGACGCTTCATTCACCGCCCTATGTCCAATTCGCTCTGGGGAAAATTTCAGCAGTCTTATGTCGCAGATGAGGAACTCGGCGTGTCGCTGGATGTGAGCCGGATGCGGTTCGACGATGCGTGGCTCGCCGGCATGGAGCCCGCGGTGCAGAAGGCGTTCACGGCGATGGCGGAGCTGGAAAAGGGCGCGGTCGCGAATCCGGACGAGAAGCGGATGGTCGGCCATTACTGGCTGCGCACGCCGGAGATCGCGCCGGACGATGTGCTGCGCGAGGAAATCGTGACGTGCTATGCGAACATCAAGGAGTTCGCGATGCGGACGCATCAGGGCGGGAATTTTTCCGACGTGCTCGTGGTGGGCATCGGCGGCTCGGCGCTCGGGCCGCAGTTCGTCGCGGATGCGCTCGGGACTTCGGAGGACCGGATGCGGCTGCACTTTTTCGACAACACGGACCCGGACGGCATTGACCGCACGCTCAAGACGCTGGAGCACCGGATGGACCATACGCTAGTGATCACCATTTCCAAAAGCGGCGGCACGCCGGAGACGCGGAACGGAATGCTGGAGGCCGAGGCCGCGTACAAAAAGGCGGGGATTGATTTTGCATCGCACGCGGTGGCGGTGACGGGCGTCGGTTCGCCGCTCGACAAATATGCGACGGAGAAAAAATGGATCGCGCGTTTTCCGATGTGGGACTGGGTGGGCGGGCGCACTTCGGTGATGAGTGCGGTGGGCCTGCTGCCGCTCGCGCTGCAAGGTCTGGAGATCGGCGGCATCCTCGAAGGCGCTTCGCTGATGGACGAGTGGACGCGCGCGACGGAGACGCGGAAGAATCCCGCGATGATGCTCGCGCTGAGCTGGCATTTCGCAGGCGGCGGGCGTGGTGCGAAGGACATGGTCGTGCTGCCATACAAGGATCGGCTCGCGCTATTTTCAAAATATCTCCAGCAGCTCGTGATGGAGAGCCTCGGCAAGAAGCTCGATCTCGACGGCAAGGAAGTGAGCCAGGGCATCGCGGTGTACGGCAACAAGGGCTCGACGGATCAGCACGCTTACGTGCAGCAGCTCCGGGACGGTGTGAATAATTTTTTCGCGACATTCATCGAGGTGCGCCAGGCGCGCAGCGCGCCTGGCATCGAGGTGGAGCCGGGGATCACGGCGGGCGATTATTTGCAGGGCTTCCTGCGCGGGACGCGACAGGCGCTGTTCGAGAGCGGACGCGACAGCGTGACCTTGAGCATCCCGGAAGTGACGCCGCAGACCGTCGGCGCGATCATCGCGCTCTATGATCGCGCGGTCGGCTTCTACGCGTCGCTCGTGAACATCAACGCGTATCACCAGCCGGGCGTGGAGGCTGGCAAGAAGGCCGCGGCAGTGGTGCTCGCGCTCCAGCTCAAGGTGCGCGCGTCGCTGAGCAAGGAGCCGCGGACCGCGGAGCAGATTGCGCAGGCACTCGGCGCGGAACCGGAGGCTGTTTTCCACGCGCTCACGCATCTCGCGGCGAATGACGCGCAGGTCCGCGGAACGGCGGGCGCGCCGTCGCAGCGGACGTTCTCGCTCGCCACGCAGGCATAGCACGCGCCTATTTTGCAAAAGCCGATGCGACGTTTTGCGAAGGTGCTCGCGGAGATCGAGTCCCGCCTGAATGCGGACGGGCCGGCCTCGTTCGAGGCGCGCATGGCCGCGTACCGGAAGGCGCTCGCCGTCGAGGAAAAGTGGCTCGAGCTCCGGCACCGGAGCATGACCGGCGGGATCGAGGCCGGCCAACTGCGCGCGGACACGATTGATGATTTCATCTGCCACCTCATGACCACTGCGGTCGCGCACCTCCGCGCGCAGGGGATCAAGCCGCCGAAGCTTACGCTGATGGCGATCGGCGGTTACGGGCGGCGCGAGCTGAATCCGAAGAGCGACATTGATATCGGCTTCCTCCACGCGGGCCGCCTGAAGCTGCCGGAGGGCGTCGAGGCCGTGGTGACGGATGTGCTGAACATGCTTTTTGCGTGTGATTTCACGCCGGGCCACTCGACGCGGAACCTCAGCGAGACGCTCGCGGAGGCGAATAAGGAGATGCAGTCGAAGACCGCAATGCTCGAGGCGCGGCACCTGTGGGGCGACAAGGAGCTGTTTGGTGATTTTCAAAAGAGGTTTTTGAAATCATGCGTGGACGGGCACACGGAGGACTACCTCGCCGCGCGCGTCGCGGACCAGACTTCACGCCACTCGAAATACGGGAGCACCGTTTACATGCAGGAGCCGAACATCAAGAACGGCTGCGGCGGCCTGCGCGATTTCCAGAACCTGCTCTGGATGGCGTATTTCAAATACCGCGTGGGCACGACGGGCGAGCTGGTGAAGAAAAAATATCTGAATGAGTCCGAGCAGCGCGAACTGGATCGCGCCTACGATTTTATTTTCCGCCTCCGCACCGAGCTGCACTCGCTCACCGGGCGGCATGTGGACGTGATCCTCATCGGCAACCAGAAGGATCTCGCGGACCGGCTTGGGTACAAGGCGAGATTCCCCGACGTGCTGCTCCGCACGGAGGCGCTCATGCGCGACTACTACCGGCACGCGCGCGCAATTTATGAGCTCACCGAGCTGGTCTCCGAGCGTCTCGCGCTGCCGACGGTGGAGGAAAAAAAACCGGGCGGATTTTTCCGGTTCATCCCGTTTGTGCGGAGGACGAAAACGAAACGCGAGGAGTTCGACGGCTTCATTGCAAGCGGCGGACGCATCGGCTACCGCGACCGGCAGATTTTCAAGGAGGACAGCGCGCGCATGATGCGGCTTTTCCAGCATCTCCAGTTGCGCGGCCTGCGGATCAGCCCGGAGCTGCGGCAGCTCGTGCGGCGGCGGCTGAAGTATGTGGACAACACCTTCCGCTACCGGAAGGTGAACCGAGAGGTCTTCGCGAGCATCCTGCGGCACAAGGGCCAGGTCGGGCACATCCTGCACGCGATGCACCGGGTGGATTTCCTCGGGCGTTGGATGCCGGAATTTGGAAAACTCACGGCGCTCGTGCAGCACGAATATTTCCACCGCTACACGGTGGACGAGCACACGCTCGTCTGCGTGGAGAAGCTCGACAGCCTGCTCGACACCGAGGAGCCGCGGCACCAGGGCTACCGTGAACTTTTCCAAAAGCTCGAAGACCCGTACGTTCTCTATCTCTCGATCCTCCTGCACGACACGGGCAAGGCGGCGAACAGCCGCCACCACGCGATCGAGAGCACGATCAACTCGCAGAAAGTCGCGCGCCGCCTCCAGCTCACGCCTGCGCAGAGGAAGCTGCTGATTTTCCTCGTGGACAACCACGACCTCATGTCGCGCACCGCGAGGCAGCGCGACCTTTCCGATCCGGCGACGATCGAGTCCTTCGCCGCGGTCGTCGGGCACCAGGAAAATCTCGACGCGCTCATGCTGCTCACCGCCGCGGACGGGATGGGCGTGGGCGACGAGAAGATCTGGAACGGCTGGACGGAGTCGCTCTCATGGCAACTCTACCGCGAGGCGTCGCGCTGCCTCGCGGACAGCGAAGGGTTCCGCAAATTGCGCCATGTCGAGCGGCAGGAACTCAGGGCCGTGGTCACTGAAAAATTGCCGGGCGATTTCGAGATGGAGATCGAGGCGCACTTTGCGTCGCTGCCCGAGCGGTATTTCCAGACGCACAAGCCGGAGGCGATCGTGGGGCACCTGAAGCTCGTGCGCGAATTTCTCGGAAAGCATTTCGAGGCTGAGGCCGGGACGCTCGAGCCCGTCGTGCGATGGGTCCCGCATCCGAATGCCGGCCACAGCGAACTTTGGGTCTGCACCTGGGATCGCCACCAGCTCCTCGCACGCATCTCCGGCGCGCTCGCGGCGAATGAATTGAGCATCCTGAGCGCGGATATTTTCACCCGGCACGACGGGCTCGTGCTGGACATCTTCCGCGTGACGACGACGCGCTTCCAAGCCGTCGAGGACGAACGCGACATGCAGCGCCTCGGCAAGCTGCTGAACGAGGCGCTCATGGTGGAGAGCTACGACTTCGCGCCGCTGCTCGCGAAGCGCCTGCGCCGCGCGCAGTCGTGGGAGCGCACTCTCGAATTCCCCGTGCGCATCACGATCAACCCGGACATCAATCCAAAGTACACCGTCGTGGACATCGCCGCGCCCGATCGCATCGGCCTGCTCTATGAAGTCCTCCGCGCGGTGAGCGATGCGAAATTTCTCATCGCCGCCGCGCGCATCACCACGGAAAAAGGCGCGGCCATTGACAGCCTCTACATCACCGACCTCCACGGCGAACGTGTGAAGTCGGCGTGGCAGATTCACGAACTGAACACCGCGCTGCGCAAAGTGACAGAGCACCGGCCCGTCGCCTCGTGATTCTTTTTTTCCAGAATTTCGTCCGCCGCTTGACGGCATCCGCAATGCCCCGTATCTCCGCCGCCTGCCTCGCGTGAACCACCACAAACCGAAACACGAGTGCGGCGTCTTCGCCGTGTTCGGTCACCCAAACGCGGCGGAGCTGACCTACTACGGTCTCTTCGCCCTCCAACACCGCGGTCAGGAGAGCGCGGGCATCGTCACCGCCGGGGAATCCGGCTCGCAGTTCACCCGGCATGTGGACATGGGCCTCGTGTCGCAGGTCTTCAAGGGGCGCGATCTCGTGCGGCTACAGGGCACGCGTGCCATCGGCCACGTGCGCTACTCGACCACCGGCAGCAGCACGATCACGAATGCGCAGCCGCTGATGGTGGACTGCGCGCGCGGTCAGATCGCCATCGGGCACAATGGCAACCTCGTGAACGCGCACCTGCTCCGCGCCGAACTCGAAGCGAAGGGCTCCATTTTTCAGACGACGGTGGACAGCGAGATCATCCTCCACCTCCTCGCACAGCCGACCGAGGGCAACGTCCTCGCCGCGCTCCGCCGCATCCAGGGCGCGTTCTCGCTCGTGATGATGACCGAGACGGAAATCATCGGCGTGCGCGACCCGCACGGCTTCCGCCCGCTCTCGCTCGGCAAGCTCAAGGAGGGCGGCTACGTGCTCACGAGCGAGACGTGCGCCTTCGACCTCATCGGCGCCGAGTTCATCCGCGACATCGATCCCGGCGAGGTCGTCATCATTGGGGAAAAGGGCATCCGCAGCGAACGTCCGTTTGACGACTCGCGCAGCGCGTTCTGCATGTTCGAGTATGTCTATTTTGCGCGGCCCGACTCGATCATCTCCGGCGTGAATGTCGCGCGCGTCCGCACGGAAATGGGACGCCAGCTCGCCATCGAGACGCCCGTGGAGGCCGACATCGTCATCCCCGTGCCCGACAGCGGGAACTACGCCGCGTTCGGCTTCGCCGAGCAGCTCGGCATCCGCTACGAGCAGGCATTCGTCCGCAATCACTACATCGGCCGCACCTTTCTCCAGCCCTCGCAGCTCATCCGCGATTTCAATGTGCGCGTGAAGCTCAACCTCATCCAGGAAATGGTGCGCGGGAAACGCGTCGTGATCGTGGATGACAGCATCGTGCGCGGCACCACCGCGATGGCCCGCGTGGAGAGCCTCCGCGAATCCGGCGCAAAGGAAGTCCACCTCCGCGTGAGCTGCCCGCCGCACAAGCACGCGTGCCACTACGGCATTGATTTTCCCGATCCGAAAAAGCTCATCGCCAACCAGCACACGACCGAAGCCATCGCCGGCTACCTCGGTGCGGACAGCATCGGCTACCTCAGCGTCCCCGGCATGGTGAAGGCCACGGGCCTGCCGAAAGAAAACTTCTGCCTCGCGTGCTTCGACGGCAACTACCCCGTCGCCGTGCCGGAAGGCGCGAATAAGGACGTCATGGGCAAGCAACGCAAAAGCCTCGCCCCCGAAGCCAGCCCGCAGGCGGAGCTGTTTGGGAAGTTGAAGTAGCAGGATGCCGTGCGTTTCCTCGTCAACTCCGAGGTCGAAGTGGATGAATGAATCTGACAAAAGGTGCCGTAAGGCATATCTCCAAGGACTTCCCGCATTCGTGCGTGCTTGTTACAGACTGTGTCGTGCCTCACTGGTCGGTCTTGTCATCAGCGGACTCTACGGTCTTGCTGGAGGAGAATTGTTTCCGTCACGTTCTGTCCAGACGGAGCGCTTTTGGTTGGCTACTCTGTCAGCTTTATCCGGTGTCATTTCTTTTGTTGTCGGTGTTGTCGGTGAGCGACGTCATTTGCAAAGCACGCTTGGAGTCTCAGCTTCAACGCCATGCCAAGTTGTTCGCGCAGTCCTCATCGTGATCGTTGCCTTCACCGCATTTTGGTATGTTGCTGGAATTTGGCACCCGACTCATTGGCCAACTTGAGGCAAGTTCCAAACTGACTGAGCATTCTTAGCCCTGAAAGACTTTATCTCACTTCCCAAACGCAACATTACCATCTTCATTTTCCCGATGTCCCGCAATCCAAAATCCAAAATCCAAAATCCAAGAAGGTCTACGCCGCCGCCGGCGTGGATGTGGACCTCGGCAACCGCGTGAAGAGCGGCATCCAGGCGCTCGTGAAGGGCACGCACGGGCCAGAAACCAGCACGTTCCTCTGTTGAATCATCCCCCAGAAGCCGCTACCTCTCCCGCATGAACGCCGAATTCGCTCCGCTCCTCAAACTCGCACGGGCCGAGCGGCTCCAGCTTGTTGAGGACCTGTGGGACAGCATCGCGCAGGAGGATACGCAGTCGCCGGTTCCGGATTTGAAGCGAGACGAACTGCGGCGGCGCAAGGAACGCTTTGCCGCGCATCCCGCTTCGGGCCGCACTTGGGAGCAGGTGAAGCAGCGCGCGCGTTCGCAGCATGATTGAGCGCGTCACCTACACGCCCGAGGCTGACGACGACATCGCCGAATCCTACGATTGGTATGAGGGCCGCGAGCCGGGGCTCGGCGAGGATTTCCTGCGCTGCGTCGAGGCGTGTGTGCTCGGCATCCAGCGGCACCCGGAACTTTACCCCATCGCCGTGGACGAATTCCGCCGCGCGCTGATTCGCCGTTTCCCGTTCGAGATTTTTTACGAGGTGGCAGGCGACTGCCTTATCGTCTATTCCGTCTTTCACTGTTCCCAAGATCCGCAAAAATGGCGCAAGAGACTCGGACACGAATAAACGCTCCACTTTCCCAATGCCGAAAAATCCAAAATCCAAAATCCAAAATCCAAAATCCAAAAAAGCCTACGCCGCCGCCGGCGTGGATGTGGACCTCGGCAACCGCGTGAAGAGCGGCATCCAGGCGCTCGTGAAGGGCACGCATGGGCCCGAGGTGCTCGGGCGCATCGGCGGATTCGGCGGGCTGTTCCGGCCGAACTTCCGCGGGATGAAGGATCCGGTGCTTGTCTCCTCCGTGGACGGCGTGGGCACGAAGCTGAAGCTCGCCTTCATGACCGGCCGCCACGACACGATGGGCCAGGATCTCGTGAACCATTGCGTGAACGACATCGCCGTCATCGGCGCGCGCCCGTTGTTCTTCCTCGACTACATCGGCGCGGAAAAGCTGGAGCCCGCCGTCTTCACGCAGTTGCTCAAGGGCTTCGCGAAGGCGTGCAAGGCCGCGGGCTGCGCCATCGTCGGCGGCGAGACCGCGCAGATGCCCGGCATGTATCAGCCCGGCGAATACGATCTCGCCGGCACCATCGTCGGCGTCGTGGATCGCCCGAAGCTCCTCGACGGCTCGCGCATCCGGTCCGGCGACGTGATCCTCGGCATGGAATCGAACGGCCTGCACACGAACGGCTACACGCTCGCGCGCAAAGTCCTCTTTGAGCAGATGGGCCTCAAACTCACCAGCAAGCTCGACGGCGTGAAAGGCACGCTCGCCGATGAACTCCTGCGCGTTCACCGCAACTACCAGCCCGCGCTCGCGAAAGTCCCGCACGGCATCATCAAGGGCCTCGCGCACATCACCGGCGGCGGACTCCTGGACAATCTCCCGCGGGTGCTGCCGAAGACGTGCGACGCCGTGATCAAGACCGACAGTTGGAAGGTGCCCGCGATTTTCCAGCACATCGAGCGCGGTGGAAAAGTGGATCACGCCGAGATGTATCAGGTCTTCAACATGGGCATCGGCATGACGGTCGTCGTCGCGCCCCTCGACGCGCTTTCGGTCGCAGCGAAGCTCAAGGCCCGCGTCATCGGCCACATCGAGCGCGGCAGCGGCATCGTGCGATTGGCGTAACGCGGTCGCACTTCAGGTTCTCTTCGGGATGACGACGGCGCTCCAAGGACGGCGCTCCATCACTGCGCGGTCCAGCCGCCGTCAATGATCACATCCGTACCGGTGATGAAGCCGGCGTCCTCGGAGCAGAGGTAGAGCGCGAGCTTCGCGATCTCGGAAGGCTCGCCGAAACGGCCCACGGGAATCTTCGCGAGAAATTGCGCGCGCAGCTCGGGGTTTTGCATCAGCGGCGTGTTGATCTCCGTGTCGCACACGCCGGGGCTGATTCCGTTGACCGTGATTTTTTCCGCGGCGAGTTCGAGCGCGAGCGCGCGGTTGAAGCCGAGCAGTGCGGTCTTGCTCGCGGAGTACGCGGTGCGGCCGGGCAGCGAGATATGCGACATCATCGAGGTCATGTTGATGATGCGCCCGTAGCCGCTGCCTTTCATCATGGGCACGAATGCGCGGCAGAGCAGGAAGACGCTCGTGAGGTTCGTGGTGAGCACGCTGTTCCATTCGGCGAGCGTGAAGTCCGTGACGGGTTTGCGGATGTTGATTCCGGCGTTGTTGATGAGGATGTGCAGCGTGTCGCCGAACTGCGCGGCGACGGCATCGCACACCTGTGCGACCTGCGCCTCATCGGTGACATCGGCGACAAAGACGGACGCATTTCCGCCGCTGGCGCGAATCTCGGCGGCGACATCGTTCAGCTTTGTCCTGTCGCGGGAGACGAGTGCGATGCCCGCGCCGGCCTGCGCGAGCGCGAGAGCGATGGCCTTGCCGAGCCCCTTGCTTGCGCCTGTGATGAGTGCGGTTTTCCCGAGGAGAGTCTGTGTCATGCCGCCGATGCTACGTGGCGGACGCTGCGGCGAACAATGCGGTTCTTGCCGCGTTCCGGCGACGGCGGGGAGGGGGGTAAAGGATTCCGCGACGCACGCTGCGGAGGATCACTTGCGATCTTTTTTCAGCAGTTCCTCGCGTGCGAGCTCGAGGCGCGCGCGCTCGTTCGGCGAGAGGCTGGCGAGTCCGTTGCGCGCGATTTTGTCGAGCAGCGCGTCCATCTCGCTCTCGGGTTCGTCGTCCTCGAAATCCCCGCGGGTGAGCGGTTCTTCCGGATCGCGTCTGCGCTGTACGATGCGGAGTTTTGGCGTGCGCCGGAACCACGCGCGCACGCGCGCGCCGAGCGGGACGTGGTCGTCGTATTCTTTCTCGATCGCGTGGCGGGTGTAGAAAAATGCTCCGGCGCAGACGACCCAAAGGTCAGCGACTCCGAGCCAGTCGCGCTCCGCGACAAGCATGAGGGAACCGCAGAGGATGGAGGCAAACGCGAGATATTTGTATGGCACCCAGCCTGCCCACTCGGTCGTCGGGTACAGTGTCGCAAAGCCGACAAGGAGGCCGGCAAGCAGGAAAAAATTTCCAGACAGCCCTCCCGAAGAATGCTCCATAAGAGAAAACACGCTCAAGAATGCCACGGGCAGGAGCACAAGGATCAGCAGCAGTCGCACAAGCGGCCCGCGCCCGAGGTGGCTTTCAATCCCGGCACCCCACCAGTAAAAGCAAACGAGCCCGAGTGGCGCAAAAAAATCAACGTGATTGATGAACGGGTAGCTCAGAACGCAGAGCCAGCCAGTCCACGAGGTTACTGGCACGCTGAACTTGAGTGATGTGAGCCACGGTGAGTGTGCCGCCGTTAATGCTGCCGAGACGAACAGGCCGACAGCGAGCACCGCCGTAAAGATCGTCGTGAGATAGATCGGCATGCCACGCCACTTCGCCAGTGGTTCGGTGTCGCGCGACATGTAGCGGGCCATGCGGAACTGGTAGCGGCAAACGGGGCGGACTGCAATCGCGCAGTCGCGACTGGGAACACGGTTTCGCCGGCGCGTTACTTTTCCACCAGCGCGGTCAGAGGCCCACGGGCTCGACTTCACCGATGTATTGCTGGAGCCGGGCTTCGAGTTTTGCGACCATCATTTCTGCGTTCTCGCGGGCGCGTCGCTCGTCGAGTAGCGCGGTCTCGAGTTCGCGGATGCGCTGCTGGAGGTTCAGCCGGATGCTGCTCGGGCGCGCGGAGATCGCGACGTCCGGCGCGGGATGCAGCAGCGCGGGCGGCAGGATGTCGCGCACGCGCATCTGCGAGCCGTCCTTGCAATTCGTGACGCTCGTCTCGCCATTGATCTCACCGGCGCCGACAAATTCGGCGAGGGCTCCGAGCGTGGTCGGGCCGTAGTATTGCTCGTCGCCGACCTCGACGATGTAGTCCATCTGCAGTTCGGGGAGCATCGGCGCCTTCATCCAGTTGTTCTGGTCGCTCGACACGCGGTCCATCGGCGAGACTTGCGCGTCGGCGGCCCACTGCTGGAGCTGCTGAAATGTGAGCGGGCCGAATACCGAGCCGTCGCTTGCCTTGCGGAGATACCAGACGCTGACATCCATAAATCGGGTGACCTTATTTCTTGGGGGGTGGCTGCGGAAGCATGAGCTGCTGTCCGATCTGAAGCTTCTTGGGATCCGTGATGCGGTTCAGCTTCTGAAGCTCGACGGCCGTCGCGCCATGCGTCTTGGCGATCTTGTCGAGCGATTCGCCTTTCACGACGATGTGGACATTTGCCGGAGCCGCCGGGGTCACGACGCGCGCGGCAGGCACGGCAAATTCCGCAGTGCCCAAGGCAGGAGAGGCGACGGGCGTGGAAGCGCCACCGTCATCAAGCTTCGCGGTGAGGCGTGCGACCTGTGCGGTGAGCGTCTCGATCTGCTTCGCCTGCTGCTCGACGCGATCACGCAGCGCCTTCACTTCGGCACCCGTGCTGTCTTGCGCGCGAAGCGAGGGGGAAGTCAGTGCGATCAGGGCGAAAGCGGCTGTGGCGCGCAGGATGGAGACGCGGAAACTCATCCTGCGAGTGTCCACATTTCCGAGCCCTCTGGCAAGGGACACTTGAGGGGAAAATTCACGCGGTGTGTGCGGACGAATAGAGTGGCGAAGCCGTCGGCGAATGGGGGGCAGCGTCAAATCGGACCTCTGCGCGATCAAGCGGGCGAAGCATCCGGGGCACGGTTGTCCGCGAAACGCACCAAAGGCACGAATGGAACCGCCGCCCTTTCGTGCCTTTGGTGTGTTTCGTGGACAATGAACGCCGCTTCAATGCCATCGTGCAGAGGTTTCCAAATGTGTTCGTCCGCGCCGCACCGTCCTTGCAAACCGCGCGCGCGCATCGTAGCCTGAACCCATGCCTGAGCGGACGCAAAAACCAACCGGCCCCGCGCCATGGGAGCGCAAACAGGGCGATGGAGATGGCCCGAAAGCCCCCGACGTGAAGAAGCCCGACACGAAGAGCATCCTCGAGCGCATGCGCCGTGTGGATCCCGATCAGGCGCGGCGATACCGGCAGCGCACGGGGCAGTGAAAAATATTGTGACTGGTGACTGGTGATTGGTGACCAGTAACCGCTCCACCCGCTCATGAATCCCCCATTTTCCATGAACACTCCCGCCGCGCTCTCCGGCAACGGACCCGCTGATTTCCCCGGCATCCTGCGCCACCACGGACTCGCACCGGAACCGCCGGCGCACACACCCGTCACCCGTCACCCGTCACCAGTCACGCAGACGCACGCGACCACGATCCTCGCGTTCAAATTCGCCGACGGCGTGCTCGTCGCGGGCGACCGCCGCGCCACCGCGGGCAACGTGATCATGTATGACCGCGCGGACAAGGTGCTGGAGATCGATCGCCACTCGCTCATGGCCATCGCTGGCGTCCCTGCAACCGCGTGGGAAATGGCGCGCGTGCTCGAACACAGCTTCCACTTTTTCCGCCGCACGCAACTCGCCGAGATGAGCCTGGAGGGAAAAGTGCGCGCTCTCTCTAAGCTGCTGCGCGACAATCTCGGCTTCGTGCTCCAGGGCGTCGGCGTCGTCGTGCCGATCTTTGCGACGTTCGATGCCGCGGCGCAAATCCCGCGCGTGTATTTTTACGATCCGATGGGCGCGCAATTCGAGGCCGCCGACTTCGCCGCCACCGGCAGCGGCAGTCCCGCCGTGCGCGCCGTGCTGCACCACGAAAACACCTACGCCCGCAAACCGCTCCGCAAACTGAAGGCTTCCGAAGCCGTGCTGCTCGCCCTGCGCGCGCTTGACACCGCCGCCGAGAGCGACTCCGCGACCGGCGGAGTGGATCGCCGCGCGCGTGTCTTTCCCATCGTGAAACTGATCACCAGCAAAGGCATCGAGACTCTGCCCGATGCAAAGCTCGCGAAGCTCTACAAGGCGAACCTCAGCGCCTAAACCGTGTATGCAGTGGTCGCAGCTTAAGAAGCAGACAAAGAAATTCATCTGCCAGGAGCTGCAGGGCCGGGTTGATTTTCATCGTGCGGTTTACCGCCAACATGGGAGCCGACTTCCTGCGCGATGTTGGATCACTGTGGATGGCGAGGAGGTGTTTAACTGCGCTGACTTGGATACCGACTGGCGGATGGCCTACTTGGAAGCGAAGAGCAGACTGGAACGCGAGCAGCCGGAAGCTGATCAGTGGGTGCTTAGCGATGAGGCGTGGCGCGAAGCGGACTCTGATTTTCCTCGCGGGGGCTTTCTTGGCTCTGCACTCCATGAATACATTGCCGCACCCATCGCCAATTCATTGAAATCGGCCAACCAAATCGTGCAGGCGTTCGCAATCGTTGATCGTCGGGTAGGTCGTCGAACTCTGGAGCGATTTTGCGCGTCGCCTGATTTGCCTCCGCTCACTCGTCTTTTCGTGAAGCTTCGCCTCACCTCCAATGCCACGGCTCACGGTGCCACGTCGGCGGAACAGGGAATCGCCAGCAAAGAACGTAGCCGCGTGGACTAGCAATGATTGCAGCGCATCGGGCGCAGTGATTTCCTCACATCGAAAGAATCCTCTAGTATCATGCACGAAGAACCATTCCGCTGGGTCGAGGCCATCGCGAACCGCCGCGAGTATGTCGAGGATCAGCTCGCGCCGGGCAGTCCCATCGTCGCGCTCGGGTATCGCGAGGGTATCCTGCTTTTCACGCTTAGCCGCGAGCGGCAGAAGATTTTTGAAATCTACGATCGCATCGCGCTCGGCGGCATCGGGCATCCCGGCGATCTCGAGCGACTGCGGCTCACGGCCATCGAACTGGCGAGCGCGGAAGGTTTCGCGCGCTCGGCGGATGATGTCGCGCTGCGCCGCCTCGCGAACTACTCGCTCTCGCCCGCGCTGAAGGCTGCGTTTGAGCAAATCTACGGCCCGCCATTTCTCGCGCGCCTGCTCTTCACGGAACTCGGCCGCGGCGATGCACCGAACCTTTTCCTGCGCCTCGACTACGATGGCTCCATCCGCACGAACGGCGGCAGCTTTGGGAAAACATTCGAGGACTTCGGCGTCATCGCCGGGAAGCCGCAAGCCATCGCGCAGATGGAATCCTCGCTGCGCGAGCACAAACATTCCGAACTGAGTTTCGCCGAAGCGCTGCGTCTCGCCGCGCGAACATGGAGCATTGGTCACCTCGCACTCTCCGCCGAATCCGACGCCATCGTACCGGCTGCAGCGCGTGCGGAGGATCATCTCCGTGAGCAGCTCGCACACGCGAGCGTGGAGGCTGCCATCCTGGAGAAAAATGCGCCGCTGCCAGCAACCTACCGCGCGCTTGCGGAGGACGAGGTGCGAACGGCGCTCGCGTGATTTTCTGCGGGCTGTCGGCCCTTCGCTGTCGGGGAAAGCGTGCCGTTGGCGTTACTGTCGGCAGGCGCGGAGCGTGATTGCAGCGAGGTGAAAAACCAGTGCGGTTTGAAGCGTGGCGGCGATGTGTTTTGGATTCACGGTCGAAGGCAGTGTCGGTCGTCCGCTTTCACCGGACGATGACGAAAGCCGGACGGCTCGTAGCGCGGGTGCCATCAGACTTCACGCCTACGGCGAAGAGCACGCGCAGGCCGGGATCGAGCGTCACGCCATAGAGCTGCCACGGAGCGGTGCTGGCTTCGCCGACGATGCGGTTGCCGTCGTGGAATTCGACCTTCATGTAATCGCCAGTGACCTTCGCGGAAAATGTGTGTCGATCCTTCGCCGCGAGCGAACCGCCGTAGCCGAGCCCGCAATCGGGGCCGCCCCATTTTCGATCGCGTTTCTGGTAGGTCAGTTTCGGACGTGATCGAATCCGTACGTCGTCGCGCTACCTTGGCCTCCAGCCTTCTTGATAACGCCTGAAAATCGTGAGCCCGCCGGACATGCGCCGCAAACGTTGACGCACATCGAAAAGATGCAGCGCCCTCCTCATTTGTCCTTCGTCTCTTCTGCCGCTGGCTTCGCCCGGTAGAACACCGCCACATTCCCCACCTGCATCACCAGCGTGCTCGCGGTCTTCTCCGCGATCTGGGGCGTGAGGTCGTGCTTCTGATCCTTGAAGTCGGAGAACTTCATCTTCACCAGCCCGTGCAGCGTGAGCGCGGCATCCATGCTGCGCACGAATGCGTCGCTCAGCCCCGCATGCCCGAGCTTCACGACGGGTTCGAGTCCTTGCGCGCGCGCCTTCAGTGTGCGCTTCTCGGCGTTGCTCAGTTCGTTTGCGGGTGTGCTCATGCGGCGGACGATGCGGCAGCGCTCCGCGCCGGGCGATGCAAATGTGACGGCTGCGATTTCGGTTCCGGCGATCCGGCGATCACCTCGCGCCAAACATCAGCGCGCCGATGTCCGCCCGCGTCGCGGTTCCCGTCGTGCCGACTTGGTGGATGACGATGCTCGCCGCGGCCATCGCGATTTCCATCGCCTCGCAAATCGTCGCGCCCGCCGCGAGCGCCATCGCCAGATTTGCCGACACCGAATCGCCCGCTCCGACGATGTCAATCGGCCCGCGGATCGCAAACGTCGGCACCTGCGCGGTCACTCCGGTTTCGTCCGCACCGAGGACTCCCTCGCGAGCCATCATGACGAACACCGCGCGCCATTCCGCAGCAGGTGCGCGCCATACACGAGGATCACTGCGGCGCCGCGCTCGCGTGCTGCGCGGATGTTTTTTGCCGCCTCCGCAATCGTCGCCGCAGCATCGGTCACCGCAGGCGTCGAGTCCGGATCCACGAGGGTTTCATCCGCGGACAAAAGACTGCGCCGTTCGGCCAGCGGATGCGCGCGGAGTTCGGAAGGATCGTATCGGTTCATGGTGCGATGAGCGCGGCGATGATCTGCCGCGCGCGATGAAAATCGGCAATCACGCCATCCGCCCCCGCCGCGAGCAGCATCTCGCGCTTCGCCTCATCCATGCGGCCCGAGCCGTGGTTTTCCTCGTCACTCGCGACCGCGATGGCGATTCCGCCGACGGCCTTCGTCTCGCGGATTTCCACCGGGCCATCGCCGAATGCGAGCAGCGTCGGGCCGTACACGCCGCGCTCGCGCAGCAGCCCGGCGATGATTTTGCGCTTTGAAAAATCACGATCGTCAAGGCTGCGCGGGCCGTGCATGGCGTCAAAATAGCGCGCCACGTCGAGCAGCTCCGTCTCGTGCCGGACCTCATGCAGGACAGAGCCGGTCGCAAGCGTGAGCGCGATGCCTCGCTCGCGCAGAGTCTCGAAAAGTTCGCGGATGCCGCGCACGAGCAGCGAATCCGTGCCCGGCGGTTCGCACCGAACGCGCTCCAGCCGCACGCGCACCGCATCACCGAGCCGACGCTGAAACTCATCGTGATATTTTTCCGCAGTCTCCGCGGAGCCTCCGCGCTGCCGCACGAGATCCGCAAGATGCACCATCTGGTGAATGCTCGGCTTGCCGTTGAGTGTCATCAGCTCATCGCGCGCAAATTTCCTCCGCGCCGCATCGGTCTCGTCAGCGACGGGCGGCAGATGCTCCGCATACAGCACCGCCATGATATCCGCCCACCCGCCGCGCGTGAGCGAAGTCGTGCCGTCCCAATCCATCAGCACATGGCGGACGACGCGGGGCTGGAAGCTGCGGGCAAACTCGATCGGTGAAACGGACACTCGCGCACTAAGTCATTTCGGGCGCGGTGCCGCAACCACCGTGGCCGCCGACGGCAGGAGCCGGGCCATCATTTGAATGCGGTACGCGGAACGATGCCATGTCGCACAAATCACCGGATCGGGAGCAGGACGGCGGGTCTCGGGTAGCGCAGGCGGGACGCCCGCACTATCCGATGCAAGCTGCCCGGCTTCTTTATGCGCCGGATTATTTATCACCAGTGGAATGAGCTGCAGACGGCAATCTCGACTGTTGACGGAACAGGAATGCAGGCACACATTGACCGCAGTTCTTTCCCAACATTTTTCAGGCGGAGCGCGAGGTTCGTTTTCAAAAAAACTCGCCGCGCAATCCGCCAATCAATTTGCCCTGCGTTGTCCGAGTAGAAAGTGGAGAATCCGGACCGGTAATTAAAACAACACAGAGGGTCAGGGTGGGCGTGTTTAGGTCATGCCTTCATTGGAAGACCGAGCCCCGCCCCAGGCTTCTCGCCCGTAACCATTGGGGGAACGGAGCATCCGCCGTGACGGCAAAGGTGGGGCAATCCTTTCGCAAACGCTCCGGCCACATGAATGTGGCCGGAGCGTTTTTGCTTTTCGGAAAATGCTTCGTCGGAAAATTCCGCCGAGGAAGGGAGGGGTGTTGAACCCAGTGTCCCCGGCGGGAATCGAACCCACATCACCGGTTTAGGAAACCAGCGTTCTATCCGTTGAACTACGGGGACTATTGAAAATGAAAGAGTTGCGACGTTTTAAGACTGTCGAAACAGCAAGCTAAGACCACGTCCGTCGATGTTCGTTGACGTGCATGGTTGTTCTGCATCGCAGCGATATACTGGCAGAATGCGGCCTCGGCAAGCCTGCTGCTTCACGAATCGCTCCTACAAGGTTGCAAGAGTCACGATCGTCACCCGAAGCATTCAGGCTGCCCCGTCGCAGCGAGGACGGAGCGCCAAAGGCCATTGGCGGGGTCAAGTCGCTTGGTGCGCGTTGCGAGGAGTTCGATCGGGACGTGAATGAAACGGTCGTGCAGCGAGCCGATGATCAGGCCGGTCTTGCCGGCCATCGCGGCGTGGACGGCATTCCGTGCGAAAAGATTGCAGAGGATTGCGTCTTCGCAGTTCGCCGACCGGCTGCGAATCTGGTAGCTGGGGTCGAAATAACGGACGACGACCGGAATGCCGTCCGCTTTGAAGAATGCCTCAATCTGCTCGCGCAGGAACGGACCGATGTCTTTGAGTTTCACGTTACCCGAGGCGTCGCGCCCGGAGGCGTCCGCTTTCAACAAGTCCTGCCCGGAGCCTTCCGCGACGGCGATGACCGCGTGCGATTTTGAGAGCATCCGCTCCTTCAACGCGGCGAGGAAATGGCCGAGCGAGAACGGCACCTCGGGGATGAGCGTAAAGTTCACGTCATGGTTCGCGACGGTCGCGCCGGCGGCGATGAAGCCCGCGTGGCGGCCCATGAGCTTCACGAGGCCGATGCCGCCGGGGATGCTGCGCGCCTCGGTGTGCGCGCTTTCCAAGACGCGGCATGCTTCCTCAAGTGCGGTGACGTAGCCGAAAGTGCGCGAGACGAAGGCAACGTCGTTGTCGATGGTCTTCGGCACGCCGACGACGGAGAGCGGATAACCGCGGCGGCGCGCCTCGTGATGAAGATCGCTCGCGCCGCGTTGCGTGCCGTCGCCGCCCACGGTGAAAAGGATGTTCACACCGCGCGCAATGAGATTCTCCATGGCCAAACCAATGTCCACCGGTCCCCGGGAGCAGCCGAGGATCGTTCCACCTTTCTGATGGAGGTCTCGTATGAACTCCGGAGTGATCGGAACCGGTTCGGTGCCACGTGCCGGATCCAGCCCCAGGTAGCCGCCTTGAAATCCGAGCACTTCGGCGACTCCGTAGCCGTAATGGAGTTCGAGGAAAAGCGAGCGGATGACGTTGTTCATCCCCGGGCACAAGCCGCCACACGTCACGATGCCGGCGCGTGTTTGCTTCGGATCGAAGTAGAGCTTCGCGCGAGGGCCAGCGAGTTCGAAGTCGAGCCCCGGTTCAGCGCCGCCTTCGATGTGCTCGGGAATGCGGATGGCGTCGCTGATGGTGTGGCTGCAGTGCGAGTCGAAACGGGGTTTGCCGAGGATTGCCGTGTTCATTCCAGGAGCCAGCCGATTGATCACGCTTTCGGCCCGGCGGCCTTGACCTCCGGAGTGGCGCCGGACTCGAACTTCTTGAAGTTCGCCACGAACAGTCCCGCGAGCTTCCGCGCCGTCGCGGCGAACGCCTCCTTGTCGGCCCACGTCTGTTCGGGGATGAGCATCTCAGCGGGCACGTGCGGTACTTCGGTGACGACTTGGATGCCGAAGATCGGATCGGGCTGCGTCGGCGTGCTGGCGAGTGTGCCGGCGTGGATGGCGTCGATGATGGCGCGGGTGAACTTGAGCTTGATGCGCGAGCCGATGCCGTGGCTGCCACCGCTCCAGCCGGTGTTGATGAGCCACACGTTGACCTTGTGCTCTTTCATCTTCTGCGCGAGCAGCTCGGCGTACTTCGCCGGATGCCAGACGAGGAATGGCGCGCCGAAGCACGCGCTGAAGGTGGCGGATGGCTCGGTCACGCCCATCTCAGTGCCCGCGACTTTCGCGGTGTAGCCGGAGATGAAGTGATACATCGCCTGCTCCGCCGTGAGCTTCGAGACGGGCGGCAGGACGCCGAATGCATCGCATGTCAGGAAGATGATGTCCGTCGGATGGCCCGCGACGCAAGGCACCTTGGCGTTCTTGATGAACTCGATGGGATACGCACCGCGCGTGTTCTGCGTGATGCTGGTGTCATGGAAATCGACACGATGACCTTCGTCATCGAGCACGACATTCTCCAGCACGCTGCCAAAGCGGAGGGCCTGGAAAATGTCCGGTTCATTTTCGGGCGTGAGATCAATCGCCTTCGCGTAGCAGCCGCCTTCGATATTGAAGATGCCATCGTCGCCCCAGACGTGCTCGTCGTCGCCGATGAGCCGGCGTTTCGGATCTGCGGAGAGCGTGGTTTTTCCCGTGCCGGAAAGGCCGAAGAGCACGGAGGAATGCGTGCTGTGCGCGTCCGCCGTGGCCGAGCAGTGCATGGAGAGCAGGCCCTGTTTCGGCATCAGGTAGTTCATGATGGTGAAGACGCCCTTCTTCATCTCGCCCGCGTATTCGGTGCCGAGGATGACCATCTGCTTTTCCTCGAACGAGAGGTCGATCGAGGTCTTAGACGTCATGCCTTCCGTGAGGCGGTTCGCCGGGAAGCGG